>Ga0102592_1000815_pt1 | contig 43298 bp, 38 predicted proteins | sample AraplaCol_mMF_r2_FD_76861 | JGI IMG/M metagenome (GOLD analysis project Ga0102592, IMG submission 76861) | Arabidopsis root microbial communities from North Carolina, USA - plate scrape MF_Col_mMF_r2 (SPADES assembly) (version 2) | ecosystem: Host-associated > Plants > Roots > Endosphere...
AGGTCGTTCATGTCGTGCCCGGTGCCGGTGGGCGCCACGTCCAGGCGCTCCGCCGGATGGCCGGCACGGTTGATCCAGTAGGTGGTGTAGCCAAACCACGTGGCGCCACAGGCATCCCAGCCGTTCGACGAGACAAACAGGATCTCGCCGGCCGGCAGGTCGAAGGCCTTCGGGCCAAGCGCGTAGGCGGCCGGCGCGGTCTTGTACTGCTTCACGGCATCGACCGACAGCACATGGTCGAACAGCCCGTGCATGCCGGCGCTCTTGACCGCGATATCGAGCATCTCCGGGTTGCCGTTGGACAGGATGCCCAGCGGCAGGTTGGCGCGGCGCAGGCGCTTGAGCGCCGCCAGGTTCTCCGGGAACGCCGACAGGCACGCGTACTCCTTGAGCAGCTGCGCCTGCGCGGTGTCATCGAGCTTCAGTGCCAGCCGATCGGCGGCATAGCGCAGCGCATCGATCGTGATGTCCCAGAACGGCTTGTAGCGCGCCCCGTCCGGGGCGGCCAGCGAACGCAGCCGGGTGTAGTCGATCTGCCGCTCGCGCCACAGCAGGGCCAGCGCCTCGCCCTTGCCCGGGAACAGCTGCTCCGCCCGCGCCGTGACCGAATACACGTCGAACAGCGTGCCGTAAGCATCGAAGACTACCGCGCGGATTTTGTTCATCTCTCAAAACGTCAGGGACTGAATGGACCTGTACACGATTGAATGCATCGAATTCTAGTGTTGCGCTGCAGTGCGGAAAATAGGCACGCTGTCACTTGATCTTTTACTTTTACGCTACTAATCTTGGCCATCCCCATCAAGACTCGTGTACCACCGAGCTAATTTTCGTGGATCACTTCAAACAACTGGAGACTTTTGTATCGGTGGCGTCACGTGGCAGCCTGTCGGCCGCCGCAGCCGCCGAAGGCGTTGCGCCGGCCATCATCGGCCGCCGCATCGATGCCCTGGAAGAGCGGCTCGGCGTCAAATTGCTGGTGCGCACCACGCGCAAGATCACCCTCACGTTCGAAGGCTCCGCGTTCCTCGAAGACTGCCAGCGCATCCTCAACGACCTTCACAATGCCGAAGCCAGCGTCTCCGCTGGCGGGGTCAAGGCCAGCGGCCACCTGCGCATTACCGCGCCGGCCGGTTTCGGCCGCAAGCACGTGGCGCCGCTGGTGCCGCTGTTCATCGAATCCCACCCCGACGTCACGCTAACGCTCGACCTGTCCGACCGCGTGGTCGATCTGGTCAACGAAGGCTTCGACTGCGCCATCCGCCTGGGCGACCTGCCAGACTCCAGCCTGGTATCGATCCGACTGGCCGAAAACCGTCGCGTGGTCGTGGCGTCGCCCGAATACCTGGCGCGCGCCGGCACCCCCGCCCTGCCCGAAGACCTGGCCCGCCACAACTGCCTGCACTTCGGTGCCAGCGCCAACGTGCAGCGCGGCTGGGTATTCCAGCAGGACGGCCGCGCGGTCACCGTCAAGGTCGGCGGCAACATGGAATGCACCGACGGTGCCGTACTCCACGCCTGGTGCCTGCAGGGTCACGGCCTGGCCTGGCGCTCCTGGTGGGAAGTGGGCCAGGAAATCGTCAGCGGCCGGCTGGTGACCGTCCTCGACGAATTCCAGGCACCGCCCATCGGCATCCACGCCGTCTTTCCGCAACGCAAGCACCTGCCGCTGCGCGTGCGACTGTTTATCGACCATCTCAAGAACACCTATGGCAACCCGGCCTACTGGCGCCGCGCCGAACAGGCGCCCAGCAGCGCCGCCGCCGAAGTCCACGCCGTCGTCGCGTAGCACCGTCCGTACGCTGTCAATCGCAGAATCTTGATATTTCACAATGACGAACACTGCACACTGACTACAATCGATTCAGACAGGCGCCCCGCTGGCCTGCACCCGTTCCCACTCGCGAAAGGAGTCCGGTATGTTCAAGCACATCCTGCTGCCCACCGACGGTTCGGAGCTGTCCAAGAAGGCCATAGACGGCGGCCTGGAACTGGCCAAGGTCATCAATGCCCGCGTTACTGCCTACGTCTGTCTTGAGGAATATCCGTATACGCCCTTCAGCGAGATCGTGGTCGAGGCACCCCAGGCGTTCAAGGAACGCATCGAGAACCAGGCCCGGCTGTACCTGAAGGAAATCGAGAGCGCCGCCGTGGCCGCCGGCCTGCCTTTCGACGCCGACATGACCACCTTTGCCGTGCCCTATCTGGGCATCATCGACGCGGCGGAACGCCATGGCTGCGATGTGATCTTCATGGCCTCGCACGGCCGGCGCGGCCTGTCAGGCCTGCTGCTCGGCAGCGAAACGCAGAAAGTGCTCACGCATACGGATATTCCGGTGATCGTCTACCGATAGTTCCCACACCGAGAGGCGTTAGAAAAACGCAGCGCAGCGGTTCTAGCTAGGCGCGCGGCCGCCGGCAGTACAAGTGGTACGGCCAAGGGCGCGCAACGACGCCAGGATCGTTTTGCTGGTGCCTCTTGAAAAAAGCCGCGCCGTGGGTCTCACGGCGCGGAGCCAAACTGACGGCGCGATGGTCGCGCGCCGTCCCCGAATCCCCTTTCCGGTCAGGTGGCTCAGGCCACCTTCTTGTCGAAGAACTGTTCGTCTTCCGTCGATCCCTTGAGCGCGGTCGTCGACGACTGGCCGCCTTCGATGGTCTGCGTCACGGCGTCGAAGTACCCGGTGCCCACTTCGCGCTGGTGCTTGACGGCGGTAAAGCCCTTCTCGGCAGCGGCAAACTCGGCTTCCTGCAATTCCACGAAGGCCGACATCTGGTTGCGGGCGTAACCGTACGCCAGGTTGAACATCGAGTAGTTCAGCGAGTGGAAGCCCGCCAGCGTGATGAACTGGAACTTGTAGCCCATGGCGCCCAGTTCACGCTGGAACTTGGCGATGGTGGCGTCGTCGAGGTTCTTCTTCCAGTTGAACGACGGCGAGCAGTTATAGGCCAGCAGCTTGCCCGGGAATTTGGCGTGCACCGCTTCGGCAAACTTCTTCGCGAATTCCAGGTCCGGCTTGCCGGTTTCGCACCACACGAGGTCGGCCACTTCGGCGTAGGCCAGCGCGCGTGCGATGGACTGGTCGATGCCGGCCTTCGAACGGAAGAAGCCTTCCACGGTGCGCTCGCCGGTCAGGAACGGCTGGTCGCGCTCGTCCACGTCCGACGTCACCAGATCGGCGGCCTCGGCGTCGGTACGGGCAATCACCAGCGTCGGCACGCCCGACACATCGGCGGCCAGGCGCGCAGCCGTCAGCTTGGCCACCGCCTCGCGGGTCGGCACCAGCACCTTGCCACCCATGTGGCCGCACTTCTTCACCGAAGCAAGCTGGTCTTCGAAGTGGACGCCGGCGGCGCCCGCTTCGATCATCGACTTCATCAGTTCGAAGGCGTTCAGCACACCGCCAAAGCCTGCCTCGGCATCTGCCACGATCGGCGCGAAGAAGTCGGTGTCGCCCTTGCCTTCGCTCCACTGGATCTGGTCGGCACGCTGGAACGTGTTGTTGATGCGCTTGACGACCATCGGCACCGAGTTGGCCGGATACAGCGACTGGTCCGGGTACATTTCGCCGGCCAGGTTGGCATCGCCGGCCACTTGCCAGCCCGACAGGTAAATGGCCTTCAGGCCGGCCTTGACCTGCTGCATGGCCTGGTTGCCCGTCAGCGCGCCCAGCGTGTTGACGAACGGCTCGGTGTTCAGCAGGTGCCACAGTTTTTCGGCGCCGCGGCGGGCCAGCGTGTGTTCGATCTGGACCGAACCACGCAGCTTGACCACGTCTTCGGCCGTGTAATGACGTTGCACGCCCTTCCAGCGCGGGTTGCTATCCCAGTCCTTTTGAAGGGCGTCGATCTGTTGTTGGCGGGTCGTCATGTTCACTCTCCTGTAGCGATTTCGAGATGGCATGGAAATCGGTGACGGCTCCCCGGCCGTTGCCTGCCGGGCGACCGGGGCGCTGTGTCTTTGGCGCCTCAGGTCATGTGTCTTATATAAGAGTGTAGAGAAGCCTCCCGCGTTGCAACAAGCACGGACCGTAACGCGCGTACAGTTTTTTAGTTGATATAAATCAATACGTTAGCTTTGTCTTTTCACCATATGGCACGACATCTTTCAGGATGAGAAATGCCGGGCCCGATAGGCGGCCCGCATTTTTGCGGACCAAAACATCGTTCCGCATCATGAAATTTTGGCAGCCTCCGGGTCGACACGAGCCACCTCCAGCGCGGGTGACGCGGCCGTGCCGTCGAGATGGTCGACAAACTCGCACACCATGGCCGCCATGCGTTGTGGATGCGACAGCGGCAGCCAGTGATGCGCGTCGATCTGCCGGCGCCATAGCCGGGCCACCCAGCGGCCCAGATCCTCGGTCACGGCGGGCCGCACGTAGCGGTCGCGCGTGGGCACGATGACCTGCACCGGCGCATGCGCCCGGCGTTCGCGCGGCGCACGCAGCCGTGCGCGGAAATTGGCGCGATACAGCCGAAGTCCGTGGATACCGTCCGCCGTCTGGGTGGGATTGGCGGGCACGTGCAGCCCTTCGGTGCGGCGCAGCCAGAACGGCCAGCCGCGCCCGAGCCAGAGCCTCCAGTTCCATTCGGGCAGCAGCGGGATATGAAAGAACACGATGTACCAGGACGCCAGCGCCTGGCGCAGCGTGGCGCCCCATTGCCGGAGACTGCGGCGGCCACCGGCGCGCAACGCGCTGCCCGCGTGGTCGAGGCACGGCCCCGAGCACGACGTGAACGACGCGATACGGCCGTACAGGCGCGGATCGGTCACAAACTCCCAGCCCTGGATCGAACCCCAGTCATGGCCCACCAGATGCACCGGCCGGTCCGCCGACACAGCGTCGATCACCGCAATGAAATCGTCGGCCAGTCGTTCCAGGCGATAGTCGGCCACGTCAGGCGGTGCATCGGACTGCCCTGCCCCGCGCACGTCATAGGCAATGACATGGAACCGCACCGCCAGCGCCTGCGCCACGCCGCGCCACACCTCGCTGTTGTCGGGGTAGCCATGCACCAGCACCACCACGGGACGCGCGGGATCGCCCCAGGCCGAGGCGGTCAGGCGGATGCGGCCGGACTGAACGTGGAATCGAAGCGGAGCCCTTGCGGAATGCGCGGGCGCAGGCGGCTGGGTCATGGGCGGGCGTTGTGCGTTGACGGCATCGGATGTCATCGCCGGCCATGCTACCGCCGTCACGTGCCGCGTGACGGCGTTTGGAATGTTTCGTCTTCAGGCGGCCGCGGCGGTGTCGCGCGCCTGGCGATAGGCCACCCAGTCGCCGCCGTCGATGCGGGCCAGGCCGGCCACGGCGGCAGCGGCCACCGGGTACAGCAGGCAATCGACCGGCGCGCCGTCCAGCATCACGGACTGCGTTTCGCGGATAAACAGCGTGGCCTGCCCGGGATAGACCTCCTCGATCTCGTCCAGCACCGGCAGCAGCGCGTCGGGAATGTCGTACACGTCGCCCAGCACCGGGCCGGCCGATGCATCGAGCACCAGGCCCGGATACGTGCCGAAGTCGTAGAGCCGCCCGGCAATGCTGGCTGTGCCCACCAGCGTCGCCGCGCCGATGCCATGCTGCACGGCGGCCCGGTTCAGATCGTTGACCTCGCCGGCACGAAGGGTGCCGTAGACAAACACACGCTGCATGGCGCAATCCTTTGCTGACGGAACAGGGAACGCTCATGGTAGAGGAAGCCGCGCGGCGGCGGAACCGTTGCGCCAGCTTTCCCCGCCGTGGTGCAGGCCGATCCGGCAACGGACGCGATGCGGACCGTCCTACATCTGCTTGAACAGGTGCGCGTACTGCCGGGCAACCGGCAGCGACTCCGGCCGGTCGCGCAGCTTCAGCGACAGCCGCCCCAGCGACTGGTTCACCGCGCTGGCCACGCAGTCGATATTGACCACCGTGCCGCGATGGATCTGCCAGAAGCGATCAGGGTCCAGCTGCTGCGTCAGCTCGCGCAGGCTGGTGCGGATCAGCGCCTCGCCGCTGGTGGACACCACGTTGACGTACTTGTCGGTGGCTTCCAGATACACCACTTCATCGACCGGGATGATGCGTACCTCCTGCCCCACCAGCGCCTTGATGAAGCGCAGGTAGTGGCCGCGCGGGGCGGCGGCCGGCTGCTCCAGCGACTCCAGCCGCTGCAGCAGTTGCGCCAGCCGGTCGGTGTCGACCATGGTGCCGATGTCCGTGGCGGCTGTCTCGTCGCCGTCATCCCCATCGTCGTCACCGGCCGCTTCGGCGGCCTTGGCGCTCAGGCGCGCCTTCAGGCGGCCCACCGTGGCCTCCAGCCGTTCATGCTGCACGGGCTTCAGCACGTAGTCCACCGCCGCGCGTTCGAAGGCTTCCAGCGCAAACTGGTCGTAGGCGGTAACGAACACCACCAGCGGCGGGTGGTCGAACTCGATCAACTCACGTGCCACGTCCATGCCGCTCATGCCGGGCATGCGGATATCCAGGAAGGCCACGTCGGGCCGGTGGGCGCGCGCGGCGTCCAGCGCGGCCATGCCGTCATGCACCACGGACACGATCGTGGCTTCGGGCCACAGGGCTTTCAGTTCGGCTTCGAGAACGCGGGCGAGCAGCAGCTCGTCGTCGGCGATCAGCAGGGTCGGAGACATGTGGGACGAATGTCAGGGACAGAACGGTTCAGGGGGCGTGGCTCGGGTGCGCTCAGGTCCGGGAAATGGCCGGCGCCACGGTGGCCGGCGGCGCCGGGCGAGCCTCGGGCGCGGCGCGCATCGGCACGAAGGTGGGCTCGGTGCTGCGCGTGAGCGGCAGCGTCAGCCGCACCACCACGCCGCGCGGCGTGTTTTCTTCCATCTGCATCGTGGCCGCCGCGCCAAAAATGCGCGCCAGCCGCTCGCGCACATGCGTCAGCCCCAGGCCGGACCCGCTCTTGCCACTCTGGCAGAAGCCCACGCCGGTATCGGCAATCAGCACCTGCAGGCTGCCGTCCCCGGCCTGACGTGCGGACAGCACGATCTTGCCGCCCCGCATGCAGGGCTCGATGCCGTGCGTGACCGCGTTTTCCACCAGCGGCTGGATCAGCATCGGCGGAATCTCGGCATCGGCCAGCGCCGGCGGCAGATCCACCTCGTAGTCGAGCCGGGCGCCGAAGCGCATGCCCTGGATGTCGAGGTAGCTGCGCAGCAGTTCGAATTCCTGCGCCAGCGTGCAATGCTCGGCGCGCGTGTGCGACAGCGACATGCGCAGGAAGCCGATCAGCCGCTGCAGCAGCTGGCGCGCCGCGCGCGGGTCGGTGGCGATCAGCCCGTCCAGGTTGGCCAGCGAGTTGAACAGGAAGTGCGGCTCGATCTGCGCCTGCAGCGCCATCAGCTGGGCGCGCACCAGCTGCTTTTCGGCCTCCTCGCGCTGCAGGGCGTCCAGGGCCGCCTGGCGTTCCAGGTAGGCCAGCTTTTCGCGCGACCAGTAGAAGTAGATCATGCTGGCCGACGCCAGCATGCCGACGATCAGGCACATGCGCAGCATGTCGCCCGTGGCAGCGGCGGATTTCTCGGGCAGGTGCAGCAGTTCGCGCGTGGCCCAGCTGCCCAGCACCACGCCCATCGGCACGGCCACCACGGCCAGGCACATGAACGGCCAGCGGCGGGGGCGGTCGTTCCACCAGATCAGCACGCGGGGCACGTCGATCAGTACCCAGATCGACAGGCCGATCAGCTGGCTGTAGACGAAGTTCTGCACCAGCGTGCCGCCGGTCTGGAAGCCGTAATTGAGGCTGACCGCGATGACGGTGTTCATGCAGAGCACGAACAGCAGGTCTCGCGCCAGAATATTGAGCCGTGACGGCACCGCGCACGACATGCGCATATCTCTCTCCCTCCTTCTGCTCCACAAACCGCGTGCAATTCTGTGATGCACTGCAGCAAAGGCAGCGGCCCGGGCATTCGGCGGGTTCCGGGCGCAGCGATGAAGGGCACTTTACGCCGGAGCGCGACGGGAAGAAAGCGCCGTGCGACGAACCGGCGGGAAATGGCGCGATCGGTTCAGGGATTCGACCAGCGGGTCGTACGCGCGTTTGAGGGCACGCGGCGGGCCGGGCGGGCGCCGGACGGCCTGCCTGGCGGTGCGCGGGGCGGCACGCAGGCGGCTGCCCGGATGGCCCGGGCAGCGGTCAAGGCGAGGATCGGGCCGGTATCAGGCGGCGTCAGGCGGCGTCAGGCGGCGACCGCGAGGCGGCTGGTCGCCTCGGCCAGCGCGGTCGACACGGTGTCGCGCGACAGGTGCGGCGCGAACATGTTGATGAACGCATGGGCGTAGCCGCGCAGGTAGGCCCCACGCCGCACGGCCACGCTGGTGGTATTCGGCTCGAACAGGTGATCGGCCGAAATCTGCGTCAGGCCGGCGTCCTTGCGCGAGTCGTACGCCATCGACGCGATGATGCCCACGCCCAGTTCCAGCTCGGCATAGGTCTTGATCACGTCGGCATCCATGGCGGTCAGCACGATCTCCGGCTGCAGCCCGGCGGCGGCAAACGCGCCATCGATCTTGCGGCGCCCGGTGAAACCGGCGTCGTAGGTGATGATCGGGAAATTGCACAGGTCTTCGAGCGTCGGCTCGGGCAGGCGGGTCAGCGGATGCTCCGGCGACACCACGATCACGTGCTGCCAGCTATAGGCCTCGAACGACGTCAGCCCCGCCTCGCTGGCCACCGCCTCGGTGGCAATGCCGATATCGGCCTGCCCCGTCAGCAGCAGTTCCACGATATGCGACGGCGACGCTTCCTGCAGCGCCAGCGTGACGTGCGGATATTCGCGCCGGAAGCTCTGCACCACCCGGGGCAGCGCGTAGCGCGCCTGGGTGTGGGTGGTGGCCACGGTCAGCCGGCCGGTATGGCGGCCCGCAAACTCGTCGCCGGCCTGGCGCAGGTTCTCGGCTTCGAGCAGCAGCCGTTCGACGATGCGGACGATCTCGCGGCCCGGCTCGGTCAGGCCGGTCAGCCGCTTGCCGTAACGCTCGAAGATCTCCACGCCAAGCTCTTCCTCGAGCTCGCGGATCTGGCGCGACACGCCCGGCTGCGACGTGTACAGCGCGTTGGCCACTTCGGTCAGGTTGAACTGGCGGCGCACCGCCTCGCGAATCGATCGCAGTTGCTGGAAGTTCATCGTGCCGCCCCTTGATCCTGTGTTGTTGTCTGGTTGCGGTTGAAGACGCGCAGCTGGCGCGGACGCACCGCCAGCAGTTCGCCCTCCCGGAAGCCCTGGTGCCGGAAGCGTTCCAGCGGCAGCGCCACCTCGATCACGTCCTGGTTGTCTTCGCGCTCCAGCTCCAGCTGGGCCACCGGGCCCAGCGTCAGCGCGCGGCGCAGCGTCACGGCGATGCCGTCGGTGCCCGGCGCGTAGCGTTCCAGTTCCAGGTCGTGCGGGCGGACGTAGGCCACCGCGTCGCCGGCCGTCTCGTGGCCGCTGCCTACCACGGGCAGCACCGCCTCGCCCGTATGCAGCAGGCCGCCGCTGTCGCCCACTTCCAGGCGGCCGTGGAACAGGTTCACGTTGCCCAGGAAGCCGAACACGAACGGCGTGGCCGGATGGTTGTAGACCGCCTCGGGCGTGCCGAACTGCTCCACGCTGCCACGGTTCATCAGCACCACCTGGTCGGCCACTTCGAGCGCCTCTTCCTGGTCGTGGGTCACGAACACGCTGGTCACGTGCAGTTCGTCATGCAGCCGGCGCAGCCAGCGGCGCAGTTCCTTGCGCACCTTGGCGTCGAGCGCGCCGAACGGTTCGTCGAGCAGCAGCACACGCGGCTCCACGGCCAGCGCGCGGGCCAGCGCGATACGCTGGCGCTGGCCGCCCGACAGCTGCGCCGGGTAGCGGTCGCCCAGCCAGTCGAGCTGCACCAGCTCCAGCAGCGACTTCACCTTCTCGCGGATCTTCGCCTCGGACGGGCGCTCGGCGCGCGGCTTCACGCGCAGGCCGAAGGCCACGTTCTCGAACACGGTCATGTGCTTGAACAGCGCGTAGTGCTGGAACACGAAACCGACGCTGCGCTGGCGCACGTGCGTCGACGAGGCGTCCTGCCCGGCCAGCACCACCTGGCCCGCGTCGGCGCGTTCCAGGCCGGCGATGATGCGCAGCAGCGTGGTCTTGCCGCAGCCGGACGGCCCCAGCAGCGCCGTCAGTTCCCCTTCGGCGAAGTCCAGCGAGACGTCGTTGAGCGCGACAAAATCGCCAAACCGCTTCTGCACGTTCCTGACCTGAATGCTCATGATGGCTGCCCTTCCGATGCGTGTTCACGGCTGGCGCGTGCTTCCACCAGCGTCTTGATTCCGAGTGTGACCAGCGCCAGCAGCGTCAGCAGGGACGCCACCGCGAACGCGGCCGCAAAGTTGTATTCGTTGTAGAGAATTTCCACGTGCAGCGGCATGGTGTTGGTCAGGCCGCGGATATGGCCCGATACCACCGACACGGCGCCGAATTCGCCCATCGCCCGGGCGTTGCAGAGGATCACCCCGTACAACAGGCCCCAGCGGATGTTCGGCAGCGTCACATGCCAGAACGTCTGCCAGCCAGAGGCGCCCAGCACGATGGCCGCCTCTTCCTCTTCACTGCCCTGCGACTGCATCAGCGGAATCAGTTCGCGCGCCACGAACGGGAAGGTCACGAAGATCGTGGCCAGGACGATGCCCGGCACCGCGAACATGATCTTGATATCGTGCGCTTCCAGCCAAGGCCCGAACCAGCCCTGCGCGCCGAACATCAGCACGTAGATCAGGCCCGAGATCACCGGCGACACCGAGAACGGCAGGTCGATCAGCGTGATCAGGAGGTTCTTGCCCCGGAAGTCGAACTTGGCGATGGCCCAGGCCGCCGCCACGCCGAACACCACGTTCAGCGGCACCGCGATGGCCGCCACCGTCAGCGTCAGCTTGATGGCTTCCACCGCGTCGGGCTCGGTCAGCGCCGCCAGGTAGGTGTCCAGGCCCTTGCGCAGCGCCTCGTAGAACACCGAAGCCAGCGGCACGAACAGGAACAGCGCCAGGAACAGCACCGCCACGGTAATCAGCGTATAGCGCACCCACCGGGATTCGCCCGTGGCGTCGTGCGGATGTTGGGCGGCAGCCGGGCCGCCCAGTCGGGATACAGCGCCGGCCATGTCAGTTCGCCTCCGGGTTGCCGTCAGGCAGCGCGGCCGCGCGGGCACCGGTCTGGTGGCGGCGCGTCCAGGCCTGCAGCAGGTTGATCAGCAGCAGCAGCACGAACGAGATCACCAGCATCACCACGGCCACCGCGGTGGCGCCGGCATAGTCGTACTGTTCCAGCTTCGAATAGATCATCAGCGGGGCAATCTCGGACACCATCGGCATGTTGCCGGAGATGAAGACCACCGATCCGTACTCGCCGGTGGCGCGCGCGAACGACATCGCAAAGCCCGTCAGCAGCGCCGGCAGGATGGCCGGCAGGATCACCCGCCCGAACGTCTGCAGGCGTGAGGCGCCCAGGCTGGCGGCCGCTTCCTCCAGTTCGCGTTCCACGTCTTCCAGCACCGGCTGCACCGTGCGCACCACGAACGGCAGGCCGATGAAGGTCAGCGCCACCACCACGCCCAGCGGCGTAAACGCCACCTTGATGCCGTGCGGCTCCAGCCAGCGGCCGATCCAGCCGTTGCCGGCGAACAGGGCGGTCAGCGCGATACCGGCCACGGCCGTAGGCAGCGCGAACGGCAGGTCTACCAGCGCATCGATGAATCGCTTGCCGAAGAAGCGGTAGCGCACCAGCACCCAGGCCACGACAAGGCCAAAGGCCGTGTTGACGATGGCGGCAATCAGCGACGCGCCAAAGCTCAGTTCCAGCGATGCGACCACGCGCGGGTTGCTCACCGTCGCCCAGAAGCCATCCCAGGTCAGCGTGAAGGTCTTCAGGAACACCGCCGACAGCGGGATCAGGACGATCAGCGTCAGGTAGAAGATGGTGAAGCCAAGCGACAGCCCGAAGCCCGGCAACACGGTAAATCGCTGGGCCGGCGCAGCGCGCAGGGGCGCGGCGCTGGCCGTCTGCGGCGGCGCGTCCGCCAGGGAAATCGAGGAAGGCATGCGTGTCTCGTCTTATGAAACCGGCGCATAAGGCGCCGGCGTACGAGACAAATTTTGCAGATGCGCCCTTATAAAAAGAACGAATCTTTCCGAATTTTCTTAGACGTTTTAGATATAAGGCGATGTCTGTGCGACATCTGCCGACGCTTCCCACGAATCCGAACCGTCGCCCAGGTGCAGAATACGGCCCTCGGAATCGATCCGCTGCAGCAATGTGGCGAGCAAGGCCTGCCCTGCCGGCCATTCGTCGAGGCGGGAATCGGCATTGATATGGCCGAGCGCGCCCGCATCCACCAGTTCGCTGCCCCACAGCGTGCCCCAGCTGAACGCGGTGCGTTGCGACATCCAAGGGTCATTGGTGCTGGCCACCAGCACGGTCGGGAACGGCAGCCGCCAGGTGGGCAGCAAGCCACCCACGCCGAACTTGTCCGGATCCGCGGGGGCTACCAGCAGCGCGCCGGCGATGCCCACGGGGTCCAGCGACGCCTGGCGCAGCGTAGCCAGGCAGCCGAAGCTGTGCGCCACCAAGACCGCGCCGCGCGATGCCACGCGCAGCGCGCGCGACACGCCTTCCGATACACGTTCGGCCCACAGCGGCAGGCTGGGGCGTCCCCAGTCGTGCTGCTCGATGCGCTGCCAGTCGGGGTACAGCGCTTCCCAACGGCTTTGCCAATGTGCGGGCCCGCTGCCATGCAGGCCCGGTACGGTCAGGATCTGCAGGCCGCGCGGCACTTCCAGCCGCGCGACACCGCCCGATAGAGTCGATGCCGCCATACGCGCTCTCCTTCTCTGCTTCGGTGCTTCGTTGTTCAGGACTTATGGGTACTGCAACAGCTTTCCGACTGCGGGTCGATGTTCGATTGCAGGCACGGCCCGCCTGCGAGTGCCGGCAGGCCGATGCCGCCTAGGGAACACTGCCCGCCTGCAACGGCTCATGCAACTGCCGTGCCGGCACCGGCCCGCCGGCCACGGCCTCGCCCTGCCCCAGCGCGATGCCCGCGTTCTGCAGCCGCTCCACGGCTTCGTCGTTCTGCAGCCGCCGGCCGATCAGCGTGACGCCGGCGCCCTCGGCGCTGGCACGCAGCCCGGCAAGCTGGCGGTCGGTCCAGATGCGACGCATGTCCAGCTTGAGCCAGTCGGGCAGCGCGTGGGCCATCAGCGCGCCGGCTTCGGCCGGGTCGGACGCCTGCAGGCTCACGGCAAACCCATTGCGGCGATAGTTGCCCACCACGTGCAGCAACAGCGGCAGGTCGTCATTGGCGCTGGCAGGCACCTGAATGACAAAACGGTCCACGGGCAGGCCCAGAGACTCCAGCGCACGCCGGAATGCCGCGCCGTGATCGTCGGCCACGGCCGCCAGCAGGCGGTTATGCACGTTGAGCACGAGCTTGCGCTCGCCGTTCGCCGCGAAGTAGTTCATCGCGTGCACCAGCCGCGACAGACGGTCCAGCGACACCAGCGACGCATCGTCGGCCGCCATCGCGAACAGCTTCCAGGCGGCCAGCCCCACGCCATCGTCGGCATAGGTGCGGATCGAGCCCTCGTGGGCCACCACCTCGCGGTCGGCCAGGGTCACCAGGGGCTCGAACGCGCTGGTCAGCGAGCAGTTGAAGTACTGGCCCTGCACCTGCCCGCGCGCGTCGCGCCACAGCTCGCGGCCGGGCACCGGCTCGCGCGGCAGGGTTTCAAGGTAGCGTTCGAGTGCGGAGGTTGCGGAAGGTGCGGAAGTTGCGGAAGCGTGGGTCATGGTGAAGTCCATGTCGGTACGCGCGGTTCGCCTGATTGCTCATGATAGAAGCTCCTCGGCGGGCCGGGCGTGAAGATTCGTTGATGGTGCAGACACTGTCGATGGCTGCCGCATCACGCGGCGCAGAACGGTGTCTTCGAGTTGCGCAAACGCCGCCGATCCGCGCTGGCGCGGACGCTCAAGCGCCACGCGCTGGTCCAGCGCGATGCGGCCGTCCTCGATCAGGACGACACGATCGGCCAGCGCAACGGCCTCCGATACATCATGTGTGACGAGTAGCGCCGTGAAACCGAGTCGGCGCCACAGCGATTCGATCAGCGCCTGCATGTCGATGCGGGTCAGCGCATCGAGCGCGCCCAGCGGCTCGTCCAGCAGCAGCAGGCGCGGATGGTGGACCAGCGCACGCGCCAGGGCCACGCGCTGGCGCTGGCCGCCCGACAGCCGCGCGGGCCATTCGTCGGCGCGTTCGGCCAGCCCCACCTGCGCCAGCACGGCGGCGGCGTCGGCGCGGCGCTCGCGCGGCAGGCCCAGCGCGACGTTGTCGAGTACACGCTTCCAAGGCAACAGCCGCGCATCCTGGAACATCACGCGGATACTGTCCTGCAGTGTCCGGCTTTGCTGGCGATCAAGCTGGCGCCCGGGCTGATGGTCGAGCAGCACCGCGCCCTCGTCGGCCGGCTCCAGCCCGGCCACCAGCCGCAGCAGCGTGCTCTTGCCGCAGCCGCTGCGCCCGACGATGGCGACGAACTCGCCCGGCGTCACATCGAGGTCGACGCCATGCAGCACCTCGCGGCCGTTGTAACGCTTGACCACCTGCTGCACGCGCAGCGCAATGCCGCCGGCCGCAGGCGTCTGGCGCGCTTCGGCAGCCGCCTCGCGGCGGGCCAGGTCACGCCGGGCCAGATCGCGCTCGGCCCACGCCAGCGCGGCCTGCTCCACGGGAAATAGCGTTTGCATGGGGATCTCTCCTTGTCAGTTGGTCTGGTAGCCCGGATGCCAGCGCAGCCAGAACCGCTCCAGCGCGCGCGACAGCACATCGGCCAGCTTGCCCAGCAGCGCGTAGAGCAGGATGCCGACCAGTACCACGTCGGTCTGCAGGAATTCGCGCGCATTCATCGTCATGTAGCCAATGCCCGACTGCGCCGAGATGGTCTCGGCCACGATCAGGATCACCCACATCAGGCCCAGCGAAAACCGCACGCCCACCAGGATGTTCGGCAGTGCGCCGGGCAGGATCACTTCGCGATACAGGCGCCAGCCGGACAGGCCATAGCTGCGCGCCATCTCCACCAGGCCCGGGTCCACGGCGCGGATGCCGTGGTAGGTGTTCAGGTACACCGGGAAGAACACGCCCAGCGCCACCAGGAACAGCTTGGCGGTCTCGTCGATGCCGAACCACAGGATCACCAGCGGAATCAGCGCCAGCGTGGGGATGTTGCGCACCATCTGCAGCGTGCTGTCGAGCAGCGTGGCCGCCGTGCGGAACGTGCCGGTCAGCAGGCCCAGCGCCAAGCCCAGCCCGCCGCCCACTGCCAGCCCGATCAGCGCCCGCCAGGTGCTGACCCAGACGTGGCGCCACAGCTCGCCGGACACGGCCAGCGACCACGCCGCCTCCACCACGGCCAGCGGTGCCGGCAACACACGGTTCGACAGCCAGCCCAGTTGCGAGGCGCCCTGCCAGACCACGATCAGCAGCACCGGCACGATCCACGGTGCCACGGCCTGCGCCGCGGTTTTCTTCCCAGCCTTGTTCGCGGTTTTCTTCGCGACCTGGCTCGATAGAGGCGTCGTCATGGTTGCGCCCTCCTCAACTCTGCGACGCCCGCGGCACGATGCCGGTGGCCATGACTTCGCCAAACGGGCCCGACAGCACCTGGCCGGGCAGCTTGTCGCGCACCGAGCGCGGCAGCAGCGGGAAGACCAGTTCGGCAAAGCGGTACGCTTCTTCCAGATGCGGATAGCCCGAGAAGATGAACGTGTCGATGCCCAGCGCGGCGTATTCCTCCATGCGCGCGGCCACGGTCTGCGGGTCGCCCACCAGGGCCGTGCCCGCGCCGCCGCGCACCAGCCCCACGCCGGCCCACAGGTTCGGGCTGATTTCCAGCGCCTCGCGGGTCCGCCTGGCGCCGCCGGCATGCAGGGCCGCCATGCGGCGCTGGCCTTCGGAATCCATCTTCGCGAAGACGGCCTGCGCGCGCGCCACGGTGTCGTCGTCGAGCCGGCTGATCAGTTCGTCGGCAGCCGCCCACGCCGCCGCTTCGGTTTCGCGCACGATCACGTGCAGGCGGATGCCGAAGCGCACCGTGCGGCCGTGCTTCGCGGCCCGGGCGCGCACGTCGGCGATTTTCTTCGCCACCTCGGCCGGCGGTTCGCCCCACGTCAGGTAGGCCTCCACCTGCTCGGCGGCCAGGTCGTGCGCGGCCGCCGACGATCCGCCGAAATAGACCGGCGGATGCGGGCGCTGCACCGGCGGATACAGCACCCGCGCGCCCTTCACGGTGATGTGCTTGCCCTCGAAGCTGATGTCGCCGTTGTCGTGGCTGGCCGCGAGCACGTCGCGCCAGACGCGGATGAACTCGGACGACGCCTCGTAGCGCGCCGCGTGGTCAAGGAACAACCCGTCGCCCTCCAGCTCCGCCACATCGCCGCCGGTCACCAGATTCACCAGCAGGCGGCCGCCCGACACGCGGTCGAACGTCGCGGCCATGCGCGCAGCCAGCGTTGGCGTCATCAAACCCGGTCGCACGGCCACCAGGAACTTGAGCTGGCGCGTCACGGCAGCCAGCGCCGACGCGGCCACCCATGGGTCTTCGCACGAGCGGCCGGTGGGAATCAGCACGCCTTCGTAGCCCAGCGTATCGGCAGCCACGGCGATCTGCTTCAGGTAGTCGAAATTGACTTCGCGCGCCCCTTCCGAGGTGCCCAGGTAGCGGCTGTCGCCGTGGGTGGGGATGAACCAGAAAACTTGCATGTCGAGCCTCTTGTTTTATCGGTTGCGATGGACGGCCTGGCGATTCGGCGATTCGGCGATTCGGCGATTCACCGATTCAGCGTTGCGCCGTGGCGGCCGGCGGTTGCCAGGCGGCATCGGCCACCTTGATCGGCTTCGGAATCAGCTTCAGCGTCACGAACGCGTCGGCAATACGCTGCTGTTCGGCCAGCACGCCAGCCGTCACAGGCTTCGCGCCATAGGAAAATCTTGAAACAGCAAGATCGAGCACGCTCGGGTCGAGCCCGGTTTCCCTGGCCAGGAACTGCGTGGCGTCCTTCGGATTTTTCTCGGCCCACTGGCCCAGTTGCGCCAGTTCGTCGAGGATCGCGTTCACCACGTCCGGGCGGGCATTCGCATAGGGGCGCGACGCCAGATAGAACTGATGGTTGCTGACGAGGTTCTTGCCGTCGGCGGTACGGCCATCGGCCAGCACGCGGGCATCGAGCTGCTTTTCGGCGGCGGCCAGGAACGGGTCCCAGATCACCCAGGCATCCACGGCGCCGCGCTCGAAGGCCGCGCGGGCGTCGGCGGGCGGCAGGTAGACCGGCTGGATCTCGCTCCAGGGGATACCGGCCTTTTCCAGCTGGCGCACCAGCAGGTAATGCACGTTCGAGCCCTTGTTCAGCGCCACGCGCTTGCCGCGCAGGTCGGCCACGGACTTCAGCGTCGAAGTCTTCGGTACGACGATGGCTTCGGACGTTGGGGCCGGCGGCTCGTTGCCGATATAGGCCAGCTGCGCCCCGGCGGCCTGCGCGAAGATCGGCGGCGCCTCGCCGACGGTGCCGAAGTCGATGGCGCCCACGTTCAGGCCTTCCAGCAACTGCGGGCCGGCCGGGAATTCGGTCCACTTCACGGTGATGCCCTGCTGCGCCAGGCGCTTTTCCAGCGTGCCGCGCGCCTTGAGCAGCGTCAGGGTGCCGTACTTCTGATAGCCGATGCGCAGCTGCTTCGGATTCACGGTCTGGGACTGCGCCTGGGCCGGCTCGGCCAGCAGGCCGTAGGTCAGGCCGGTGGCCACCACGAGCGCGCCAAGCAGCAGGCGCCGGCGCAGGGAAAGCGGTTTGAACGATGTCATATCGGGGTTCCGGATGAGGAGAAGTTCGAAATCGATGGCGGCACGACGCCCTGCCGGCGCCAGCGCGCGGCATGCGGAAAACGTCATGCGTGGAGGAAACTTCAGGTCAGGCGGGACATCGCCCCATGGCGACGCGGGAAGGCAGGACAGCGCGAACAGCGGACATCTCGGGCTCCTTCGTCAGGCGCACCGGGGCGGCACGGTGGAATTGGCTGCCCCGGCGCTGGGATTACCGCTTGCCGGGCTGGTACACCTGGTCAAACGAACCGCCATCGGCAAAGTGCGCCTTCTGGGCCTTGGCCCAGCCGCCGAATACTTCGTCGATCGTGAACAGCTTCACCTTCGGGAAGTTGGCGGCGTACTTGGCAGCCACCTTTTCCGAGATCGGACGGTAATAGTTCTTGGCCGCGATTTCCTGGCCCTCGTCGGTGTACAGGAACTGCAGGTAGGCCTCGGCGGCCTTGCGCGTGCCCTTCTTGTCCACCACCTTGTCGACCACGGCCACCGGCGGCTCGGCCAGGATCGAGACCGACGGTGCCACGATGTCGAACTTGTCCGGACCCAGTTCCTTGATGGCCAGGATGGCTTCGTTTTCCCATGCGATCAGCACATCACCCAGGCCACGCTCGACGAACGTGGTGGTGGCGCCGCGCGCGCCCGAATCCAGCACCGGCACGTTCTTGAGCAGCTGGCCGACGAATTCCTTGGCCTTGGCTTCATTGCCGCCCGGCTGGCGCAGCGCATAGCCCCAGGCAGCCAGGTAGTTCCAGCGGGCGCCGCCCGACGTCTTCGGGTTCGGCGTGATGACCTGCACGCCCGGCTTCACCAGGTCGTTCCAGTCCTTGATTTGTTTCGGGTTGCCCTTGCGCACCAGGAAGACGATCGTCGACGTGTACGGCGATGCGTTGTGCGGCAGGCGCTTCTGCCAGTCGGGCTTCAGCAGGCCCTTCTCGGCAATGGCGTCGATGTCATAGCCCAGCGCCAGCGTGACCACGTCCGCGTCCAGGCCATCGATCACCGAACGCGCCTGCTTGCCCGAACCGCCGTGCGACTGGCGAATCTGCACCGTATCGCCGCCCTGCGCCTTGTACGCCTTGGCAAACGCGGCGTTCACGTCCACGTACAGCTCGCGCGTGGGGTCATAGGAAACGTTCAGCAGGTTGGTATTGGCCAGGGCGGCCGGTGCGGCGCCGATTGCGGACAGTACTGCGAGGCCCAGGGCCAGCTTGCGAATCATGTTCAATTGCTCCCGTCAGAGTTGTCGTGAATGCCCCCGCCTGGATCGGACGGGGTTTCTGTCAGGGAGAAAGGCTACCGGCCGGTCCTTCTGAACGGAACGAATGGTTTCGCCGATCCAAGCACGTTTTCTGCATAAGATCGGACGGGAATATGGGAATGCCGGAAACGTAACCTGGCGAAGGCGGTACTGGCGGGCCGCCCAAAAGAAAAAACCCGCAGCACCGGAGTTGCGCTGCGGGTCAAGTTTCCATTCCGGAAACGGGTAGACAAGTCATGAAGAGCGCCCCCGCATCTCCATGACGGTTCAGATATTAGCCATCCGTTCCCATTCGCAAGTTGACGCAGGTCAACCGCCCCACAATCGGGGTCGGTTGGCTGCGAAATCCGGCCGACGCGACCGGATAGCCCTGCCGAACGGCGTAGTTCAGGTGGCAGTCATGGCGTGAAGGTGTTGCCCAGCACGACGCCCTCGCGCCGGGGGTCGGTGCCGCCCTGCAGCACTGGCGCGCCGCCGGCCTGGGTGCGCAGGATCGTGTTGACGCCGCTGGACTGTGCCGCGGTGGAGATCGTGTGCCCCAGCGCCTTGAGGCCGGTGATCAGCGGATCGTTGGCGCCGGCGTTGCTGGCATCGATGTCCGGATGCTCGCCGCCGATGGTCGTGGTCGCGCCGTTGCTGGCACCAAAATCCACCAGGTTCGACGCCTGCTGCGCGTCAAGCCCCCAATCGAGCACGCCCACGAGCGTCTTGACCACGTATTGCGGGATGGTGCCGCCGCCCGGCGAGCCCGTGGCCATCAGGAAATCGCCAATCGACCCGTCGGGCGCCTTGCGGAACACCAGCGTCGGCGCCATCGAGCTGCGCGGCCGCTTGCCCGGCTGCACCCGGTTGGCCACCAGGTTGCCGCTGGCGTCGGTCGGGGCGGCCGAGAAGTCGGTGAGCTGGTTGTTGAGCAGGAAGCCGTTGGTCATGTGGAACGACCCCATGCTCGACTCCACCGACGTCGTGGCGCTGACCACATTGCCCTGCGCGTCGACGATCGAGTAGTGGTTCGTGCCGTGTTCGACCAGCGGTACCACGCCCAGCGGCACCGCACCGAAGTTGCCGGCCGTTGCCGTACCCATCGAACGGGTCGGATCGATCAGCGCCGCACGCGTCTGCAGGTAGGGCTTGTTCAGCAGCGTGTCCCACGTTCCGCCTGGCAGCGGCACGAAGTCGGTATCGGCCACGTACTTGTCGCGGTCGGCGTAGGCCAGCCGTTCGGCCTCGCTCACCCGATGCACCCCCTGCACGGTCGGCTTGCCGCCCTCCCCATCGACGGGGTTGGGCTTGAACGACGCCATATCGAAGTTCTCGATGATCTGCATCGCCGACGCCACGGTGATGCCGCCCGATGTCGGGGGCGGCGCGCCGCAGATCCAGTACGCGCGGTACGTCACGCAGACCGGCGTGCGCAGCTTGGCCTCGTACGCGGCCAGGTCGGCCAGCGTGGTCTTGCCCGGGGTGGTCGGCGTGCCGTCCGTGGCGGTGGTCGCGCCGATCTTGGCGATGATGTCGCTGGCGATGGCGCCCTTGTACAGCGCGTCGGCGCCCTGCGCGGCCATGGCGGTCAGCGTGTTGGCATAGGCCGGGTTCTTGAGCACCGTGCCCAGCGCCTTGGGCGTGCCATCGGCGTTGAAGAAATAGGCGGTGGCTTCGGGGTCGCGTTTCAGGCTGGCGGCGTTCGACGAGATGGCCTGCGCGAGCCGGCCGCCGATGGGGAAGCCGTTGGTGGCCAGCGAGATGGCGTCGCCGAACAGGTCCTTCCAGGCCAGCTTGCCGTGTTCCTTCTGCACGCGCTCGATCAGCCGGGGCACGCCAATGGTGCCGATCGACCGGCCGCTGGCACGCGCACTGGGCTTGGGCAGCGTCTGGTCGGTGGCGTCGTCCACGTAGCGCAGGTAGTTCTCGGTGGCCGCCGCCGGTGCCGTTTCGCGCCCGTCGTAGGCCTGCACCGTCTTCGCGGTGGCATCGTAATAGAGCATGAAGCCGCCCGAACCCATGCCCGTGGCCTCGGGCACCGTCAGGCCCAGCACGGCCTGCACGGCCACCGCGGCATCGGCGGCCGTGCCGCCATTCTTGAGCACCGCGCAGCCCGCCGCGCTGGCGTAGGCGTTCGATGTCGACACCATATAGGTCCTGGCGTACACCGGCTTCAACCCGGTGCGATAGCCGGTGGCAGCTTCCGGCAATGCCGGGTCGCCGGGCTGGTTCGACCCGACCACCACCGTGCTGCCGTTGCTGGCCAGCACCTGGCAACTGTTGTCGGCCTGTGGCGTGGCGGGCGTGGTCGGCGTCGAGTTGTCGTCGCTGCCACCGCAGGATACGACCAGCAGCGTGCCCGCAACCGCGGCCGCCAGGGTCAGGGGGACCTTCCGTATTGGCAACACCATATTTCCTCCAGACTACAAAGAAGCGCCAGGGGGGGCGCGATTTGCGGATGTCGGACTGGCAGGCGGGGAGCAACGGGCAAGCAGCGTCTGCCGTGTTTTTGTCGGACGCAAGGGCGAACGCGGCCCGCCGGGCTGATGGCTCGGAACATTCAGACGACGGGCTGGGATGGAAGGATTGCCCGCGCGACAGCGCGGGCGCAGGGCGCTATGAGGAGTTGGTCAGGGCAACATGGGGATTCATGACCGTGCTGACTGTTGGCTTGTCAATCAATGCAATGTGTCAACACTAGACCATGAGCATGGTGATGGCCAGGCATCTTTCGCGCGGTATGGGTGAGACAGCGGACATACGCCCTGCCCGGCCTGCCAGCATATGGCTCAGCCGGCGGCCGCCTGGTCGATGACCGCTTCGCACCGGATCGGGAAATTGACCGAATTGGCGACGTAACACTTCTCATGCGCCACGTGGTGCAGGTGCGCAGCCCGTTCCGCATCGTCGCCGGTCCGGATGGTCACATGCGGGCGCAGCACGATTTCCGAAAACTGCCCGCCTGCCGGGCCATCGGTCATGGTGCCCTCGGCATGGTCCACATAGGCCAGCACCGCAATGCCGGCGTCCGAGCACAGGTGCAGGTACCAGAGCTTGTGGCAGGCGCTGGCCGACGCGACGAGCAGGTCTTCCGGATTCCAGCGCGTGGCATCGCCCAGGAAGGCCGGGTCCGAGGAACCGGGGATCTCGGGCTTGTCGCCGGCGCGGATCGTGTGGTCGCGGCCGTAGGCGCGGTAGCCGGTGGTGCCGGTGCCGCGGTTGCCAGTCCATTCCACGGTGACGTGGTACTTGTGCTCGCCATGAGCCATGGGATTGCTCCAGGGGGGTGGGAATCGGGTCGAGCCGGTATTGTGGCGCAAAAGGCCGAAAGCGGAAGGCGAAAAAAAGGACCTCCGCAGAGGTCCTTCCTTCGTTGGCGATGATGGCGACGCGGGCGATGCCGCCGGCCGCCCGGCTTAGTGAACGACGCGTCCGAACGTGAAGTGATCGTCCTGGTAATCCACCGGCACCACGTCCTTGGCGGCAAACTTGCCTTCGAGGATGGCGCGGGCCACCGGGTTCTCGATCTGCTGCTGGATCGCCCGCTTCAGCGGACGCGCCCCAAACACCGGATCGTAGCCCGCGCTGGCGATCTTCTCCAGGGCACGCTCGCTGATATCCAGCGTCATGTCCATGCGTGCCAGGCGCGACTGCAGGCGCTGCAGCTGGATCCTGGCGATGGACTCGATGTTCTTCTGGTCCAGCGCGTGGAACACCACCACCTCGTCGATCCGGTTCAGGAACTCGGGCCGGAAATGCGTGCGCACCTCCTGCCAGACCGCGCCCTTTACCGCCTCCTGCGGCTCGCCGGACATGGCCTGGATGATGTGCGAACCCAGGTTCGACGTCATCACGATCACCGTGTTCTTGAAGTCCACGGTACGGCCCTGGCCGTCGGTCAGGCGACCATCGTCCAGCACCTGCAGCAGCACGTTGAACACGTCCGGGTGCGCCTTCTCGACCTCGTCGAGCAGGATCACCGCGTACGGCTTGCGGCGTACGGCCTCGGTCAGGTAGCCGCCCTCGTCATAGCCCACGTATCCCGGCGGCGCGCCGATCAGCCGGCTCACGCTGTGCTTTTCCATGAATTCGCTCATGTCGATGCGGATCAGGTGCTCTTCCGAATCGAACATGAACTCGGCCAGGGCCTTGCACAGCTCGGTCTTGCCCACGCCGGTCGGCCCCAGGAACAGGAACGAGCCATACGGCTTGTTCTCGTCCGACAGGCCGGCGCGCGAGCGGCGGATGGCGTCGGACACCAGGCGCACGGCCTCGTCCTGCCCCACCACGCGCTGGTGCAGCTTGTCTTCCATCTTCAGCAGCTTCTCGCGCTCGCCCTGCATCATCTTGGCGACGGGGATACCCGTGGCGCGGCTCACCACCTCGGCAATTTCCTCGGCGCCGACCTGCGTGCGCAGCAGCTTGTTGGGCTGCTTCTGCTCGGCCGCCTCGGCCTTGTTGGCCGCCTGCAGCTTGCCTTCCAGCGCCGGCAGCTTGCCGTACTGGAGTTCGGCCACCTTGTCGAGCTTGCCTTCGCGCTGCAGGCGCGAGATGTCGAGCTTGATCTTCTCGATCTCTTCCTTCAGCGCGGCCGCGCCCTGGGCAGCGCCCTTCTCGGCGCGCCAGATCTCGTCCAGGTCCGCGTACTCCTTCTCCAGCCGCGTGATTTCCTGCTCGATCAGTTCCAGACGCTTGCGCGATGCCTCGTCGGTTTCCTTCTTCACGGCCTCGCGCTCGATCTTGAGCTGGATCGTGCGGCGTTCGAGCTTGTCCATCGCCTCGGGCTTCGAGTCGATTTCCATCTTGATGCGCGCGGCCGCCTCGTCGATCAGGTCGATGGCCTTGTCCGGCAGGAAGCGGTCGGTGATGTACCGGTGCGACAGTTCCGCCGCCGCCACGATGGCCGGGTCGGTAATCTCCACGCCATGGTGCAGCTCGTACTTTTCCTGCAGGCCGCGCAGGATGGCGATGGTCGATTCCACGCTCGGCTCGTCGACCAGCACCTTCTGGAAGCGGCGCTCCAGCGCGGCATCCTTCTCGATGTACTTGCGGTACTCGTTCAGCGTGGTGGCGCCGATGCAGTGCAGCTCGCCGCGCGCCAGCGCCGGCTTGAGCATGTTGCCCGCGTCGATCGCGCCTTCGGCCTTGCCCGCGCCCACCATCGTGTGGATCTCGTCGATAAAGACGATGGTCTGACCTTCGTCCTTGGCAACGTCGCTGAGCACCGCCTTCAGGCGTTCCTCGAACTCGCCACGGTACTTGGCGCCAGCCAGCAGGCCAGCCATGTCGAGCACCAGCACGCGCTTGTTCTTGAGCGTCTCGGGCACTTCGCCATTGACGATGCGCTGCGCCAGCCCTTCGACGATGGCGGTCTTGCCCACGCCCGGTTCGCCGATCAGCACGGGGTTGTTCTTGGTACGGCGCTGCAGGATCTGGATCGCACGGCGGATTTCGTCGTCGCGGCCGATCACCGGGTCGAGCTTGCCCGCGCGGGCCCGCTCGGTCAGGTCCACCGTGTACTTCTTCAGTGCTTCGCGCTGCGATTCGGCATCGGCGCTGTTCACGTTCTCGCCGCCGCGCACGGCCGTAATGGCCGCTTCCAGCGACTTGCGCGACAGCCCGTTCTCACGCGCGATGCGGCCGGTGTCGCCCTTGTCGTCGGACACGGCCAGCAGGAACAGTTCGCTGGCAATGAACTGGTCGTTGCGCTTGATCGCTTCTTTCTCGGTGGCGTTCAGCAGGTTGTTGAGGTCGCGTCCAACCTGGACCTCGTTGGTGCCCTGTACCTGCGGCAGACGGCTGATGGCCGCGTCCAGCGCGGTCTGCAGCCCGGTGACGTTCACGCCGGCACGCGACAGCAGCGTGCGGGCCGAGCCGTCTTCCTGGGCCAGCAGCGCACGCAGCAGGTGCTGGGGTTCGATATATTGGTTGTCGTGGCCCAGGGCCAGGCTCTGCGCTTCGGCCAGCGCTTCCTGGAACCGGGTAGTCAGTTTGTCAATTCGCATCAGGCGCCCTCTCTCTCAAGTCGATGAGTGTGTCCTGGTGCGGGGCGGCGGCGTTGCAGCGTCCTGGCTGCCGTTTCGCGCATGCCCTGCCGGACACGTTACTCCCGAAAGATAGGGCTTTGCATTGACATTTCAAGACACCCGCCACACAACTTGTACAGACTGCAAGTGCATGGCGGGTTACCTGGCCTTCAGTGGGTTGCCGGGCGGCTAGTTCGGCACGTCGACGGTGGTACCACTCACCGAGATCTTGTCGCCTGCAGCCGGGGTGGCCGCGATCGGCGGCACATTGGACGGCAGGATCTGCGGGGCGATGATGTCCGTCAGGCCCCCCGCGCGCGGCGTGGTGCGCACCACCTGCGATGGCGGCAGCGCCGTACCGCTCTTCAGGTTGGCGTAGACCGCATCCAGGGCCCGGTTCATGTAGACATGCATCGGAATGAACCGCGCGCCATAGCCGGCCACCAAATCGATGAAACCATCGAAGTGCTGTCCGTTCGTCACTTCGATATAGGACAGCTTGCTGGCATTGCCCTCCACCGACTTGTTCAGCCCCAGATACGGCCGTGACGTGTGATTGACCGGCAGCAATGCATCGCTGCGGCCATGCACGATCATCGCCGGCTTGCCGCGCAGGTCGCCGTTGCGATACGTCTGGGCAATACCCGTCATGAGGGCCGTGTTCCGGTTGTCGAGGAGATTGCGCAGGCACAGGGCGCCATCCAGGTTCGCATCGGCCACGCTGTTCGATTTCGATTTCGACACGAAGTCACGCGTGGCGCCGCCCGGCGAGTCGTCGTTCATGATCGTCACGCTCGTGGTCGGCGGTATGCCATTGCCCGTGGAGAACAGCCCGGCCAGCGAAATGGCCGGGATCGTGGCAGGCACCGATGTCGTCGGCGCGGGCGAGGCAAAGCTGTAGCTGCACAGCCGGTCGGTAACGCTGGCCCGCGAGTAGGAGTTTGCGTAAGTCACCGAGATCGAACTCGCCACCTCCAGCAGCGACAGACTGGTGTGCAGCTCATCCGATTCCGGTTCCCACCCCGCCGCGTGCATGGCGCCGAGCGCGGCATTGGCCTGGTCCGGGGTCGTGGCACCCGCCAGCTTTCCTGCCGCCACCAGCGACGTACAGCGGTCGATGGTCTGTGACGGCAGCGATGGCAGCGTAGAAGAGCCGGAAACACGTGGCGCATTCGCCAGCGTGGCCACCTGCGCCGCACACAGCTGGAACAGGTTTGCCGTCGTCGTGTAGTCGTACAGCGACTTGCCCGACGCTGCCACCGCCGTGCCGCCGCGCCGCACCGTAATCACCGGGGCCGGCGGCATTTCCACGTTGGGCTCGCCCACCGCCACCCCGTCGATCAGCCCGTCCTCGTCCTGCTCCGCAGCGGCGATGGCCGCCCCGCCGCCGTTCGAGATGGCCGACGCGATGACCAGCACGTTGCTCTTCGTGAAGGTGATCTGGCGCAAACCATCCGTACCCAGCGTGCCGAAGCGGTCGTTCAGCGCAAACATGGCGAACTGGATGGCCTGCAGCGTGTTCCTGCCCCAGTCGGCTTCGGGGTTCTGCTGCGAATGGGCGTGCTTGAACGCAAGCCGGTGCGGGAAGGACGCGTTGAACGCTGCCAGCGAGACCCCGCCCGGCTGGGCCGCGAACTGGGCCAGCTTGCCTGCGGTGGTCCGGTCGGCGCGCGTGCCATCGATCAGCGGGACCGTGTCGGATTCAAGATCATGCGGCGCGGCCCCGGTGCCCTTGTCGGTATAGGCCACCGCGCAGCCGCGCTTGAGGCCCCACTCGCCCACCGCGATGCCGCCATAGACGCCGCGCGACCCCGACGACGTGGCGGAAATGATGCACGGGTTGGCACGGTCGAACGAATCTGGAATCTGAACCATCATCGTCACGTTCTTGAGCCCGGAGCCGTCATCGGCATAAGCGATGTATTCGGTACCTGGGACCTTGCCCTGGCTGGCCGTGACGTTGCCCTGCGAATCGACGTTCGGCCCGTACAGCGACCCGTAGCCGCCGGCGGCCTGGACGTCCACGATGGCCCGGTAATTGACGTAGATCGCATTGCGGCGCAGTTCCGCCGCCGTCGGCGCATTGGGATTGGCAAATACCGGCGCCGTACCCGCCAGCCCGTCCTTGCCCAGCCCGGCGGTGAGCAGGTCGTCGGAATTGCCGTCGTACGACTTGATCGAAATCGTGCCGACGATAAAGTCCGGACGCGTGTTCGGATTCGTCGCGGGAGGGGTGGTCCCGGTACCGCCGGACGAATCTCCGCCTCCGCAGGCCGAGATCAACAGGGTGGAAGCGGCCACCGCAACCGCGGTCTGCCGGAACTGGCGCCGCAATGGGAGGCTCGCAAGCCGCGAGGCATGGCGATGCTGCATGGGGATGTCTCCTTGTTATGAACGGAACTGGTGAGGCCGCGATAAGACAAGGACTGCTGGAAGGACTGCTGATTGCCGAACGGATTGCCGGATTCTTGTTAGCCACGGCGGGCCGGCAAGCGCCCGTAGCTGCACTTTCTAATGATTGTGAAAGCAGACAGGCGAACCACCCGAGGTGCGTTGCACACCTCAATGCCCATGCGGGGAATAGTAGTCGGTCCAGCAGGGACCGACAGCAGCAAATGTATCGGGACTGTTACCTATGCCCCAGAACTGGGGTCCGGGAGGGAAATCCCGGCCCGTCCGACGCGTCAGGACAACGTGCGGTACGTCCAGATGCCCAGTGCGGTCAGCAGCAACGAGCCGCCCAGGTGGGTTGCAAGGTGCGCCAGCGCCCAGCGGTAATCGCCGGCCAGCAGGTTGCCGATCACCTCGCTGGAAAAGGTCGAGAACGTGGTCAGGCCGCCCAGGAAACCGGTCACGGCCAGCAGGCGCCACTCGGGCGGCAACGACGGGTGGGTGTCGAAGAACGCCACCGCCAGCCCAATCAGATAGCCGCCGACCAGGTTCGACGCCAACGTGCCATACGGCAGCGCCGGATTGACGGCATTCCACATCACGGAAAACGACCAGCGCAGCCACGCTCCCACGGCGGCGCCCAGGCCTACCGCCACAAACCCCATCGGACCCATCGAGTCGACCCTTTCGTCCTTTCGAACTTTTTCGTACTTATTTGTTGTGTTTCGTGCCCACCGCTTCGGCGTTGAACGATTCGATGCCCCAGCGGCGCAGCGCCGCATCGTCGGAAACCCGCGCGTCAACCCAGCGCGCGCCCTCCGGTGTGGCTTCCTTCTTCCAGAACGGCGCCTCGGACTTCAGGTAATCCATGATGAACTCGCAGGCGGCAAAGGCATTGCCGCGATGTGCGGACGCCACCGCCACCAGCACGATCTGGTCCAGCGGTTGCAGCACCCCCACCCGATGCACGATCGTCACGCCCAGCAGTTCCCAGCGCTGGCACGCGGCGGCCTCGATCTGCGCCAACGCCTTCTCGGTCATGCCCGGATAGTGCTCAAGCTCCATGGTGCTGACGCGCGAGCCGTCGCTGACATCGCGCACGGTGCCGATAAAGCTGGCCACGGCACCCACGCCCGGGTTGCCGGCGCGCAGCGCAGCCACCTCGGCACCCAGGTCGAAATCTTCCAACTGGACGCGCACCGTCATCTCAGCCTCCGGTCACGGGCGGGAAGAACGCCACTTCGCAGCCATCGGCCAGCGGTGTATCGGCGCGGGCCACGGCGTGATCCACCGCCATGCGCAGGGCCTTGCCTTCGGCCAGCGCCTCGGCCCACACGCCGCCGCGCGCGCGCAGCCAGCCGCGCAGATCGCCTACGGTACGTACGTCGGCGGGCACCTCGGCGCGCTCGGCGGCCTGGCCGACCTGCTCGCGCACACTGGCGAAATAACGAAGTTCAAGTTGCATCGGCATGAAGACTAGGCCAGCAGGCTGGCAAACGGAATGAACTGCACGGTGTCGCCGCGCACGATGGGCTGGTTGGGCGGATTGTCGATCAGGCCATCGCCCCAGACCGTGGACGTCAGCACGCCCGAACTCTGGTTCGGGAACAGGTCGAGGCCGCCGGCATCGTTCAGGCGCGCGCGCAGGAATTCGTTGCGGCGGTCGCCCTTCGGCAGATCGAAATCGGCGCGCATGGCAATGCGGCGCGGCGTCACGTCCGCCACACCCTGCAGGCGCAGCAGGAAAGGCCGCACGAACAGCAGGAACGTGACGAAGCTGGACACCGGATTGCCGGGCAGGCCGATGAAGAAGGTCGGCGCATCGGTACCGTTGGCGACCTGACCAAATGCCAGCGGCTTGCCGGGCTTGATGGCGATCTGCCAGAGGTCCAGCCGCCCCTCCGCGGTCACGGCCGGACGGATATGGTCTTCCTCGCCCACCGACACGCCGCCCGACGTGATGATCAGGTCGTTGCCTTCGGCGGCGCGGCGCAGCGTATCGCGCGTGGCGGCCAGCGTATCGGGCACGATGCCGAAGTCGGTCACCTCGCAGCCCAGGTTTTCCAGCAGGCCGCGCAGCGTGAACCGGTTCGAGTTGTAGATGGCGCCGGGCTTGAGCGGCTCGCCGGGCATCGCCAGTTCGTCGCCGGTAAAGAACACGGCCACGCGCACCCGGCGAATGACGTCCAGCCTGGCCTGCCCAACCGACGCGGCCAGTCCCAGCGCCTGCGGCGACAGGCGCGCGCCCACTGGCAGGATCTGGCTGCCGGCCTCGATATCCTCGCCCGCGCGGCGGATCCATTCGCCCGACGCCGGTACGTGATTGACGATCACCGCATCGCCGTCGGCCTGGCACTGCTCCTGCATTACCACGGCGTCGGCCCCCGGCGGAATCAGCCCGCCCGTGAAGATCCGCGCGGCGGTACCCGGCGCCAGTTCGGACCCGACATGGCCGGCCGGGATGCGCTGCGACACCGGCAGGCGGGTGCCTTCGGCCGGCACATCGGCGGCGCGCATCGCGTAGCCGTCCATCGACGTGTTGTCGGCAGGCGGCACGCGCAGCGTACTGGTCACCGGTGCCGCCAGCACGCGGCCGTTGGCATCGAGCGTATCGACGGTTTCCGTTTCGGTGATGGGACGAGCGCCGGCCATCAGGGCGTCCAGCGCCTGGGCCATCGTCAGCATCGGGGGACGCGCTGCGGATTGGGTCATGTAAGTCTTCGGGGTATGGGTTGGCCCCAGAAAGCAAAACAGCCCCCGGGAGAAATACCCGGGGGCCGTGGCAGCGGGGCCCGGCAAACCCGATTGTAGCGAGTTGGCGCCGGGTCCACAGGTGTCCGGGGCAATACCCCTTATTACAGACCCGTGTGCTGCACGATGTACGCCTTGACCGTGTCGGCATCGGCCGGCATGACCTCGAAGCGCTGGGGCAGCTTCTCGATGCCGTCGAATGCCGACGGACGCTCGGGCTCGTGGCCCAGTGCCTCGCGGATCGTGTCCGCGAACTTGGCCGGCAGCGCGGTTTCCAGCACCACCATCGGCACGCCGGCCGACAGATGCTCGCGCGCCACCTTCACGCCATCGGCGGTATGGGTGTCGATCGTCACGTCGTAGCGCTGCCTGACGTCGCGGATCGTCGCCACGCGGTCATCGTGCGTGCTGCGGCCCGAGACAAAGCCGAACTGGCGGATGCGGTCGAATTCCGGCGTGCCGGACAGGTCGAACCCGCCCTTGGTATCCACGTCGCGGAACAGCGCGGCCAGCTTGCCGCCGTCCTGGCCCAGCAGGTCGAAGATGAAGCGCTCGAAGTTCGACGCCTTCGAGATATCCATGCTCGGGCTCGACGTGTGGTACGTCTGCGCCGACGTGCGCACGCGGTACGTGCCGGTGCGGAAGAACTCGTCCAGTACGTCGTTTTCGTTGGTGGCCACCACCAGCTTGTCGATCGGCAGGCCCATCATGCGCGCGATATGGCCGGCGCAGACGTTGCCGAAGTTGCCCGACGGCACGCAGAACGACACCTTCTGGCCGGGGCCGTCGGTCGCCAGCAGCCAGCCCTTGAAGTAGTACACCACCTGGGCCACCACCCGCGCCCAGTTGATCGAGTTCACGGTGCCGATGCACTGGCGCGCCTTGAACGCGTGATCGTTCGACACGGCCTTGACGATGTCCTGCGCGTCGTCGAACACGCCTTCGATGGCGATATTGAAGATGTTCGGGTCCTGCAGGCTGAACATCTGCGCGGTCTGGAACGCGCTCATCTTGCGGTGCGGGCTCAGCATGAACACGCGGATGCCTTCCTTGCCGCGCATCGCGTACTCGGCGGCGCTGCCGGTGTCACCCGAGGTCGCACCCAGGATATTGAGCTTCAGCCCGGCACGCTTGAGCGCGTACTCGAACAGGTTGCCCAGCAGCTGCATGGCCATGTCCTTGAAGGCCAGCGTCGGGCCGTTGGACAGCCCCAGCAGTTGCAGCTTCGTGCCGCCCTCTTCGCCCAGCGTGCGCAGCGGCGTGATATCGGCGGTGTTGTCGCCGGGGCGCGCATTGCAGTACACCTCGGGCGTATAGGTCTTGCGCGTCAGCGCGCGCAGGTCCTCGGCCGGGATATCGTCACAGAAACGCGACAGCACCTCGAACGCCAGGTCGGCGTACGGCAGCTTGCGCCAGGCTTCAAGTTCGTCGGCCGTGATTTGCGGATACTGCTTCGGCAGGTACAGGCCGCCGTCCGGGGCCAGGCCCCCGAGCAGGATCTCGGAGAACGATTGCGGCATGTCATGGCCGCGCGTCGACTGGTATTTCATGGTAATTCGTCCAGTTTCGCTCAGTTCCGGGGCTTAGTTCAGTTCTTCCATGCGCAGGCGCGTGACCGGCGACAGCACGGTCTGCAGGCCTTCGATGCTGCGGATGGCCGCGTTGACATGCTTTTCGCGCGTCAGGTGCGTCAGGATGATGATGTCGGTCTGCGGCTCGCCCTCGCGCGATTCCTTCTGCAGCATCGCGTCGATGCTGATGCCGGCTTCGGCCAGGATGCGGGTGATCTCGGCCAGCACGCCAGTCTGGTCGGCCACGCGCATGCGCAGGTAGTACGAGCTGGTGACTTCGTCGATCGGCAGCACCGGCACGCTCGACAGTTCGTCCGGCTGGAACGCCAGGTGCGGCACGCGATGGTTCGGATCCGCGGTGTGCAGGCGGGTCACGTCGACCAGGTCGGCGATCACGGCCGACGCGGTCGGCTCGGCGCCGGCACCCTTGCCGTAGTACAGCGTGGCGCCCACGGCGTCGCCCTGCACCAGCACCGCGTTCATCGCGCCTTCCACATTGGCGATCAGGCGCGAGGCCGGCACCAGGGTCGGATGCACGCGCAGTTCCACGCCTTCGTCGCGGCGGCGCGTGATGCCCAGCAGCTTGATGCGGTAGCCCAGTTCCTCGGCGTACTTGATGTCGATGGCGGCCAGCTTGGTGATGCCTTCCACGTGGGCCTTGTCGAACTGCACCGGCATGCCGAACGCAATCGCGCTCATCAGCGTCACCTTGTGCGCGGCGTCGATACCCTCGATATCGAAGGTCGGATCGGCTTCGGCATAGCCCAGCTGCTGCGCTTCCTTGAGCACTGCGCCAAAGTCCAGGCCCTTGTCGCGCATCTCGGACAGGATGAAGTTCGTGGTGCCGTTGATGATGCCGGCGATCCACTGGATGCGGTTGGCCGTCAGGCCTTCGCGCAGCGCCTTGATGATGGGGATGCCACCGGCCACGGCTGCCTCGAACGCCACGATCACGCCCTTCTTGCGGGCGGCTTCGAAGATCTCGTTGCCATGCACGGCCAGCAGCGCCTTGTTGGCGGTGACCACGTGCTTGCCGTTCTCGATGGCCTTGAGCACCAGTTCGCGCGCGATGCCATAGCCGCCGATCAGCTCGACGACGATGTCGATGTCCGGGCGCGTCACCACGTCGTTGGCGTCGCTGACCACGTCCACGGCACCCCCGGTCAGTTCGCGGGCGCGTTCGGTGTTGAGGTCGGCCACCACCGCAATCTCGATGCCGCGGCCTGCACGGCGGCGAATTTCCTCCTGATTGCGCTTGAGCACGTTGAACGTGCCGCTACCGACGGTACCGATGCCGAGAAGGCCGACTTTGATGGGATTCATGGACGTCTGACTCTGGGTTGCTTGATACGAAAATAGGGGGCGCCCCGGCGGCTCAGGCCGTGCCGTGACGTTTGCGATAGTTCTCAAGGAAGCGCGCCACACGGCTGATGGCCTCGCGCAGGTCTTCCTCGTGCGGCAGGAACACGATCCGGAAATGGTCCGGCGCATCCCAGTTGAACCCCGTGCCCTGCACCAGCAGCACCTTGGATTCCTGCAGCAGCTCGTAGATGAACTCCTGGTCGTCCTGGATCGGATACATCGACAGGTCGAGCTTCGGGAACAGGTACAACGCCGCCTTGGGCTTCACGCAGGTAATGCCGGGAATCTGCGTGATCAGCTCGTGGGCCAGGTCGCGCTGGCGGCGCAGGCGGCCGCCTTCGGCCACCAGGTCGTTGATGCTCTGGTAGCCGCCCAGCGCGGTCTGGATCGCCCACTGGCCCGGCACGTTGGCGCACAGGCGCATCGACGACAGCATGTTCAGGCCTTCGATATAGTCCTGCGCCGGGCGCTTGTCGCCCGACACCACCATCCAGCCGGCACGGTAGCCGCAGGAGCGGTAGTTCTTGGACAGGCCGTTGAAGGTCACGGTCAGCACATCGGTGGACAGCGAGCCGATCGACGTGTGCTCGTTGCCGTCGTACAGGACCTTGTCGTAGATCTCGTCGGCGAAGATGATCAGCCCGTGCTCGCGCGCGATGGTGACGATCGACTGCAGCAGCTCGTCCGAATACAGCGCACCGGTCGGGTTGTTCGGGTTGATGACGACGATGGCCCGGGTATTGGGCGTGATCTTGCGGCGGATGTCATCCAGGTCGGGCATCCACTCGTTGGCCTCGTCGCACACATAGTGGACGGGCGTGCCGCCGGACAGGCTCACCGCAGCCGTCCAGAGCGGATAGTCGGGCGCCGGCACCAGCACTTCGTCGCCGCTGTTCAGCAGCGCGTTCATCGACATCACGATCAGCTCGGACGCGCCGTTGCCCACGTAGATATCGTCCAGCTCCACGCCCTGGATCTTCTTTTCCTGGGTGTAGTGCATGATCGCCTTGCGCGCGGCGAAGATACCCTTGGAATCGGAATAACCTGCCGAGTTCGGCAGGTTGCGCATCATGTCCTGCTGGATTTCCTCCGGCGCATCGAACCCGAACACGGCCAGGTTGCCAATGTTCAGCTTGATGATCTTGTGCCCCTCTTCCTCCATCTGCTTGGCCTTTTCCAGCACCGGGCCGCGGATGTCATAGCAAACGTTCTGGAGCTTGTTCGATTTCTGGATGGGTTTCACGGCGATGTCGGCGATGTCAGGGCAAGCTGCCGGTCTCTGCGGCAGCGGTCTTGGGAATCTTCTGGATTGTCCTGGACGTCTGGCGGCGCGCGTCGCTGGGCAGCAGTCGAGCGTGGCAGACCGGGAGGCAAAAGCTATAAGATATCGGATTATGACAGACTTCGGCATGGATTCTTGCATTGCAGCGAGCCTTTTGGGGCCCCGCACGCACGATCCTGCCACCAACCCGCCGCCCGCCCCTCCCGTGGCCGATCCGGCCGCCCATCCCAGCCCAGGGAGCGGCCTCCGGACACCCCGGGCGGCATGAGGCCCCCCCCTTGAAACTCCACGCCGACCAACCCCAGAACCTGAACACCGTGACCGGTTACGGCCCCGGCTATGTCGAAATCAACGCGGTACGCCACGACCAGTCGGTACTGGTCATGCCCGAGGGCGAAGTCTCGCCCTGGCCGGTGAGCCGCTTCGAAGACCTCGAACCGGCGCACTTCGAGGCACTGCTGGACAGGAAGCCCGAAGTCGTGCTCCTGGGCACTGGCAATCGCCTGCGCTTCCCGCACCCGCGCCTGACTGCGGCGCTGTCCCGCCTGCATATCGGGGTCGACGCCATGGACCTGCAGGCTGCATGCCGCACCTACAATATCCTCATGGCCGAGGGCCGCAAGGTCGCGGCGGTGCTGCTGGTGGAGTCCGCCGCACAAGGCTGATCCGGCCGATTCCGGCAGATCCGGTTGCCGGGCAGAGCTGGGCAGCCCGGTCATGCACCACTTTTTTGCCGGGTTGAGCCGGCGTCACGCTTGAAGTCCGGCCGACTGCCCCAATCTGCACCCGCCATGGCGCAGGCCCAGGCGCACACACCAACAATGGGCCGCCAGCCGTCACCGATGATGCATCGCCATCCAGGAGAGCCACCAGCATGACCGTCAGTCTCAACCAGGCCGTTCCCGACTTCCAGGCCCCCGCTACCGGTGGGGATTTCCGTCTTGCCGACCACCGCGGCAAGACCCTGGTGCTGTACTTCTACCCGAAGGACAACACGCCGGGTTGCACCACCGAGGCCATGAACTTCCGTGACCAGCACGATGCCTTCGAGGCGGCCGGCGTGGCGGTCTTCGGCATTTCGCGCGACAGCCTGAAGTCGCACGAGAACTTCAAGGCCAAGCTGGAGCTGCCGTTCGAGCTGATCTCCGACGGGGACGAAGCCATCTGCAACATCTTCGATGTCATCAAGATGAAAAAGATGTATGGCAAGGAAGTGCGCGGCATCGAGCGCAGCACCTTCATCCTCGACGCCAAGGGCGTGCTGCGCCATGAAATGCGCGGCATCAAGGTGCCGAACCATGTGGACGAGGTGCTGGAGATCGTCAAGGGGATGTGAACCGGAACATCCTCGGCGTGGCAACCCGTACGCCGCATGGCCCGATGACAGTTGCGCAATCGCGACGAGAATTTGACCGATTGCAAAAGCGAAAACCTTCGGGTAGATTGGGCCTCAATGCGTTCCGATCACAGTTGCCACGCTGCAGTAACGTCCCGGCCCGACAGGCACAGTCCCAGGGCTGGTAGCGGACCTGCCGCGTCACGGGACCGCAGAGAAGCCGCCACCCCTGTACTCCAGGCCTGGCGGCTTTTTTGTTTCCTGTTCCGTTTCACCCTCGTCCGCCACTCCGGTTTTCCCGATTTCTGCAGTTCCCCGGTTGTACGCCCGGCTGTACGCCCGCGTTTTCTTCGCCCCCGTTTGCTCCCCTGAAAGGAAAGCCAAGCATGCCGCTGCCTACCATGCCCGCCAAGCCTGCCCAACTGCTGGACCCGAGCGAGTTCGCTCCGGTGACACTGCCCAAGGCCAAAGCCGCGCAGGGTAAAAAACCCGTGCCGGTCCTCGAGCGCGTGGCACTGCTCGAGACCGGCGACACCGAGGCGCCCGCCACCCGTGCACGCGCCGGCAGCACAACCCGGGCCAAGACCGCCGACGCCCCGGCGCCGGTCGCCACCCCGACGGCAGCGCCGTCCGTCAGCCTGGTCAAGCCGACTGCCGGCCCCACGCGCCGCACGCGCAAGACCGCAGGCCCCAGCAAGCTGTTCGTGCTCGACACCAACGTGCTGATGCATGACCCGAGCTCGCTGTTCCGCTTCGAGGAACACGACATCTATCTGCCGATGATGACGCTCGAGGAACTGGACAACCACAAGAAGGGCATGAGCGAAGTTGCGCGCAACGCGCGCACGGTCAGCCGCACACTGGACCAGCTCGTGGGCGGCACCGACGGCGTACTCGACGAAGGCCTGCCGCTGGCCAAGCTCGGCAACCGCGACGCCGCCGGCAAGCTGTTCTTCCAGACCCGTCTGAACGATATCAAGCTGCCGGAAGGCCTGCCGCAGGGCAAGGCCGACAACCAGATCCTGGGCGTGGTCAGCGCGCTGCAGCAACAGTATCCGGAGCGCCAGGTGGTGCTGGTGTCGAAAGACATCAACATGCGCATCAAGGCCCGCGCGCTGGGCCTGCCTGCCGAGGACTATTTCAATGACCAGGTCCTGGAAGACAAGGACCTGCTCTACTCGGGCGTGATGCAGCTGCCCAACGATTTCTGGGCCAGGCATGGCAAGGGCGTGGAAAGCTGGCAGGACCCGAAATCGGGCACGATGTTCTATCGCCTGACCGGCCCGCTGGTGCCGTCGTTCCTGGTCAACCAGTTCGTCTACCTGGAACCGATGGACGGCAGCCTGCCGCTGTACGCCCAGGTCAAGGAAATCAACGGCAAGACCGCCCTGCTGCAGACGCTGCGGGACTACACCCACAACAAGAACAACGTGTGGAGCGTGGTGGCCCGCAACCGCGAGCAGAACTTCGCGCTGAACCTGCTGATGAGCCCCGATGTCGACTTCGTGACGCTGCTGGGCCAGGCCGGCACCGGCAAGACGCTGCTGGCGCTGGCGTCGGGCCTGGAACAGGTGCTGGACCAGAAGCTCTACAACGAAATCATCGTCACGCGTGCCACCGTGCCCGTGGGCGAGGACATCGGCTTCCTGCCGGGTACCGAGGAAGAGAAGATGCAGCCCTGGATGGGCGCCTTCGACGACAACCTCGAAGTGCTGCAGAAGAGCGACGACAGCGCCGGCGAATGGGGCCGCGCGGCCACGCAGGAGCTGATCCGCTCGCGCATCAAGGTCAAGAGCATGAACTTCATGCGCGGCCGTACCTTCGTCAACAAGTTCGTGATCATCGATGAAGCGCAGAACCTGACGCCGAAGCAGATGAAGACCCTGGTCACCCGGGCGGGCCCCGGCACCAAGATCGTCTGCCTGGGCAATATCGCGCAGATCGATACCCCGTACCTGACCGAAGGCTCGTCCGGCCTGACCTACGTGGTGGACCGCTTCAAGGGCTGGAGCCACAGCGGCCACGTGACCCTGGCCCGTGGCGAACGCTCGCGACTGGCCGACCACGCGGCGGACGTGCTGTAACGCGGCAGTCACTGCAACCCTGGCAGTTCCACGGGCTGGCCTGTTCCATGGCCGCCCGTGGCCGCATCGCGTAGTGTGGCGCATCACACAGCGTCGGCGTTTGGCCGACAGCCAACACTGCACGACCCGGCTATGATGGCTGGGTGTTCATGTCGATACGGAGGCGTCGATGAACAGGCAACCGTCTTTCAGCAGATACCTGTCCAACAGCAGGACCCTGTTTTCCCAGAACGCACGCGCCACGCGGCGCAAGCGCCTTGCCGTGGCCGCACTGATTGGCGCCACGGTGATCGTGGCCGCCGCCCTGCAACCGGCCAAGGCCGCGGACGCCAGCGCGCCCGTCGGCAACGAGATGGTGATCCGCACCATGGGCCCGATCAGCTACGTCTGCGGCGGCATCGCCGAGGACGAACGGGCCAGGCTGGCCGCGCAGGAGAAAAACTTCAACATGGGCATCCTCTTTACCCGGGGGGCCGATGGCGAATACCTGGCCGATGTTGATGTAAAACTGACACGAGACGGCCAGAATGTGGCCGATTTCCGCGCCGGCGGCCCGCGCTGCCTCATACGTGCGCCAGAAGGCAGCTACAATATCGAGGCCAGTTACAAGGGTCAGCCAAAGTCCATCAAGATCAGTACCGGTACGCGCAACGCGCAGTTGCGCTGGTAGTTTTCGCCGAGAAATCCGCTGGCAGTCCCACCCTGTACGGTGGGGCGGACGCCTGACCCGGCAACCGAACGACAAGAAGGATGCCGCAGCGCCCGCTTACATTGCCGCCAATCACGCGTTCCGCGTGTTCCACGCTGTCTCCGGCTCCGTCAACGCGGCGGTCGCCCCGACTCGCCCTGACCGCGTTGTGTGCAGGCGCCCTGCTGCTGGCGGCTTGCGCCGGTAGCCCCCCGGCCCGCCATACGTCTTCGCTGCCCCGCACGCCGGGCAAGCCCATGATCGACCCGAGCGCCGGCCTGGAAGAAATCTCGATCCAGGCGATGTCACTGGTCGGCACGCCCTACCGCTACGGCGGCAACACGCCCGATTCCGGATTCGACTGCAGCGGCCTGGTCCGCTATGTAGTGCTGCGCGCCGCCAGCGTCAACCTGCCGCGCACGACCGAACAGATGGGCCAGCGCGGCATATCGCTGGACCGCAGCGACGTGGCATCGGGCGACCTGGTGTTCTTCAACACCACCGGCCGCGCCAACTCGCATGTCGGCATCTATGTCGGACAAAATCGCTTTGTGCATGCGCCGGCCACCGGCGGCACGGTCCGGCTCGAAGACATGGGCAAGTCCTACTGGGCTTCGCGCTACAACGGCGCACGGCGCGTGGTGGCGGCCAGCAACCTGCCAATGACCCCGGCACCGTCGACGACACCGCCCCCTTCGATCACGCCCGCCCCGAGCCTGCCGGTGCCTGCCGCACCCACAGCCCCGCCGCCGGAAGACGATCCGATCGCGGCATTCGCCAACCAATAGTAAAAAAGCCAGGCGCAATGCCTGGCTTTTCTGTCTGCGTATCTGCCGGATAGGGCTTACAGGATCTGCTTGCCAATCCACCAGGCGATGGCCGCCATAAACGCCGATGCCGGAATGGTCAGCACCCACGCCCAGACGATATTGCCCGCCACGCCCCAGCGCACGGCCGACATCTTCTGCGCCGAGCCGACGCCGACGATGGCGCCGGTGATGGTATGCGTAGTCGACACGGGCACGCCCATCGCCGAAGCGATAAACAGCGTAATCGCGCCGCCGGTCTCCGCGCAGAAGCCACCCACCGGCTTCAGCTTGGTGATCTTCTGACCCATGGTCCGAACAATCCGCCAACCGCCGAACAGCGTACCCATGCCGATCGCAACGTAGCAGCTCACGATGACCCACATCGGCGGCTCGGCACCGCCCACGGCCACATGGCCGCTGGCGATCAGCAGCATCCAGATGATGCCGATGGTCTTCTGCGCGTCATTGCCGCCATGGCCCAGGCTGTAGAGCGATGCCGAGACCAGCTGCAGCCGGCGGAACCAGCGGTCCACGCGCGACGGCGGCGTACGGAAGAACGTCCAGCCCACGATCACCATCATCAGCGAGCCCAGGATAAAGCCCAGCAGCGGCGAGATCAGGATGAACGCCACGGTCTTCAGCAGGCCGTTACCCACCAGCACGCCCGTGCCGCCCTTGGCAACCGCAGCGCCCACCAGGCCGCCGATCAGCGCGTGCGACGACGACGACGGAATGCCGTAGAGCCACGTAATCACGTTCCAGACGATGGCGCCGACCAGCGCCCCGAATATCACGTAGTGATCGACGATATTCACGTCGACCGTGCCCGTACCCACTGTGGCCGCCACTTTCAGGTGGAAGATGAAAATTGCCACCACGTTGCACATGGCCGCCATGGCGACGGCATGGTGCGGCTTCAGCACCCCCGTGGAAACCACCGTGGCGATCGAATTGGCCGCGTCGTGAAAGCCGTTCATGAAATCGAACAGCAGCGCCAGCGCCACCAGCAACCCGATGACCCACAAGCTCATTTGTACTGTTTGCATGCCAGTGCGAGCCTCAGGCGTTTTCCAGGACGATGCCTTCGATGATGTTCGCCACGTCCTCGCACTTGTCGGTGATGGACTCCAGCTGCTCGTAGATCGCCTTCAGCTTGATCAGGCGCTTGACGTCGGTCTCGTCGCGGAACAGCTTCGACATCGCCGAACGCATCACGCGGTCGGCTTCCGATTCAAGCTGGTCGATCTGCTGGGCAGTCTTCAGGATCGTGCTGGCGTTGCCCATGTCCTCGAGCAGGCCCACGGCGATCTTGACGGCTTCGCAGCACTGCACGCAGATCGCGGCCAGGCGGCGGGCTTCGTCGGTCAGGTGCGTGACGTCGTACAGCGAGATCGTCTCGGCCACGTCCTCCATCAGGTCCAGGATGTCGTCCATGGTCGTGATGAGCTTGTGGATCTCGTCACGGTCCAGCGGCGTGATGAAGGTCTTGTGAAGCAGATCGATCGTGTCGTGCGTGATACGGTCTGCCTTCTTTTCGGTGGCCTGCACGCGGCGGGCATGGCCTTCGGCGTTGGGCAGGTCATTGACCAACGCTTCCAGCTCGTGCGCGGCGGTGACGGCGCAATCGGCGTGCTGGTTGAAGTATTCGAAGAACTTGCCCTCGGTGGGCATGAAACGGCCGAACATGAAATGTCCTTGTGGCGCGCCTCACGGCAGCGCTCGGTTGTGTTGCAAATGGGAGGCAGAGCAATCGCACGACAGCCGCCTCGTGGGCGGCTGTCATCAAAGCGCAATATTTTACAGGGTTGCACCGCCCAGCGGTGTAACCCCCTGACAATCAGGTGTCGTTGTCGAAGAACGCCGGGCCGCCGCTGAAGTTGTCGAACTTCGTGAATTGACCCAGGAACGTGAGCCGAACGGTGCCGATCGGACCGTTACGCTGCTTGCCGATGATGATTTCGGCAGTCCCTTTGTCCTGCGAGTCGGGGTTGTACACTTCGTCGCGATAAATAAACAGGATCACGTCGGCATCCTGCTCGATGGCGCCCGATTCACGCAGATCGGACATCACGGGGCGCTTGTTCGGACGCTGCTCCAGGCTTCGGTTCAGCTGCGACAGCGCAATGACCGGGCAGTGAAGCTCCTTCGCCAGGCCTTTCAGTGAGCGCGAGATTTCCGAGATTTCCGTCGCGCGGTTTTCGCCCCCGCCCGAACCCGACATCAGCTGCAGGTAATCGATGATGATCAGGCCCAGCTGCCCGCACTGGCGCGCCAGGCGCCGCGAACGGGCCCGCAGTTCCATCGGGTTCAGTGCCGGCGTCTCGTCGATGAACAGCTGCGCATCGTTCATGCGCTGGATCGAATGCGTCAGGCGCGGCCAGTCCTCATCCAGGAGGCGGCCGGTACGCAGCCGGTGCTGATCGAGCCGACCCACCGAGCCCAGCATACGCATGGCCAGCTGCACGCCAGCCATTTCCATCGAGAACACGGCGACGGGCAGGCCCTGCTCCACCGCCACGTGCTCGCCAATATTCAGCGAAAACGCGGTCTTGCCCATCGAGGGACGGCCAGCGACGATGATCAGGTCGCCCGGCTGCATACCGCTGGTCATGCGATCCAGGTCGATAAAGCCGGTCGGCACGCCGGTCACGTCGGTGGTGGTGTCACGGTGATAGAGCTCGTCGATCCGCTCCACTACCTGCGTCAGCAGCGGCTGGATCTCCTGGAAGCCCTTCTGACCACGAGAACCCTCTTCCGCGATCGCAAAAACCTTGGATTCGGCCTCGTCGAGCAGTTCGCGCACTTCTCGCCCCTTGGGCGCGAAGGCTGCCGAGGCAATATCGTCGGCAACGGTCACAAGCTTGCGCAGCACCGAACGCTCCCGAACGATTTCGGCATAGCGACGGATATTGGCCGCGCTCGGCGTGTTCTGTGCGAGCGAATTCAGGTACGCCAGCCCGCCCACCTCCTCGGCCTTGCCGGCCACCTGGAGCATTTCGTAGACCGTGATCACGTCGGCCGGCTTGGTGGCCGAGATCAGCCGGGCAATGCTCTGGAAGATCACCCGGTGGTCGAACCGGTAGAAATCGGCTTCTGACAGGAAGTCGGCAATACGGTCCCAGGCGGCGTTATCCAGCAGCAACCCGCCAAGCACCGATTGTTCGGCCTCGATCGAGTGCGGAGGAACCTTGAGGTTGTCTAGTTGGGGATCTGCGGCGGGCGCGTTCATGGGGGGCAATTATAGCGGGGTGGGCCTGCACGGGACGGCGCCCAAAGAAAAAAGGCAGGAGCATGGCTCCTGCCTTTTCGTGCATCCGACGCGCCGGTCCGGACCGGCGCACCACAGACGCGTACAGCTTAGACGTGTTCGCCCAGCACCGAAACGGTGATGTCGACCAGCACGTCGGTGTGCAGCGACACGCCAACGGTGTAGTCGCCCACCAGCTTCAGCGGGCCGTTCGGCAGACGCACTTGCGACTTCTCGACCTTGAAGCCTTGGCCTTCCAGGGCCACGGCGATGTCGGCGTTGGTCACCGAACCGAACAGACGGCCGTCCACACCCGACTTCTGGGTGATCTGGACGGTCAGGCCGTTCAGCTTCTCGCCTTCGGCTTGCGAAGCAGCCAGCTTCTCGGCGGCGGCCTTTTCCAGCTCGGCGCGCTTCACTTCGAATTCGGCGATGGCGGTTTGCGTAGCACGACGAGCGCGCTTGGTCGGGATCAGGAAGTTACGTGCGTAACCGTCCTTCACGCGAACGATGTCGCCCAGGTTGCCCAGGTTGATGACTTTTTCCAGCAGAATGACTTGCATCGTGTATTTCTCCTTGCGGTCCTGGGACTATCAGTTCTTGTGCAGGTCGG
>Ga0102592_1000822_pt1 | contig 42939 bp, 36 predicted proteins | sample AraplaCol_mMF_r2_FD_76861 | JGI IMG/M metagenome (GOLD analysis project Ga0102592, IMG submission 76861) | Arabidopsis root microbial communities from North Carolina, USA - plate scrape MF_Col_mMF_r2 (SPADES assembly) (version 2) | ecosystem: Host-associated > Plants > Roots > Endosphere...
CGGATAAGGACGAGGTTGGTTTGTTGCGCCCCTGCCAAGTCCCGACAGATCAATGCGTAAATAAGCATGTAGAAAGCTTTTGGGGAATATGTTTGGACGCGGGTTCGATTCCCGCCAACTCCACAAAAATTTGAGCCGCTGACGTTTCAGCGGCTTTTTTGTTTTAAATAAGGTACTTTCATCTCTTTTTAAGTTGCTGAATTTCAGGTAGTTTAACTCTTTCAATAACTTGCTTTTCAAAACTTCCAAATGGCTTCGTTGCTGTGCTTTCGTGATCATTTTCGTGGAAATCATTATCATTGCCCAGCGAAAAATCCACCACTTTAATTATATTACTTATTTTATTATCAGGATAGAACCAAAATGAATCAATCTGTTCACAACAAACTTGTTTCCTTTATTTGGAGTGTGGCTGATGACTGCCTTCGTGATGTATATAATCGTGGCAAATACCGCGATGTGATCCTACCTATGGTTGTATTGCGTCGATTGGATGCCTTGCTGGAACCTACTAAGCAAGCGGTATGGAATGAAATGTCTTTTCAGAGGGATGAGGCAGGCTTTAAAGAATGGGATGAGGCTGGGTTGCGTGAGGCGTCCGGATATGTATTCTACAATACCAGTGACTGGACACTGCAGAGCTTAAAAGAGACGGCCACCAATAGTCAGCAATTGTTAGTCGGCAATTTTGAAGAATATCTAAATGGTTTTAGCGCCAATGTAAAAGAGATTATTGAAAGCTTCAAGCTGCGAGCCCAGGTACGCCACATGGCTACAAAAGATGTACTACTGGATGTACTGGAGAAATTTACTTCTCCTTATATTAATCTTACCCCGTTCGAAAAGACAGACCCGGATGGTCGTAAGCTGCCTGCGCTTTCCAATCTGGGTATGGGATATGTATTTGAGGAACTGATCCGTAAGTTCAACGAAGAAAACAATGAGGAAGCAGGTGAGCACTTTACGCCAAGAGAGGTAATCGACCTTATGACGCATCTTGTGTTTGAACCTGTGAAAGACAAGCTTCCACCAATAATGACTATTTATGATCCAGCCTGTGGCAGTGGCGGCATGTTGACTGAATCGCAAAACTTTATTAAGGACGAAGAAGGTATTATTAAAGCAAAAGGTGATGTGCTTTTATACGGCAAGGAAATCAATGATGAAACTTATGCTATTTGCAAAAGCGACATGATGATCAAGGGTAATGACCCGCAGAACATCCGCCTGGGCAGTACCTTAAGCACTGATGAATTTGCCGGCACCCATTTTAACTTTATGCTAAGTAACCCTCCTTATGGAAAAAGTTGGGCTTCCGAGCAGAAGTACATAAAAGACGGTAAAGATGTTATAGACAACCGCTTTAAAATTAAACTGAGCGACTATTGGGGTAACATAGAAGAGGTAGATGCAACGCCCCGCTCTTCCGACGGGCAGTTGCTTTTTCTGATGGAGATGGTGAGTAAGATGAAACCACTAAGTCAAAACCCAATAGGCAGCCGTATTGCCAGTGTTCACAATGGTAGTAGCCTGTTTACTGGTGATGCGGGTGGAGGTGAAAGCAATATACGTCGTTATATTATTGAGAACGACTGGCTTGAGGCTATCATACAATTGCCTAATAATTTGTTTTACAACACAGGTATTACTACCTATATCTGGTTACTGAGTAATAATAAAGCGCCTCATCGTAAGGGTAAGGTACAGCTAATTGATGCTGGTCAAAGCTTCCGCAAGCTGCGCAAAAATCTGGGTAACAAGAATTGTGAATTTGCCCCCGAACACATAAATGAAATTGTAGATGCATATGAAAAAATGCTCGTTCTGGAGCGTAATGTTGACGATGCACTAGCCAGCCAGGTATTTGACAATGCAGACTTTGGATATTATAAAGTGACCATCGAAAGGCCTAAGCGGTTGAAAGCGCAGTTTACTGCCGAAAAAATTGCGGCCCTCCGGTTTGATAAAAATTTGCAGGAGCCGATGGAATGGGCATATGAGCAATTTGGAGAGAAAGTATATACTAACCTGGCTAAGCATGAAAAAGCAATTGTCGACTGGTGCGAGAAACGGGAGTTTAATCTGAGTGCTAAACAGCAAAAAGCACTTGTTAGCCCTGCGTTATGGCAAAAGGGATTAGATCTTATGGAAGCCGCTACCATATTGATGGCGGCGGTCGGACAGGAAGAGTATAATGACTTTAATATTTTCAGTAGTAAAGTAGATGAGGCATTGAAAAAAGAAGAACTGAAATTGACCGCTACGGAAAAAAATGCAATTCTTAGTGTGGTGAGTTGGTATAGTGCTGACGCCGAAAAAGTGATCAAAGCCACTCAAAAGCTCAATGCAGATAAATTAGCAAAGCTGCTGGAACGACTGGGATGCGATAAAGAAAGTCTACCTCATTTTGGCTGGTACCCTGTTGGCAAGTCCGACTATATTCAATATGAGACGGAAAGCGATTTGAGAGACACTGAAAATGTGCCGCTGAAGGATAGCATCCATTCCTATTTTTTGAAGGAAGTTCTTCCTCACGTGCCTGAGGCTTGGATTAGTCCTGATGCTACGAAGATTGGATACGAGATTAGTTTTAATAAGTATTTTTATCGTCATAGTCCCCTACGAAGTATTGAAGAAATAACTGCTGATATATTGGCCTTGGAAAAAGAAAGTGACGGGCTAATACATGAAATTATTAATCTTTCCCAATGATATTTGAAATCAAGGAGTACATGAGCCTTTTATGGAAAGAAGTGAAAGTCTTGTGAGGTATTCAATAAAAATGGACAGCTGTTTGTTGACGTATAGGCCATATTGTTTAAATGCAAAGGACTGTAGCTGTTAGTGAAACAGTGTCGTATTAAACTTGAATTGAATCATGATGATAACTATTGACGACATAAATATTTATACTAGTCGTAAAGCAACTAGACTGGAATGGCTAGGAGATATACCTGGACATTGGGAAATAATGAGATTGAAAAACATATCTAGTCTTAAAGCACGTATTGGTTTTCATGGTCTAAATACAACCCATTTTATCGAAAGGGGGGCTTTTTGTATAACAGGAACTGACTTTATTGATGGGAGAATCGATTTGTCAAATTGTTACAAGGTATCAGAATTTTGGTATGATTTAGACAAGAATATTCAAATAAGAAATGGAGATCTACTAGTTACAAAAGACGGTACGATCGGTAAAATAGCATTAGTTGATAATCTGACTGCAAAAGATAAGGCGACTCTTAATAGCGGTGTTTTTGTACTTCGCACTCAAATGCTACCCAGATATCTCTTTTGGCAATTGAATTCTAATTTGTTTAGAACACAAATAGACTTAATTTCAAAAGGTTCTACTATTAATCACCTTTACGAAAGAGATTTTAAAAATTTCATTTTTGTTCAGCCGCTACTTTCTGAACAAACTGCTATTGCGCGAGTTTTAGACAACAAAACAGCATTAATAGACAAGGCCATTGCTTTAAAGGAGAAGCAGATAGCCTTACTTAAAGAGTACCGGCAGGCTGTAATTCAACAAGCTGTAACAAAGGGATTGAATTCGGATGTCAAATTGAAAGATAGTGGTGTGGAGTGGATTGGTGAAATACCAGCACATTGGAAGGTGAAGAAATTAAAATATGTTTCAACGGTTCAAAGTGGTATCACATTAGGAAAATCATATTCTGAAAGAAAACTGGTGGAGATGCCTTATCTCAGAGTTGCTAATGTTCAGTCGGGTTTTTTTCTATTAGATGATATAGCGTATTTGAAATTGCCGAATAAGGAAATTAGTAGATATTTAGTCAAATCTGGAGATATCCTTGTCACTGAGGGAGGTGATTTAGATAAGCTTGGTAGAGGAGCTGTTTGGAGAAATCAAATTGAAAATTGTCTTCACCAGAATCACGTTTTTGCGATTAGGATCAAAGAAGACGGATTAGACCCGGAATATGTGTCAACTTTAATGGAAGCCGATTATGGGAGAAGATATTTTACTAACACTGCAAATAAGACAACTAATTTGGCATCAACCAATAGCACAAAGCTTGGCAATTTTCCTTTAGTTGTACCCCCGAGACATGAAAGGGATTCTATCATGGCTTTTCTCGAAAAAAAGAGTGTGAAGATCAATACAGCAGTATCGTTAAAACAGCAGGAAATAGGAAAACTGAAGGAATATAAGGCCAGTTTGATAAATAGTACCGTAACAGGTAGAATAAAAGTTACATAACTGCTGTTTCAAAAGAGGTGCCTACCCGTTTTAATAGAAAGCAGTAACAAAAGAAAGTACACCAATGCCCAGCCAAACTAATGAACAAGCCCTGGAAATAGCCATTGAAAAACGGTTAACCGGCTCCATTACCCGTACTGTAAATGAGAGTGAGGTAGCTGAAGATCCCGCTCAATACCGGGGTGGCCATGGCTACTACATTGGGTATCCTCATGAGTTCAATCCCCAATATGCTATAGACGAAACAAGGCTATGGCATTTCCTACAAACCACTCAACCGGATGAACTAGCCAAACTGCAAAAGAAAGCTGACTGGAAGCTAAAAATCCTTGAGTGCATAGACAGAATAATTAAGAAATATGGCATTCTACGCTTGCTTCGCAAGGGGCTGGAGGTAGATGATGCGCACTTTACTCTTTTTTATGTAGCACCAATGCCTGGTAGTAGCCAAAGCCTGAAAGATGCATTTGAAAGTAATGAATTCAGTGTGACACGACAGTTGCATTATTCACTTACAAATACCGCTGAGGCTATTGATATGGTGTTGTTCCTAAATGGTCTTCCATTGGCCACAATGGAACTGAAAAATCATTGGACGGGGCAGTCGGCTAAAGTGCATGGCCAGTACCAGTACAGAAAAGATAGAGATATTTCACAACCTCTTCTGCAATTTGGCCGTTGTATCGTGCACTTTGCCGTAGATACAGATGAGGTATATATGACTACCCGCCTGGCCGGAGCCGATACTATTTTCCTGCCCTTTAATATGGGGCACAATTATGGAAAAGGGAATCCGCCTAATTTATCCGGCCACCGTACGTCTTATTTATGGGAGCAGATACTTACCCGTACGAGTCTAGCAAATATTATTCAACATTTTGTACGTATAGATGGGAAAGATACAGAACCGCTCATCAAGAAGAATTTATACTTCCCCCGCTTTCATCAATTAGATGTAGTAAGAAGACTTGTGCAGGATGCCGCTGTTAAGGGCGTAGGTTGTAAATACCTTATTCAACATTCAGCTGGATCAGGTAAAAGCAATTCCATTACATGGGCTGCTTATCAGCTCATAGAGACTTATCCGCAAAGCCAATCAACACCAGGTTGCAAAGGTTTGAATAGGCCTTTATTTGATTCTGTTATTGTAGTGACAGATCGGCGCTTACTGGATAAGCAATTGCGCGAAAATATCAAAGAGTTTTCGGAGATTAAAAATATTGTAGCTCCTGCGCTGTCATCAAAAGAACTAAAAGAAGGCTTGGAGGCAGGGAAGCGCATTATTATTACCACCATTCAGAAGTTCCCTCATATTATAGATGGCATTGCCGATTTAAGTGATAAGAATTTCGCCGTCATCATCGACGAGGCACATAGTTCACAAAGTGGTATTGCTGCAGACAATATGAATCGGGTAATGGGCAATATTGCGACCCAAGATGAAAACGAAGAAGACGAGGAAGATATACAAGACAAGGTGCTTAGGGCAATGAATACACGAAAAATGCGTAACAACGCATCTTATTTTGCCTTTACTGCTACGCCTAAGAACGCTACTCTTGAGAAATTCGGAGTATTGCAGGAGGACGGCAAGTATAAGCCTTTTCACTTGTATTCAATGAAACAAGCTATTGAAGAGGGATTTATACTTGATGTGCTGGCTAACTATACTACATATCGCAGCTATTACGAAATAGAGAAATCAATTGAGGATAATCCGTTGTTTGAAACTGCCAAAGCGCAAAAGAAGCTAAAAGCTTTTGTGGAACGAAACCCGCACACTATTGCTACTAAAGCCGAGATCATGCTTGATCACTTTATTTCTAAAGTGTTCATGACCAAGAAATTGAAGGGGAAGGCAAAGGCTATGGTGGTTACGCAGCGTATCGAAAGCGCGATACGTTATTATTTTGCTTTGCAACAGCTATTAGAAGAAAAGGGAAATCCATTTCGTATTGCTGTCGCTTTTTCCGGAAAGAAAACGATCGGGGGGATCGAGTATACAGAAGAGACGATAAATCATTTTCCGGAAAGTCTGGATATCGCAAAGCCGAGTGATCCAGGATATATATCAGACAAAATTGCCCGCTACTTCAATATGGATGATTACCGCATATTGGTTGTGGCAAATAAGTATCTTACTGGCTTTGATCAGCCTAAGCTATGTGCAATGTACGTTGACAAGAAATTGGAAGATGTACTGGCTGTACAGGCGCTATCCCGATTGAATCGGTCCGCTGATAAGCTTGGAAAGAAAACTGAAGACCTTTTTGTGTTGGACTTTTTTAACAGTACCGAAGATATTAAGAAATCTTTCGATCCTTTCTATACAGCTACCTCATTAAGCAGAGCTACCGATGTTAATGTACTGCACGAGCTGAAAGCTCACTTGGATGATGTTGGCGTTTATGAGTGGGGCGAAGTCGAGACGTTTACAAATAAATATTTTGATAAGGCCGATGCCAATAGCATACTGAGCCCCATTATACAACTGGGAGAGGAACGATTTAACCATTTGCTAGGATTGGAAGACCGAGCCAAAGCTGATTTTAAGATTAAGGCTAAGCAATTTGTAAAAATTTATGGTCAAATGGCAGCCATCATACCATTCGAGGTACGCAACTGGGAATTATTATTTTGGTATCTGAAATTTCTGATACCAAAACTAATAGTTATAGATCCGACTGTTGATACACTGGATGAGTTGCTCAATTCCGTAGATCTTTCTACCTATGGTTTAGAAAGAGTAAAACTCAACGCGTCTATTGGATTGGATGAGAGTGAAGCGGAGTTGGAACCGCAAAACCCAAACCCCAGAGGTGCGCATGGCAATGGTGTAGAAGAAGATCCATTGGATAGTATCATTCGTAGTTTTAACGAAAGGCATTTCCATGGCTGGGAAGCTACTCCGGAAGAGCAACGTGTGAAGTTTGTAAGCCTCGCCCGCAAGATGCAGGATCATCCAGACTTTCAATCTAAAGTAATGGATAATCCTGACAGTCAAACGCAAGACATCGCCTTTAGGAAAATACTGGATGAGGTAATAGCACAACAGCGTAAAAAAGAACTAGATCTTTACCGGCTATATACAAAAGACGATGCATTCTATCAGGCATTTTTAGATACTATGAAACGTCTTTCTATGAAAAATGGGCGATGGTTGCAATGATTGAGTGATTTTACATTATTTTAAACATTTATATCGTGGCCAGAGGAATAACTATTTCTAACCACCTATCTAACGGTGATCCTGAAGGAGTGATCTTCTCCTATATGTCTAATTGGTCTGGGCAGGCTATAAAGATACCACGTAATCTTTTTGCGCAGTCTGGTTCATTGCCTGAATTGCAAAGGCCAGGCGTTTATTTCCTGCTTGGAGAAAGCTTGGAAAATCCTGACGATAAGCTTGTATATATTGGTGAGGCCAATAATCTATTCGAACGCGTAAGTTACCAGCTGAGAGATATCGAAAAGTCATTTGTGGAAACGATAGTTTGCTTTTGTTCCCAAACAGAAACTCTAACTGTTTCTCATACTAAGTATCTGGAGAAAAAGATTATCGGGCATGTAAGTAAATCATCATCTTATCGCATTACTAATAGAAAAGATGGTAATGCTATTAACCTTCCCCGGATGGTTCAAGATGAGATGGATACCTTTTTTGATAATATGCGTATCGTTCTGCCAACATTAGGATATTCTTTGTTGCATATTGAAAATACTTTGAGCATAGGAAAAGGAGCACCAAAATCTGACTTTTTTTTTCTGGACGTTGGAGGCCACAAGGCAAAAGCAAGGTTGGTTCCATCAGGTATTGAAGTGCAGAATGGAAGTGAAATGAAGATAGAGGAAACGCCGAGCTTATCTGGCAGCTATTCCAATTTGAGAAAGACTTTATTACAGAACGAGATTATTAAGGCTCTTAACGGGAAATATATTTTTGTGGAAAATTATGAGTTTACCAGTCCCTCTACTGCAGCAGCAGTCATTCTGGGTTACTCAGTAAATGGCCGTGTAGCCTGGAAGAACGATCAGGGTAAATCATTGAAGGATTTAGAGGAAGCGATTTTAAATGAATAAAGCAAGAATTATTTATAGTGATGTTATCTGAACTCAAATCAATTTTTCGTTGATTGATTAGCTAGGGCAAATACCTTACTTTCTTGTTCTCAGGCAGTTTTCTTATTATTGCGGAGACGATTAACAATGAGTCCCAAAAAAAACTATAAAATATCACTAGAAGAGCTTTCCTTGAAGGGTAGGGACCTCCTTGCAAAGCAGTCAGAAACCTCATATGCCAAGGCTTTGGCACAGATCCAGTTATTAAAAAAGAATTCGAAAGTAGGGCAATCCTCAAAGAAAAGCGGGCAGACTTCTTAATATTTTACCTCGCTAGATCCGTCCTTTTATTTCTGCTATGCCTTTATAATCAATATCTTCTGAGCTTAGGCTTATTTTTTCGAAAAATCCCGACCGTTTTCCCCGGCTCAATCGTCAAAAGATAAACTTAACAAAATGCAAAACCTAAAAGACAAAGTAGCCGTCGTATTTGCCGCATCCGGAGACATTGCAGGCGCTGTTGCGCGATCATTTTCCCAACACGGAGCAAAGGTGTATGTCACTGCCAGGACCCCCGATCCCGTAAATGCATTAGCCCAGGAGATCAAAGCCAATGGCGGCCATGCAGAAGCCGCCAAAGTAGACGCCTTAAATGAACCAGAGATCGACAACTTTTTAAAGAAGGTCATCTCAGACAATGGCAAGTTGGATATTGTATTCAATGGCATCGGGCTTAGCTACGACGAGATGGGCGGACGCCCACCCACCACAGAAGCAACATTCGAACAATTCATGGCCCCGATGGAAAAGATCTGCGGATCGCAATTTCTTACTTCAAGAGCAGCAGCAAAGTACATGATGCAAACCCAATCTGAAGGGACTATCTTACTACTCACCGCTGCATTATCCAGGTCCAAGCTCGCAAATTTAGCAGGTATCACTGCCGCCAGTGCCGCTATCGAAGGCTTGACCCGGGTAATGGCTGCTGAATGGGGAAGTGCTGGCATCAAGGTGAGCTGCATTTGTGCAGGCGCCATCATGGAAACAAAGCGGATCTCCGGATGGATAAACGCAGCCGCACAACAGTACGGAATGCCTTCAGAGCAGCTAGTTGCACAATACAAGGCTTTTGACATATTAAAGACAAGCCCGACTCTGAAACAAATTGGTGAAACAGCAGCCTTCCTCGCTTCTGAAACAGGAGTAGTTTTCAACAGCCATATAGTCGACGTGGATTGCGGTAAGCTGAACATTTTATAGTACATTTCATATAGTACATTAGTGGTTGCAGCCTTTCGAAGGGAAGGCTGCAACCTCATTTTCATTTATTAAGGAATCAAATGGAAAGAGCGCACATCCTCAAATCAGCCGTAGCAGGTGATATCAATGCATTCCAAACACTGTTTGCCGAATTTCAGGACCAGTTAAAATCCTACCTGTATCGTTTGCTTACTGATCGGGACGATGTAGATGATCTGACCCACGACACCTTTATCAAGGCGTTCACTCATATTTCAACCTTCCGGCAGGACGCTTCTCTAAAAACCTGGGTATTCAGGATAGCTACTAACCTTGCCTACGATCATTTACGAAAATTGAAAAGATGGCAGCCGGATGCCCAGGACCGCGGAGCTGACCTGGCCATCAGTTCCGAAGAGATCAGGCGGGCTTTTTGGGTAGCGCATGATACCTCGCCTGCCGGAGCTTATGAAATGAGAGAGCATATCGACTACTGTTTCACCTGTATTTCAAAAACGCTGCTCATAGAAAACCAGGTAGCGCTGATCTTAAAAGATATTTACGACTTTTCAATCAAGGAGATTTGTCTAATCCTGGATAAGACTGAAGGAGTTGTAAAGCACCTGTTGAATGACGCCAGAAATATTATGACGGATATTTTCGAGCACAGATGCGCCTTGATCAACAAGAATGGCGTCTGTCACCAATGCAGCCATATCAATGAAATTTTCAACCCGAAACACGATCAACAGGCGGAACTGATGAAACTGGAATTAGTAAAAGCTTCTAAGAAATATAACCGGGAGCAACTTTTTGAACTACGAACATTATTGGTAAAAGCGATTGATCCCCTGCATGCTTTAGGTACCGACCTGCACGAAGCGATCATGAATTGTGTCAAAACAGCGATAGGTGAAAAAAGTGATTATTTTGAACAACGGCCGGGTAAAGAGAAGGAGGGGGATTAAATAACTTTTCGTAAGTTTACGAGAACGTGCCCCATGTTAAATTAGTCCCATTACCATGAAATTACTTATAGAGATCCTGATTGCCCTTGTACCTTGCTTAATTATCGGATATTTTACATATAGGAATTGGCGTAAGATTCAAATGCTCAAAGCAAAAGCTGACAGATTTGATTTCATTTTCAAATTAATTACCGGATATAACGCTCCCAATAGCTCGCTTTATACACAGGTTTCACTGGAATATCTTATCGTCGTACAACAGCTAAAGGATGAAACAACATTCCTGTTAGGTAACCATAGTATATTTCCGGAGAAAGTACCTGAACTGGTAGCTACAATGCAGGACAAGATAATTAAATCCTTTTCCAATTTTTATCCTGTATTTGCCGACAAGAACGAAATATGGGGTATAGCCCACCAGATCAAGAGAATTTATTTAGATAATATTTTTAAAATTGTAGCTATACCTGGTCATAATAATGGAGAGCTTGAACAGTTGCTGAATAGTATTTCCTTCCTGCAAGTTAAACTTGCGGAACTGCTCAAAGAGGAAATTGACTTGATGATAAGAAAACTTCAAATTTCAAACGACGCTGATGTATAGGTTGTCACCGGCCGTTACCGTATCAGACTCAATACCTTTTCCAAATCGGCATCTTTTTTCGTTGTAACATCCCCTGGCAGATATGCCACAACATAGGCTGGCATTATCCCATGCCCATACACCGGATCTTTCAATACAGATACCAAACGCAGCCACGGAAATTCCACAACAATCCCCGTATTCGGCAAAGTCAAATGTTGTAAAGTTCCTCCACTGCAACCTTCAGAACCGCCGGCCGTTTCACGACCAACAAACCTTGCTTTTTTGCAATATTGCTTAATAGCGGCAGCGGAATGAGCGCCTGCAGAAAACGTCGCGCCATCAATCAGCACAAACAAGTTGCCATTATAATGATTTGCTTTGTCTAACGCTGTTTTGCCCAGCAGCTTGCCAAATGCAGGTTGAAAATCATGCCCGTAATGACCGTCTTTTACAACACCTGTTGGTTTAAAGCTTTGATAAAAACTTTCAGTCCGTGCCGTATCAAAATATTGAGCAAACCTGCTTTTTGCGGGGTTGGGTGTGCTTGTCCAGACATCGCCAACCATTTGAAATGGCGCATCAGCAAGATAAGTCATGAGTTTTGCACCTATCCTGATGTCGCCGCCCACATTGTGCCTTAAATCAATAATTAAATTCTTAACCCCCTTTGCATGAATCTCTTCAAATGCTTTTGCGAAAATGGCAGTGTCCGTATATTGATAACTGTGCACTTCAAAACAAGCGATAGATCCATTTTTAAAAAAGCGTAACGGCAGGTAATCCGTTTTAGAAGATACTGTCCATCCTTTATAATTATCTGCTTCGTTTACCGGTTCAGCTTGCGGTGTTGCCGAAGGTACGGTGTCAATAAGCAGCTTTTTTACTTCGCCTCCGGTTGTCCGAAGTGTGATGTTGTACGGAGGTTTCCAATGGTAATACTTATTGCAGGCATCTTCAAAACCATCATATTCGCTTAAAAACAGTTCTTTGAAGGTTTCATTATTGCCGTCAGTAGCGTATAGGTTGCCTCCGTGTTGTATAATCTCGGCTACAGGCACATTGTTAATGGTCAGCAATTCGTCTGCGGTCTTAAGTTCCTTCACCTGGTGGGTGGTTATCCATGCTTTTCCATTGCGGACTAACACCTGAAAAGGTAAATGAGGCATTTTGTCTGCAGCAGAAGGTGCATAGTTTTCGGAATGCTTTAGCTGTGTATGTCCGCATTTTAAGGCACTGATAAAGGGGTAGATCGTAGCGATAAATTCATTCTCTGACATAGGCGTAGTAAGCAATAATACCGTACGCTTGTATACCTGCAGCAAACTGTCCTTAGGCGTGTACAAGCCATAGGCAGGATGTATTTCCTGGATACTGCTCCAGAGAATAGAGAGATCTTCCTGCATGCTTTTGACGGGCAGTAATTTGCGGGAAGTATCGCTTCGGGAGGTATTTGCATCGGCTCTTGGCGGGCTATCCGGGCCTTTACAACTTGTAATTACGGAAACTAAAACCAAAAAGAGCACTGCTGTTTGTTGGAGTCGATTTTGTGGCAGGTTCATATTTTCAGGATTCAAGCCGTTTTCGGGTATTCATAAATGTACGAAGTGATTTTTTACTATACAGTTTATTTTACATCCCACGGTGAGCTTTTACTAAGTAAACCATGGGTAAAAAAAGAAGGCCCAACAGGCCTTCCTTTTTTTATTTGCGTATATACCTTATTTCCCTTCGCCCTTAAAAAATCCATCCACCTCCTTCACCCACGCCTCCGGACTTTCCATCGCCGCAAAATGCCCACCTTTCTCCATCACTGTAAACTTCTTCAAATTCACCTTCCTTTCCGCCCATTCCTTCGGTGTTGGTGCATCTCCCCCGAATACCGCCACCCCTGTCGGCACATTTACCTTTTGACCGGATGCCAGCTGTTGATGAGCACCTGCCGCATAAGTCCGCATCGATGAATTGATCGTCTGACTCACCCAATAGATCATAATATTCGTAAGCAGCTCATCCTTTGTAAAATGATCCTCAATAGTCCCATCCTGCGTACGCCAGGTATTAAACTTCTCAATGATCCAGGAAGCAAGGCCTGTCGGCGAATCATTCAAACCAAAGGCCTGTGTTTGCGGCTTGGTAGCATGCAGCATAGCATATGCGCCTTCCGTATACCACCATTGCTGAATAACCTGCCCGAATTCTTGTTCCGCTTTACTCATCGTACTCCAATCTTCTGTACCGTTAGGATATCCTACATCTGTGAGATGGATAGCTGCTACGTTTTCAGGATATAGATTCGCCAATGATTTTGTGATGCCGCTGCCCACATCTCCGCCAGCCGCCAGGAAAGTTTTATATCCAAGTACATCTTTCATCAGTGCAGCGAAGATCTTTGCGGAACCGTCATCCGTCTGAGCTACATGGCTGGAAAAACCAAAACCCGGAATGGAAGGTACTATTACATCATAGTCGTCTGCCAATAAAGGAATAACTTTGTAAAAGCGATAGAAACAATCAGGCCAACCATGTAAAAGCAGCAAAGGCCTGGCATTCGGATTTTTACTTTTGATATGCAGGAAGTGAATAGTGAGGCCTTCTATCTCCACGGTGAACTGTGGAAATTTATTAAGCGCCGCTTCCTGTTTGCGCCAATCGTACCCATTTTGCCAGTAAGCTACCAGGCTTTGCAGAAACACGGGATCCGTGCCATATTTCCAACCAATGTTTTCCGGCGCGTCAGGCCAGCGGGTTTGCCGGAGGCGGTTTTGAAGATCGTCCAGTACAGTCTGTTGTACATCAATTTTAAAGGGCTTTACAGTAAACATATTGTAGTAGTTTTTGGGTTGCGCATGTAATGATAAGGCCATAACAGTGACAGTTACTAAAAGGATGATCTGTTTCATCGGTTTTTGTATTTGATGAAACAAAGTTCCAAATAGCTTGTGACAACGGTATGCCAGTAACTAAACGGCTTGTAAAAATAAAAGTTACATGATCGAAAGAATTGTAAAAAAGCGAACCACCGGTTTGCTGTTACCATTATTCGCTTGTCATCAACCCGGCTGAGGTAACCGGTCACGTAAACCGATATACAACACTAAGCCACTTCCGATATTGACTCCCTATGCTAAGGGCCGGCATCGCCCAAGAAAGTCATCCGGGATGACTTTTAAAGTCTACTTCCCTTTACAAAGACTATAACACCGATAACTATCATTCTAATAGTAATTAGAATTAATTAAATATTTTATCGATACACATATTTACCTGTTAGTATAAAGTAGGTTTTTACTAGGATATCTGGTATCTATAAAGAGGGCTAATATCTAGGTTGTAACCTGCTTACAACCCCCAGATAACCCCCAGATATCCTACTTCTAAGCTATAATAGTAGCGGGTTTCAGCCGAATCGGCTGTGGAAAGGTACCGGGAAAGCAATAAATTTTAGCTGAGGAATGCTGTAATGAATTGATTTACAGCTCGATTTAAAATTGTTGGGGCTGGTAGGATAATCTTTTGAACCTGGAAATTGACCTAATTCGGGTGCCTGAACTCGCTGGCCGTCTTTCCAGTCTTCGCTTTGAACAGCTTGGCAAAATGGGAGGGATGCTCAAAACCGAGCTCATATGCTATCTCGCTGATCGATTTTTCCGTGCTCCAGAGCATCGATTTGGCTCTTTCGACCAGCTCGAGATGGATATGCTCCTGGGTGGTTTTACCGGTGAATTTCTGTAACAGATCAGATAAATAACCTGCCGACAAATTGAGCCGGGAGGCAAAATAAGAGACAGGCGGTAAGCCTGCTTCTATCAAGCCAGGCTGGCTGAAATATTCCTTTACCAAACGCTCAAACCGCTGAATAACGTCTGCATTTGCCTTGGCCCGGGTATAAAACTGCCGGTCATAAAAGCGGTTGCAATAGTTCAACAGCAGCTCGATATTACTGACAATTAAATTTTGTGTATGCTTGTCGATATTTTGGCTGTACTCCCGTACAATCTTATCGACGCAGTCTTTTAAGAGCTGTTTTTCCTCTTCAGATACGTGTAAAGCCTCGTTGACCTCATACTGGAAAAAGGAATACTCATGCATCTTCATCCCCAGATTGGTGCCATGCAGCAGATCCGGGTGAATGAACAATGCCCATCCCTCATCTACGGTTACATCAGGACCGGTGCCGATCACCTGCCAGGGCGCCGTGAACAGCAGGGAGCCTTCTTTAAAATCATACTGGCTTTTGCCGTAATACAGCAAGCCTTCATACCTTTTGCATGAAATAGTATAAAAGCCAAATCTGTAAAGAGCTTTCTCCATTGGCCGCATTCTGTAAAAATCGCAGTGATCCACTACACTGATCAAGGGATGCCGCGGCGGCGGATAATGCACCAGGGCATGCAAGTCACTGATAGACTCCAGGTCAATATAGGATGGAGCTCCTCTTTTCATCTTAGGCAAAAGTAAAGAAATTGGAAATGCTGCCCTGCACATTTAAATTGATGCAGGGCAGGAAATATTTAGATCCCGAGTTGGGCGGACATCGCGGCTTTGAAGGAAGCATCATCCATCTGTTGTCTTGTTTTCAACAGCTCAACGGCATCATGGCCTACGGGGTAACGCAGCGTTGCCGTGCCGTCTGTAGCGGCCTGGTAAATTACCTCCGCTACCTCGCCAATGTTTTCAGACATCGGCCAGGTGTCCAGCATACCGGCGAAGTGCTCAAAAGGCGCCTGGTAGCTCTCAATGCCGCCAAAACCATAGATGTTCATGGAACGGCTGGCGAAATCAGTTTTGTAACCACCCGGCTCTACCAGTTTTAAACGAATACCCAGTGGATTCAGCTCGTACTGTAGTGATTCAGTCAGTCCCTCTACTGCAAACTTAGTGGAGTGGTAAAGTGTGGAAAAGGGGAAGGTGAGCCTGCCGCCCACAGAAGAAACGTTGATAATAGTACCTGTTTTGCGTGCCCGCATCCCGGGCAATACAGCCTTCGTTACTTCTATAAGACCAAATACATTCACTTCGAACTGCTGACGGATCACTTCATCCGGGGCTGCTTCCAGTGCGCCTAAGGTGCCAAAGCCTGCATTGTTGACCAGTACATCAATCTGGCCAAACTGACTGATGGCTGCGGCAACAGCTGCCTGGATGCTGGCCTTGTCCGTTACATCCAGCCGGGTAAGCAGCACATCTTTTAATTGCGAAAATATAGTGGTTGTTTCAGGAGAGCGAACGGTAGCCACCACATTCCAGCCTTTCTCATGGAATAGCTCAACGGCGTATTTCCCAAAACCTGAAGAAGCGCCTGTTATTAATACTGTCTGTTTCATTTTATTTGTGTGAATTGTTCCACACAAAGGTCTGATGAAACGACTGGCCCAACTTATATGTTTCTGGGCAAGGCTTATACAAATCCCGGCTTATTTCAGTTTCCAGAAATCGGCATTCAGCTGCTTGAGCATTAGCTGGAAGCCAGGTCCCGGCATATCCCCATGGGAGAAGCCCTCAAACTCGTAGAGGTACGTTTTTTTGTGCCCCACCAGCTTCAGCATACGCGCCAGGTAAGCATTCTCTTCGTAGCGGCCCAGTAGCTCCTGTTCACGGTCGGCTGTATAGATGTACATCGGCGGCGCATCTGCACGGATGTGGGAGATGGGAGCATATTGATCGACAGTAACCTGTGTATCCGGTATGCCTTTTTCTTTCCGTACGGTAAAGTGCGTGATGGCTTGTCCGCTAAAGGGAAACAGCGCAGCAATACGGTTGGCGTCGATGTTATATTTAGCCAGCCATTCTTTATCAAGGCCTACCAACTCCGATAGATAAGCACCCGCAGAGTGCCCGGATAACACGATCTTCGCGGGATCGCCTCCGTACTCCTTTGCATGATTAAATGCCCAGGCTACTGCAGCAGCGGCGTCTTCAATATAAGCCGGACAGGACACCTTCGGGCTCAAACGATAATTGGCTGCAATAATGATCACATGCTGTTGCTTCAGCGCGTTGGGTATTTCTTTACTGCCGCCTGTTATGCCTCCGCCATGGAACCATACGATCACGGGTACATCGGCGTGTTTAGCGGGATAGTAAATGTCCAGCCGGCAGCGCTCTTTCATATAGGCGTCCGTTTCACCGGTACGGTACTGTATATCCTTTTGCTCCAGGTAGGAAGTAGTATCCTGCGCCATCACCGGCAGGGTAAAACAAAGGAGTAACAGGTAGCAGATATATTTCATAAAAAGCGTGGATTTTGTGCGACGGATAAAAATAGTGTTTCCTGTGGATTTTAAGAGATGAGATTAAAGGATACCAGTACGATTGTCACGCTCACACATATCAGCGCAATCAGAAAGACATAATCAGCTGTTCTTTCAAGCTTTTCGCTTTTTGTTTCTCCTTCGGCGCGCATGGAAAGGAACGAAAGAAAGCAGCTGGCCATTAATAACAATGAAGCAATCCCTGTGCTATCATCAATGAGTGTACCATTGTTAAAATGCATGACCTTAATAGAGGTCAGCACAATTAAACAAAACCCAAGCAGGTTGGTCGAAGTGTTAAGAATATGTGGTGATTTGCTTCCATTGGCCATATGTTCTGAATTGAAGCAAAAAGGTACGTAAAACTCCTGTTTCAATGGGGTCGTACAGAATTTATAAGGAAATTTTAATTATCTGAGGGCTTTTCACAGGAAGCGCCCTGCAGATGCGCGATCTGCAAGACGCTATGCTAGGGGTTGATGATTAATGAAATTGACCGGTTTCCGTGCTACCCGCCATTGCTACAGTAGATGATGCTCCCTGCTGCACAATATTCTGTACTACATCAAAGTAGCCGGTACCAACAAAACTTTGGTGCTTTACGGCTTTAAATCCATCTTCCTGCAGTGCGAATTCCTTCTGCTGCAGATCAGAGAAACCGGCCATACCAAATTGCTTGTAGGCCCGGGAAAGTTCAAACATAGAAGTATTGAGTGCATGAAAACCGGCCAGTGTGATGAACTGAAATTTATATCCCAGTGCGGCGAGCTCTTCCCGGAAAGTTTCCATTTCCGTTCTGGTTAAATGTTTAGACCAGTTAAAAGATGGAGAGCAGTTATAGGCGAGCAGTTTGCCGGGATACACTTCGTGAATGCCGCGTGCAAATTCTTCCGCCATTTTAAGATCGGGGTGAGAAGTTTCCATCCACAGCATGTCTGCATAGGGTGCGTAGGCAATACCGCGTGCAATGCATTGGTCGAGCCCGTTCCTTACATAATAGAAACCTTCACTTGTTCTTTGCCCGGTAATGAAAGGCAGATCCCTGTCGTCAACATTAGCGGTTAGCAGATTGGCTGCTTCTGCGTCGGTTCTGGCTATGATCAGTGTTGGCGTGTCCATTACATCGGCGGCAAGGCGGGCAGCTATCAGCTTGTTAATGGCTTCCTGTGTGGGCACCAATACTTTCCCGCCCAGGTGTCCGCATTTTTTAGCGCTCGACAGCTGGTCTTCGAAGTGCACGGCAGCGGCGCCTGCCTCGATCATCGCTTTCATTAATTCAAATGCATTCAGGTTACCGCCAAAACCCGCTTCTGCATCAGCGATGATAGGGCGCATCCAGTCCCTGGAATTATCCCCGTTAACAGAATCTATTTGTTCGCAGCGCAGCAATGCATTATTGATCCGTTTCACCACCTCGGGAACTGAATTGGCCGGGTACAGCGATTGGTCGGGATACATAGCGCCAGCCAGGTTTGCATCGGCAGCTACCTGCCAGCCACTCAGGTAGATGGCGTCGAGGCCTGCTACTATTTCCTGTATGGCCTGGTTGCCTGTTAAGGCGCCTAAAGCAGATACCAGCGGTTGTTCATGTAATATTGCCCACAGCTTTTCTGCTCCGTTGCGGGCCAGTGAATAGGTGATATTCACTTTGCTACGCAGTTTCAATACATCTGAAGGTGAATAAGGCCGCCTGATGCCTTGCCATCTGGGGAGGTTATTCCATTCGTTTGCCATTTCCAATGAGGTAGATGCTGTATTCATACATCGTTTTTTACATGGTTTATGATTTAGATGTTGTTGGCAGGTGTGGCAGCTTGGGTATCCTGCATCACTAATTGCAGGACGGCTGAGCCGTTGTGAGGTTCCGTACAGACTTTCCGCTCACTATTGGAAAGGATAATATCATACGCTGAAAGGGTGAGGAATTCTTCAAATGTCTCCTGTACCACCAGCCTGTTGAACAGACAGATGGCCTGTATATAATATCCTTGCTGGTATTGAAGGGATCCTACGGTTTGCTGGATCTGCTCAATCTCATCATCCCGCAGGCTTTCGTAGAGCCCGTAATCGAACACTCTTCCGTCATCCAGTTTCGCATGGTAATGCAGCCATTGCCAGATCTGTGTTCTTGAAATTTCGGCGGTAGCAGCATCTTCCATGAGGTTGTGAATAGCGGCCGCTCCGTTGCCCCGTAACCAGCTTTCCAGGTAAAGGATGCCGATATTAATATTGGAGCGTATACCCGCTTCTGTGATGGTGCCTTCAGGTAATTGCAGTAAGGCTTCCTCACTGCAATGAAAATCTTCTCTTTTTCTTGACAGCTGGTTAGCCTCAGGCATATATTCGTCGAATATGTCCATGGCTACGGGTACCAATCCGGGGTGCGCCACCCAGGTGCCGTCGTGACCGTCCTGTACTTCCCGTAGTTTATCGGCCCTCACTTTTTCAAGGGCGGCCTCATTGGCAGCAGCGTTGTTTTTGATCGGTATCTGGGCTGCCATTCCGCCGATAGCATGGGCCTCCCGTTCATGGCAGGTTTTGATCACCAGCTGGGTGTAAGCCCTCATAAAAGGAACGGTCATGGTTACTTGTGAACGGTCCGGGAAAATATGGTTGGGAATGGTCTTGAATTTTTTAATAAAGGAGAAGATGTAATCCCATCTTCCACAGTTCATACCTGCGGAATGTTCCCGGAGCTCCCATAATATTTCATGCAGCTGAAAAGGCGCCAGTATGGTTTCTACCAGCACGGTGGCTTTGATCGTACCGGAAGGGATATCGCAATAACTTTGTGCAAAGAGAAATACCTCATTCCATAGCCGCGCTTCCTTATAATGCTCCAGTTTGGGCAGGTAGAAATAGGGGCCGCTGCCCTTTTCCAGCAGCGTACGGACGTTGTGGAAAAAGTACAGGCCAAAATCCACCAGACTGGCGCTGGCAGGTTCGTGGTCGATGAGCAGATGCTTTTCAACCAGGTGCCACCCGCGTGGCCGTACCATGAGTGTAGCCGTCTTTTCTGCCAGCACGTATACTTTGCCATTTTCTGCATTGGTATAGCTGATGGTACCGTTAATGGCATCTCTGAGGTTGATCTGCCCCTCTATGACATTATCCCAGTTAGGGGCATTACTGTCTTCAAAATCAGCCATAAATATCTTAGCGCCGGAATTCAATGCGTTAATGATCATTTTACGATCTACCGGTCCGGTTATCTCTACCCGTCTGTCCTGCAGGTCGGGCGGGGTTGGGTTAATGCGCCATTTGCCTGCTCTTATGGAGGCTGTCTCTGGCAGGAAATGGGGCGTCCATCCCTTATCGATCCTGAGCTGGAGCTGTTCACGATCTGCCAGTAACATCTTCCTGGTGGGATTGAAGTGTCGCTGCAAGGCAACCAGGAATGTAAGCGCATCAGGAGTGAGAATGCTTTGGAAGGAAGATGGGAGGGGCCCATTAATTTCAACGGCGTCATGTACGAGATGACGTTCCGGAAGAAGCGTGGAATGAGTCATATCCGTAATTTTCACTAAATATAGGAAAATATTCTAAAAGCGAAAAATTCGCTAAATATTTTTATTTCGATAAACTTGGCGGTTTTTAGCTTATTTTAGGGCTTATGATATCTGAAAACGATAGTATCAGGCTCATTTTCGGGCTTAAAGTAAAATCGCTCAGGCAGGAAAAGGGTTTATCCTATCAACAGCTGGCCGACAAAGCCGGTCTTTCTCTTTCCTATGTGCACGATATAGAAACCGGTAAAAAATTTCCCAAGGCTGATAAGATCATTGCCCTGGCAAAAACACTGGGGGTGGAGTACGACTATCTTGTTTCATTAAGGGCCAACAAGAAGCTGCAGCCGATTATAGACCTGATCAATTCTGATTTTATTAATGCGGTACCCTGGGAGCACTTTGGACTATCACCTGCCTCCCTGCTGGATCTTTTTTCCAATACACCGGACAAGGTGACGGCCTTTATAAGCACGCTTTTAAAGATCTCCCGAAGCTACCAATTATCCAAAGAGAGTTTTTATCAATCGGCCCTCCGCTCTTACCAGGACCTGAACAACAATTACTTTGAAGAGATAGAGCAGGCCGTGGCGAATTTCAGCGCCCAGTATGATCTGCAGGAGCAGCTACCGGTTGCCAGCGCAAAACTGGAATCCATTCTTCAAAGTATGGGTATAAAGGTGAACAGGAAGAAGATGGGAAGTATAGAGGCGCTGCAGGGATTGCGCTCTTATTTCTCCACCAGAAACAATGTCTTATTCCTGAATAAGGGTTTGAGTAAAACCCAGGAAAAATTCCTGCTGGCCCGCGAGTTGGGATTTCAGTTTCTCGCGCTTACGGAGCGGCCTTATGAAACGGTCAGCAAACGCAGCGAGTCCTTTGATATGATGCTGAATAATTTCAAAGCTTCCTATTTCGGGGTTGCACTGCTGATGCCTGAAGGAAATTTTATTGACGAAGTAAAGAAAGTGCTTAGCCAGCATAAATGGAATGCAAAATCATTCGCGGAACTGATATCAACTTTTGACGTAACACCTGAGATGATGATGCAGCGCTTAACCAATATCCTGCCTAAACATTTTGGGATCGGGAATCTATTCTTTCTGCGGATGAATGGAGGCAAAGATGGCAGCCGCTTTGAAATGACAAAGGAATTGCATCTGTCGCAATTACATAATCCCTATGCCAATGCGCTGCATGAGCACTATTGCCACCGCTGGGTGTCTATCAAGTCCATTAAACGTGTTGCCGACTTAGTAAGAAACAAAAAGTACCGTTCTCCGCTCATTGACGTACAGATCTCACAGTATTGGCAAACGCACAACAAATATTTATGTTTTTCAATTGCAAAGCCAATAGCCCCCGATACTACAGATGCAGTAAGCGTGACTATTGGCTTGTTGATTGATCAAAACCTGGTACATACCATGCCATTTGTCAATGACGCTGCAATCCCGGTTGTAACAGTACATACTACCTGTGAAAGATGTGGTATTACAGATTGTAAGGAAAGGGTGGCTGTACCGGAAGTGATCATGCAAATGGAAGCAGAGATAAAGAAAGATGCTGCACTGCCTTTACTGGAACAATAACAAATACCCGCCAGCTGAGCGAATAACCGGCGGGTACTTTTTTAAATCTCTACAATTGAAATTAGCGGAATGATTTAAACGCTACGCGCATTTCTTCCGAAAAGGCTTGGGGTTGTTCCCAGGCCGCGAAGTGACCTCCTTTATCCAGTTTGTGGTAATAAACCAGTTTGGGATACGCTTTCTCTGCCCAGTTCTTAGGAGCTGCGTAGATCTCATCGGGGAACACGCTTACTGCAACGGGAATAGCAACATGCCTCGGATCAAAGAAACCTGCCTTGGGAAGCTGGAAGGTTTCCCAATAAAGACGGGCAGAAGAAATGGCCGTGTTGGTCAGCCAGTACAAGGTGATATTGTCGAGAATATCTTCCCGGCTGAGCCCTTCTTTGTGTCCTTCGAAAACACGTGTGATCAGCTCATAGCTGCGGGCATCATGATCCAGCATCCAGCTGGCAAGCCCGATGGGAGAGTCTTCAATGCCATACAGCGTTTGCGGACGAAGCCCCATCTCCTGTGCATAGCCCAGGCCTTTTGAGTAGAAAAAGCCCAGCTGCTGGTACGCATTCAATTCGTCGGCTGAAAGACCTGCAGGTGGTTGGGTGCCAGATGCCAGGGATTTTGAGATCTCCGCCGGAACCGTGGCTGGCATGTTGGTGTGAATGCCCAGCAATTCAGGAGGCGCCATCAATGCCATGATCTCAGAAACAGCATTGCCCCAGTCGCCACCTTGTGCTACATATTTATTGTATCCAAGGCGTTTCATCAGTGTTATCCATGCACGTGCTACATGAACAGGCTCCCATCCGGTAGTGGTGGGCTTACCCGAAAAGCCGTAACCGGGAAGTGATGGGATCACTACATCAAAGGCATCTTCCGCTTTACCGCCGTAAGCAACAGGATCAGTGAGGGGGCCGATGATCTTTAGTTGCTCAATCACAGAACCGGGCCACCCGTGTGTGATGATCATGGGTAAAGCATTCGGATATTTCGAACGCACATGAATGAAGTGAATGTCTACTCCATCAATGTTGGTAGTGAATTGAGGGAGCGCATTAAGCCTCGCTTCCACTTTCCGCCAGTCGTAATGCTTTGCCCAGTAGTCAGCGAGGGCTTGCATAGTGGCCAGCTGCACCCCTTGTGATGCATCTGCAACGGTTTCCCGTTCAGGCCACTTTGTGGCTAAAATGCGGCTGCGCAGATCCTGCAGCTTAGCCTGAGGGATATGTACTTTAAATGGACGAATGGTTTCGTCTGATAACTGTTTCACGGCATCCCGGTCTTGTGCAAAACCTGATGCACCTTGCAACACCAGCGAAGTTGTTAAGATAAAATTCGCCAGTACACTTTTCATCTTTTTCATTGTTCAATGTTTATTGTTTTTGATGTTGAACTCATATAGCAGTCGTCTGCAAATGGTCAGTACTTGTAGAGATGGATTCCCATGCTGTCAGTTCTTCGGTGACCTGTACTATCTTATCACGAAGGCTTTTTACCGCATCGCGCCCGACAGGCAGGTGTAAAGGGGGATTTTCACTGGCCGCCAGTTTTACGATTACGTCAGCAAGTTTTGCCGGATCGCCGGGTTGGTTACCGTGAAATTGACCAATGCGTGCCCTGACGGCTCCGACAGTTTCCTTGTAAGCATTCAGGATGAGGGCGGAACTTTGATAGGAATCCGCAGATGCAAAATCCGTAGAGAAATAGCCTGGCGCCACTGCGGTTACCTGTATACCGAGTGGTTTCAGTTCGGCAGCAAGACCTTCAGATATGCCTTCCACCGCGTATTTTGTTGAGCCATACAGCCCGAAGCCAGGCGTATTATTCATATATCCAAAGAGGGAAGAGATATTGATGATGTGACCTGAGGCCTGCTTGCGCAGTTGCGGTAAAACGGCCCTTGTCACATTGAGGAGGCCAAAGACATTGGTCTCATACTGTTTCCGGATTTCTTCTGCGGATGCTTCTTCTGTGGCTGCCAGCAAGCCATATCCTGCATTGTTCACCAGCACATCGACGCGTTTGAACCGATTGATGGCCGCCTGCACACCCGCCTTTACTTCGTTTTCATTTGTGACGTCCAACGTAACCACCAGTGCCCGGTCTTCAGCTTTCAGCCGGCTTGCCAGTTGCTCCGCATCTTTTCTTACGGTGGCCACCACATAGCCGCCGCTGGCCAGCGCGGCTTTTGCGATCTCAAATCCAAAGCCTTTGGAAGCGCCTGTAATAAACCAAACTTTGTTTTTCATGATGAAATTTTTAATCGATAAAAGTGATCTTCTTATAAAATGACCAATCGGTCATTTTATTTAGCTAAGAAATTCAATGCTGCTTTTACGAACTCGTTCGGGTACTGGAAAACGGCAGCATGGCCCGCATCCGGGTAAGTGATCAGCTGTGCATCAGGAATGCTGTGAGACATGTTAATAGCGTTTACAACAGGAACCGGCGCATCGTTCTGACCTTGTGCAATGAGCACCGGTTGTGTGATGTTCTTCAGTTCTTTCAATGCATCAGGATAGGGTTGCGCCCAGCCTAATACTGCTTTCAATTCCGCACCCACGCTTGCCTGGCTCACCGGGGCATCCCTGTTAACGGTCCGTTTTTGAATTCTCTCATAAGAAGCTTTTCCTGCAGCGATGCTTGCCGGAGAAGAGGTAAATGCAAACTTCAGTAAGAAGTCCTCCTGGTTTAAACCAGCCGTTGCGGCTAATAAAGCGGGGAGATTGGCGAGACCTTCGGCGCCTTTGGGCCCTGTTCCGGTAAGGATCACCTTATTTACCAAAGTGGGATTGGTGAGTACGATCTGCTGACTGATAAAGCTGCCCATGGAGAAGCCCATTAAATTCACTTTGCTATAGCCGAGCGCATTTACAAATGTTTCCACTCCTTTAGCCATATCCGGGATATTATCCGGCGTTACGCCGCCGGAGGTACCGACGCCCTGGATGTCAAAGATGATGACTTTGTACTGCCGGGCCAGGCCATTGGTGAGCGCCGGATCCCAATCATCCATGGAGTTGCCTAAAGCGGAGATCATCACCAGGGGAATACCGCCTTTGTCTCCTAAAACCCTGTAAGCGAATTTTGTTCCTCCGCCGGTGACAAACTGTGTAGCGGCGGTTTGATGGTAATCTACAGTGTCCCTGTTATTATCTTTACCTAAAGCCTCATCATCCTTATTGCAGGACGCAATGCCAAACCCCAATAGCAGGGATAAAATAACCCCTTTCACCACATGAATCGTTTTACTGTTTTTCATTGTTCTCTGTATTTTAATTGATTTGATATGCTGTTATATAGATATGACCGATCGGTCAGTTACAAGGCAAAAAAATCAGCACAGCTGTGCCTCGATCATTTTTTTAAGGTTACGGTTAATTATAAGCATCTTATCCATCTTCCGGGTGGTATTAGTGATCAGTATACCCCCTTCGATCATGGCGAACATCATGGTGGCGAATTCCTTGTAATTCCAGTCTGGCTTGAAAACGCCCTGCCGGATCCCATTGGCCATGACGTCGGTCAGTAATTGCTGGCTTTTATTTACCAGGGCAGCTACCTTTTCCAGTACCGCTTCATTCTGATCATCTGCTTCCATCCCGAAATTTAACATGGGGCAGCCGCCGGGCACGGGCGAATTGAAAGGATTTTTGAAGGCATCGAGATAAGCGAAAAGCTTTTCTTTGGGATGCTCGGATTTGCCAAGCGCTGTTATTATCTTATTTTCCAGCCGTTCCATGTTATAGTCAACCACTGCCTCGGCTAAAACATCCTTATTATCAAAATGTACGTAAAGACTACCCTTGGAGAGTTTGGTAGCATCCATGATATCACTCATAGACGTGGCCGCTATTCCTTTTTTGTTGAAGATAGGGGCTGACTGCGCTATGATCATCTGTCTGGTTTGTTCACCTTTGCTCATTGTTCTGGGATTAGAAGACACAAAGTTATATGACCGATCGGTCATTTCCAAATTTTATTTTAGGGAGGCATTTCCGTTCAGGTACTTCAGCCGTCATTTCAAGCATCTCATCCGTCATTTCACCCACAATACCACTATCGAACTTTACAAGTGCCGTAATTTTAGCACTCCGATTTTACCGTATATTGGGCTTGTTATACTGAATTACCATGAGCAATCCTCCGGGAAATAAAAAAGGCCTGGTGCCGGGTGTGTCCTGGCAGGAGATCGTCGCCTTCCTGTCGCTTTTTGTGATCATGAGCCTCTTGTATGGCTTTCCGGACCTGATCCGCGGACGGGGTTCCTGGCATTACGCCAGGGAAACGGCAGTAGACTGCCTGTTCATGTTCATTTCATGTGTATCTCCCTGGTGGCTACATTTCAGAAAGCTCGCGCATTGGCCGCTGAAGAAACGCTTCTGGTTTCACCTGCCCACCTCCCTGATCTATTATTTCAGCTGGATAGGGCTGTATGCTGTATACAACCCGCTTACAGGCAAAGCGTCCATCACCGGTAATAATGTGTTGGTGAATATAGGGCCTAACCTGCTTTTCTATGTGCAGATCTTCAGCTTTCTCCACATCTATCATTTTTTCAGGGAAAGAGAACGGCAGCTGAAGAAGGAAAAGGAACTCTCCTCGCTGGCTTACAACAGCGAGATCAATGCACTGAAGGCCCAGATACAGCCACATTTCCTGTTCAATACCCTGAACTCCATCAGCGCCAGTGTGCCGCCGGAGCAGGAAACGACCCGGGAACTGATCGCCAAGCTGGCGGATACTTTCCGCTACGCGTTGTATGTTACCCAGCATGAATGGGTACCGCTTTATGAGGAAGCTGCCTTTATCAATACCATCCTGGAGCTGGAGAACAAGCGCTTTGGTAAACGCCTGCAGTTCGAGATCGGCTGCCTGAAAGAAACCGGCAATATCATTGTGCCTTCCATGCTGCTGCAACCGCTGGTGGAAAACGCCATCCGGCACGGCATTGCGCCCAACCTGAACGGGGGCAGGATCACAGTAGGCTTTGAACGTGCAGACAGTAAACTGAAAGTAACCGTGAGCGATACGGGCAAAGGCTATGCGGGCGAAGTGCAGGAAATGCTGTCTGCCAAAGGCGTCGGACTGCGTAATGCCCGACAGCGCTTAGAGCTCTTATTCAACGAAACGCTTTATATTGAAAGGAATCATCCCACGGGGATGATATTTTATTTTTATATTCCTATACAACATCATGTCGGTAACAACGGTCTTAATAATTGATGATGAAGAAGCTTCCCGCAGCCTGATCCGCCAGTATCTCCAGGCCCACCCGGAAATGGAGATCCTTGGCGAATGCGAGAACGGTATTGAGGCAGTACGGGCGATCAATGAGATGCAAGCGGACCTGGTTTTCCTGGATGTACAGATGCCTGGTCTCAATGGCTTCGAGGTACTGCAGGAGATCTCGCATATACCCATGATCATCTTTACCACGGCATTTGACCGCTTTGCTATCAAGGCCTTTGAAATGAATGCAGTGGATTACCTGCTGAAACCATATACCCGTCAGCGTTTCGATCTCTCCATAGAACGCATCAAACAGCGTACAGACCAGCATGCCCTGTATGCACTGGCCGCCAGTATACCCTTACAGCAAGGCAATTATCCCCCCAGGATCTTTGTAGAAACTCCGGGCCGGCTCAAAAGCCTGGACGTACAGGAGATCCTGTACCTGAAGGCGGAAAAAGATTATACCCGTATCCATATCACCGGACAATCCTACCTGGGCTCCCAGGGCATCAGCATACTGGAAAAACGGCTGGATCCCCAGCGTTTTCTGCGTGTGCACCGTTCGTACATCGTGAATATCTACCACGTGAAAGAAGTATACCGCGATATCTCCAAAACTTTTCTTGTGATGAATGACGGGACAGAGATCGTGGTAGGCAGGAGTTACCTCGAAAGCCTGAAAAAACTCATCTATTAAGATCTTCGTCGCCCGCAGATGCATTTCGTCCCCCTTTATTGCATTTTGTCGGAAAGCTGGTGAGCCTGCTGATTGCTGCCTTACTTTTGCTGCATCATCGTTTTAAACAACAAACAAGCGGCAATGAAAATACTTTTTGACGAAAGTGAAACGACGGCAGCGAACCAGATAAGGGAACTGGTTGCGGGCATCAGTCCGGAGGTGGAAGTGGTAAAAGTACCCAGCCTGTTCAGCCGGCTCTTAAGGGTTAGCTTCCGTGACCGCAGCCCGGTGCAGCGTTACCTGGTACGGAAAGGAACCCGGCTGTTCCCCATCGCAGTGGAAGATATCGCTTATTTCTACGTGAAGGGCCGCTTTTCCTGCATCAAAACCGTTTGCGATACGGAGCATATTCTTGAGAAGAGCCTGGACGATATTGAGCTGGAAGTGGACAGCAGTGTTTTTTTCAGGATCAACCGGCAGTTTATTGTCAGCTATACCAGCATCAGGCAGGTACACGCCTGGTTCAACGGCAAACTAAAAGTATGGCTCAGCCCGGATATAGCAGAAGATGTTATTGTAAGCCGTCTGAAAGCGGCCGAATTCCGTAAGTGGTTGGGAGAATGACGTGTTAACCCCGTAGTTTGATTACTTTGTTTGTGCCCCAAAAAAGTTTTAGCCTGCGATTTTCTGACAGGAACTAACCCCAAATGGCAGAAGGGCGCCTCCCAAACGAGGCGCCTTTTACTTTTGGCTATTCAGGATTTTAGCTACTTTTATCCCACCTATGGCAATGCAGACACCCGAACCGCCGCTGAACATTATCATCGTGGATGACGAGACTGAGGCATGTAATAACCTGCGGAATATCCTGCTCCGTGATGTGGATCCTTCTATCAACATCATGGGCATAGCACATGATACCGCCCAGGCCGAAAAGCTGATCAGAGAACATACACCAGACGCCCTGCTGCTGGACATAGAGATGCCCAAGGAGAATGCCTTCAGTTTTGTGGAACGTATCTCTCCTGTAAATTTCGAGATCATATTTGTGACGGCCTACGATGAATATGCCGTAAAAGCTTTCCGGCTGAACGCTATCGACTACATCCTGAAACCGATCAATACCTTTGACCTGGCCGCTGCCATCCGCAAGCTGAAAGAAAGGCTACGGTATAAGACCGCCATACAATTGCCTGCCTATGAGGCACTGTCCAAACAAATAAAGCACCATAGCCAGCCCAGCCAGATCTACCTCCGGGATTATAATTCCGTGGAGATCGTGGATTTTAAAGATCTGCTTTATATTGCTGCTAAAGGCAGCTATTCACAGGTAACATTCCTCAAAGAAGGCCAGGTAAAACAGACCGTGATGAGTAATTCTATCGCGGAGTATGAAGAGCTCTTACCTGCTGATCAGTTCTACCGGATCCATAAATCTTACCTGGTGAACGGTCAGCACATTAAGCAGATCATTAAAGACGGCAACCAGGTAGTAGCCTCCGGTAACCGCTTCAGTCTTCCCGTTGGGAGAAGGCGGCATAGCGGCCTGCTTACTTTCCTTCAGCAATACAGGGCTACGCATGTGTAAAAGGATCGCGCGATATATTGCGCTACTGTCGTTCATTGTCCTGGCCCGACCGTGCCTGGCACAGGATTTTCCTATCATTCATTTCACGAAGAACGAAGGACTTCCGTGTAATATGGTATACCAGGTGTACCGCGACCGTGCGGGCTTTCTGTGGTTTGCAACGGAGAAGGGCGTTGCCCGGTATAATGGGATCAGGTTCGAAACATTTACTACTTCGGATGGCCTGACAGATAACGATGTGCTCAGCCTCTTTGAAGATCATTACGGCCGTATATGGCTGAACTGTTTCAAGGGCAACCTGTGCTACTATAAAGATGGAAAGATCTACTCTGGCGCTAACAGCGCTTTGCTGAACCTGCCTTTCAATACCTCGCATGCATTTAATGTCTCGTTTGAGAAAGACAGTAGCCTTACGTTCCTCTTTGCCGACAGGGAGATATTCGTCAACATAAAAGGGGACAATTGCCATATCTATTATCTGAACAAGGTGTGGAACAAAGGTCCCGTTGACCTGATGGCCGTTGTCAGTAAACGCTCGCCCTCCACTTATGAGCTGATTAGCGGGCACGGGAGCATGCTGATCGATACCAATTACAATATCATTTCAAGCAAGCCCGGACCTAACAACAGGTTCAACTGCAGGATAGGGCAGGAGATGAGCTACATGATATCAGAAAAAACGGTGTACCGGGATAATAAGCCTCTCTATCGTTTTAAAGGAGAGGAAGGATATGATAATGTAATCAGCCTCTATATCAGCAAGACGGATACCTTTGTGGGAACGCAGAAAGGACTGATCATTAATGACAGAGCCCCCATACTGAAAACATCCAGGGTAACTGATGTATCGCAGGATGTTAACGGGAATTACTGGGTAAGTACGCTCAACAACGGTGTATATTATTTTGACAGGCGCTTTCAGGATATAAAGCTTTATAGCAACTGTTATACAGGCATGGCCCTATATGCATTTACAGTGGGAGAAAAGCTTTTCTTTACTACCAGCGACAAAGCCCTTTTTCGTATTGACAATGGAAAAGCTACCCGCATCTTCGATTTTACCAGATACAGGAGTAAGAAGCAGAATTTTATACCTCAGCCCGGATCTATAGCAGACGATAAAGGGAATTATCATTTCATAGCAGACCGGGACCATTTTATCGTGCAAGACCTGCTTGCACATCAACCACTGATCAAACGGAAGCATCTTTTACCATCGACGGTGAACAATATACACCAGACATCTGCTGTAAAAGTGATCTGTAGCACGCCCCACTATATCTATTATTTACATATTGGTTATTTCATACTACGGATCGACCGGTCTAAGATCAGCACAGGTAATAGCACGCAGCCGGAAGATGTGGTCTTGGTTGCTGATGGACAGCGAATATACTACATGGCGAAATCCACCAGCAATGACATCTGGTTCACCACCAGTAAAGGGATGTATAAGCTGGTGAATGACAGCGCCGTGCTGCAGGCCCCCCTTAAAGGTCTGAGCCTGACCCGCTTCTATATGCTGGGCGATTATATGGTGGGATGGAATAATAGTAACCGGCTCATTGTCTGCAATAACATCAACGGTCGTACGATGGTAGATACCCTGCCACTACAGGATTGCATCTGGGACAAAGCCTTCCCGCTGGACGATCGTCATCTGCTGATCTGTACCAACAATCAATACCGTATACTGCAGGTGGCGCCCAGCTCCGGCCGCCCGGTATATGAACTTTCCACCGTAGCGCATCCCTTTATACCCGCAGATGCAGAGCATGTTTTTTCAGACGGACATACCTGTTATTTCTTCAAGGATGGCAACATTACAGCAGTACCATTAACAGCCCTGCTGCAAAAAGCTGCGCCGCCCCGCTTGTTCTTTACTGGTGTCAATACGCTGCAACATGCCTATACTACCAGCTTGGGGAGTGTATCCGTGCCCTATCGCGAATCAGGGAATATTCATATATCATTTGCGGCGCTCGCATTTGGAATGACGGATCTGACCTATGAATACAGGGTTTCAGGGGAGGAACAGGACAACTGGCGCGTTATTAAGAACGAAGAGATCAACCTGCTTTCTTTCCGGCCGGGCAATTATACCATTACAATAAGAGCCAGAAGCGCCTCCAATGTGCACAGCCTTCCTGCTTCGCTGCTGTTGACCATCACACCGCCGTTCTGGATGTCCTGGTGGTTTATCCTGCTGGCAGGCTTGTGTTTTGTTGCCTTGCTATGGTGGGTGATCCGCCTGGTGATCCGCTATTTCATAAGAAAGAAAGAGCAGGTGCATGCTTCCGAGATCAAGTTCATGAAGCTGGAGTACAAAGCCCTGAACGCACTGATGAATCCTCATTTCATCTTCAACAGCCTGAATAATATCCAGGGGCTGGTGAATGGCGATAACAGGCAGGCGGCCAATCAATACCTGGTGACCTTTGCAGACCTGATCCGCCAGAACATGCACAATGCGTCAAAAGAGCTGATCACACTGGAAAAAGAAATGGAGCTGATCCGCAACTATCTCCGGCTGGAAAAGCTGCGCTTCAACGACTGGCTGCATTACAGGATAGATGTTGATGACCAGATAGATATGGGGGGTATCCTGATACCACCCCTGCTGGTACAGCCCCTGGTGGAGAACGCCATCCGCCATGGCCTGGTGCCCCGGCAGTCGGCCGACAGCCTTTTATCTATTCATATTTATGAAGATGAAGCCGAGGTACTGTATATTGATGTGAAGGACAATGGAGCGGGGTTCTCCCGCTCTCCGAGCCGGCCATCTCCCTATGAGTCCACAGGACTGGATAATATCCGGAAACGCACGGCTCAATTGAAGCTGATCCACAATATAGACGCCTGTTTTGACATCTTTGAGATGACAGATCCATCCGGCGCGGTACAGGGTACCCTGGCCCGGATCATTATCCGCCGTTCGTAAACAATACCCTACCGTTCCTGAACCTTTTTTGGCTTCCCCCGGAATGCTGCGCTAATTTTGCGGGGAGAATATCCCTATTCTTATGATGAAATGATCACTTTAACAACCAATCCTTTGATAAAATAGCATCCATTTTCACATAGCGTACATATCAGCCCTGAAATAGACATAATCGGAAATTTTATCGGGGGGAACACGGAGCAGCTTTTGGATCTGATGATCTGAAGGCTGCTTTTTTATTATAGGCGTTGTCCGCCGATGGCGAGCCCGCCGTCTGCCAGTATACTTTCTCCCGTTACATAAGATGCGGCAGGGCTGCTCAGCCAGAGCACCAGCTCCGCTACTTCCTTAGGATCGGCAAAACGTCCGAGGGGTACGTGTTTTCTGAATGGCGCCTTCGCAGCTTCGGCCTCTGCATGGTCAGCGGGGAAGAAGCGGTCAAACATCGGTGTTTGTATATAGCCCGGCTGAACGTTGTTGATCCTGATCCCTGCATCGGCAGTTTCTATGGCCAGCGCGCGGGTCAGGCCGTCGACTGCAGCCTTGCTGGCAGAGTAGGTGCCTGATCCACCGAGTGCTCCGCTGGCCAGCCAGGAAGAGGTGTTGACGATAGCGCCTCCTGTACCTTGTTTTCTGAGCTGCTCAATTTCATATTTACAGCTGAGCCATACGCCTTTTACATTGATGTTGAACACGCTGTCAAATGCTTCGTCCGGCATGTCTTCTATGCGTGCAAACAGTCCTTCGATCCCGGCATTATTGAAAGCAATGTCCAGTTTGCCGAAGCGGTTTACTGTTGTTGCTATTAACCGTTGTACTTCGGGGCCTTGTGATACATCTGTCTGAATAAAATGAACATCCGGGCTGATCTCCTGTAATTGCGTAAGCGCTTTCTGTCCTTCTGTTTCCCGCCGTCCGGCGATCACTACTTTTGCTCCGTGCTGAAGGTAGAGCGCGGCTGCGGCCAATCCGATACCGGTAGCTCCGCCGGTCACCAATGCCACCTTTCCCTGTAAATTGTTTTGTACCATTTTCTGATTTGGATTTTATGATACAAAACTACAAGCGGCGTGCCGGGGGAAATTATGCGGTTCAAACAGTTTTTTATGAAATGGAAACAATTGATTTACGGAACTGAAGCGGTGTTTGTCCCGTTTGCTTTTTGAAGAAGGTATTGAAATTGGACGCGTGTTCAAAGCCCAGGCTATGACCGATGCCGCCGATATCGAGGTTACGACGCCGCAGCAGTTCCCTGGCTTCCTGCAGGATCCTTTCGCTGATCCATTCGGTAGTGGTCTTGCCTGTGGTTTCCTTTAAAGCCCGGTTCAGGTGGTTGGTATGTACAGACAGCTGGGTGGCGAATTCATTGGCATTCTTCAGGTGGATGGCTTCCAGCGGGGCATCTACCGGGAACTGTTGTTCCAGCAATTGGAGGAACAGTTCGCTGATGCGTTGTGAAGCATTCATGGCTTGATAATAAGTATCTGCAGGCTGCATCTTCAGGGCTTCATGCATCAGAATCTGCACATGGCTTCTTAACAGATCGTATTGATGTGCGTAGCCGGAGCCCATTTCGGCCAGCATGCTTTCGAAGGTCCTGCTCAGGGCTGCTGCCTTTTCAGCAGTGGGGAAGAAGATATGATCACCACCGGTCTTGAATAAAGGAGATTGTGCCAGTCCGCCCTGTTTCAGACCAGCGTCAATAAAGTTTTCTGTGAAGAGGCAGAAATAACCTGACTGCTCATTAATGGAAGGTTCCCATGAATAGGGGATGAGGGGATTGGAAAAAGAGAAAGTAGGCCCTTTTACCTGGATAGACTTGTCGGCATATGAAACTACGCCTTCTCCCCGCAACATCAGGGAGATCTTATAGAAATCTCTGCGGTTGGCAGTCAGGGGAGTGCTGTCGCAGCCAAATTCTTCCTGCCGGTAAACCTGGAACTGTCCGGTTGGCGGTACTTTTCCGTGCTGGTCATAAAAATCGGCGATGGTTTCCCTGTTCTTCATGGTATAAAGTTAGGAAAATGCGCATTAACATCATTGATGTGCGCAATGCAGCTGCGCAGGTTTGATTTTGAGCGATGCTTTTAACAATTTTTTGAAAAATATTTTTGTGATAATCATTCGTTTATGCGAATCCGTGCAAAGAATTTTTTACTGCGCAGGTCGGCTGCGCACATGGGTGGCCATCTTTGTGTTGTCACAAACAAACAAAAACAATAGTTATGAAATTCAATTTTACATCAAAGGCAAAAGATACAATGGTAAACCATGAGGGAGCAAAGGCTTTCAGCATGTCGCCTGAAATGGAATTGTATGCAGCTATTGCAACTACTATGCTGAGTGATGCTACTTACGAAAAAGCGGATGAGCGTATGGGACGTATCCTGTCGCTGCTGCCGAAAGTAAAGGCGGAGTTTGTGGCGAAGCTGGCCGTGTATGCGCGTAAGCAGATGAACCTGCGTACTGCACCGGTACTGTTAGCTACTGAACTGGCAAAGATCCATAGCGGCGATAGCCTGGTGTCCAGGACGGTGGAGCACATCGTGCAGCGTCCGGACGAGATCATGGAACTGCTGGCTTGTTACCAGCTGGCGAATAAGCGGACTGCCGCTAAAAAGCTGAACAAGATATCCAAGCAGCTGCAGAAAGGGTTGGCTGGGTCTTTTAATAAGTTTGACGAGTACCAGTTTGCGAAATACAACCGGGATGCGGAAGTGAAACTGCGGGATGCATTATTCCTGGTTCACCCGAAAGCAAAGGATGAAGCGCAGCAGGTGCTGTTCAATAAGATCGCAAAGCAGGAACTGGCTACACCGTATACCTGGGAGACTGAATTGTCTGCTTTAGGGCAGCAACAATTTGCAACGCCTGAGGAGAAAGCTCTTGCATTCTCCTGTAAGTGGGAAGAGCTGATCGATAGTGGAAAGCTGGGATATATGGCCTTGCTGCGTAACCTGAGAAATATACTGACTGCCAATGTGAGCGCTGCTCATATCCGGAAGATCTGTGAGTATTTGTTGAATGAAAATGCGGTGGCTAAATCAAAGCAATTACCTTTCCGTTTCCTGGCGGCTTACCGCGAGCTGAAAGAGATCTCATCAGATTATACCAGCCTGTTAATGGATGCGTTGGAAACAGCGATCACATACAGTGTTAAGAACCTGAAAGGTTTCGACCTGGAGACAAAAGTGGTAATCGCGTGTGATGTGTCAGGGTCTATGCAGAAGCCCGTATCGGCGAAAAGTAAAGTGCTGTTGTATGATATCGGCCTGTTGCTGGGTATGTTGTTACAATATAAGTCACAACGGGTAGTATCAGGTATGTTTGGTGATACCTGGAAGATAGTAACCTTAGCCCGCCGCGGTGTACTGGCCAATGTGGATGCTTTTTATAAGCGTGAAGGTGAGGTAGGGTATTCTACCAATGCTTACCTGGTGTTGCACGACCTGGTGCAGCGGAAATATATTGCAGATAAGGTGATGATATTTACAGATGTGCAGCTGTGGGATAGCAAGACTGGTAACACATCCACTCATAATACCCTGGCTAGTCGCTGGGCAGCATATAAGCAAATTGCGCCGAAGGCAAAGCTGTACCTGTTTGATCTGGCTGGTTATGGTAACGCACCGCTGCGGGTGGAACAGAATGATGTACACCTGATTGCAGGTTGGTCTGATAAAGTGTTTGATGTGCTGCAGGCGATGGAGAATGGTGCGGATGCACTGGAAATGATCAGCGCAATTGAATTGTAAGTTCTTTAAAAAGTAAGTGTCGTAGATAAGAGTTACTTCGTCTTTAACGGCCGGGTCGCGGGTTCGAGTCCCGCCGTCTCCACAGATAATAACAAAAACATGGGGACGTAGCTCAGAGGTAGAGCAGGAAAAAATGCTCTTTTCGCTTGTTACCTTACTTTTTTAAATTATGAGAATTGGTGTCGTATGTGTGTGTTACTTCGCTGGCCACAGCCGAAAGGTCGGAAGGTTCGAATCCTTCGTACACGTACAGTTGATCACCCTGTTCTTACACAGGATGCCGTAGGTATCGGTTACTTCGCATCTCTAAAATGTCAAAATGAACCGGTTTCGTTTATTGCTCCTGTTTTATTATTATAAGGGGCCGCCTCTTTCTTTTGAAACGGCCCCTTCTTCTTTGTCATAGTTCAACTTTAACCTTTATCAGGTTCCTAATAATTTATACAGCTCATCCAGTTTCGGTGAAAGGATGATCTCTGTTCTCCTGTTCTTTGCTCTTCCTTCGGGTGTTGAATTGCTTTCAATGGGGTCAAACTGGCTGTGGCCAGAGGCTACAATCTTGGTAGGATCTACCTGGTAGGTATTGGTCAGGATCCGCACGATGGCGGTAGACCTGGCCGTACTTAAAGCCCAGTTATCCTGGTATTTGGTGCGGATGGGAATAGAATCCGTATGCCCTTCGATATTGACAGATATGTCAGGGTTTACAATCAGCACGGCTGCCAGTTTGCTCAGCGCTTCCTTGCCTTTGGCGTTCACTTCCGCACTACCGGAGGGGAACAGCAGGTTTTCGCTGAGGCTCACATACACCTTACCGTTCTTTTGTGTTACGGTCAGCTCATTAGAATTGAATCCGCTTAAAGCATCAGCCATCTTTTTCCTGAGCTCTGCGGCCTTCTGTTTCTGCTGATCCAGCAGCGATTGTAATTGTTCCAGTTTACGCTGCTGTTCTGCATAAGCAGCTTTGCTGCTGTTTAACTGGTTGCGTGTAGCGCTGGCACTCTCTGAAAGTTGTGCATTGGCGGCGCCCGCGTCCTTGAGCTTTTGCTCCAGCTGGGCCACCTGGTCCTGCAGGTTGGATACTCTGTTGGCAAGTGTTGCGCTGTCTGCTTTTAACAGGCGTACGGCTATCTGCGAATCCACGTATTTTCTCTTTGCAACGCAGCTGGCCAGGAACACCAAAGCAATGGCTAACACTGAAAACGTCCTTACGGCATTTTTCATAGAAAACTTTTGGTTAAAATATTTAATGATAATTGATTAATATTAAAGTCATTATCAATTATAGTAATATCTTGTATATTACTACTATATCGATTGGCAAACTTTATGCCTAACTGAATAGCATATGTGGTCAAATCTCTACTGGTACTATGAATTAAGAGGTAATGCGGCTTACAGCCATTATTTACCTGCCCACACCATATGCGAAGCCTTCGAAGATACGGGAGTATTGGAAAAGAAGCAAAGCCAGGTATACTGCAATAAAGAGGAATGTTGTGTTAAGGGCAATAGTGCCTTAGCTATGATTGGACAACCGTTCTATATTCGCCGTAATCGTAGCCTTATCCACCGGTGAAGTAGCCAGCGATAATGCCTGCTTAAAATGCGCCAGCGCGATGTTGTTGTCAATATCTGTATATAAAGTTCCCAGCAGGGAATAATAAAATTGATTATCCGAAAGATCCAGCTTCTCCGCCTCTGTAATGGCCGCCTGTTTACCCTTTACTTTGGCAAGGGCGTAGGTGCGGTTGAGTGCTGCGATAGGGGAGTATTCCAGGATCAGCAGGCTATTGTATAGTTCGAGGATACTTTCCCATTTTTGAGGCGTATCTGCTTTTTGGGTGTGCCAGTAGGCGATACCCGCTTCCAGGTGGTATTTCGTGAGGGTATTACCGCTGGCAGCCTGGTTCAGAAAATATTCACCAGTGGCGATCAGCTCTTTGTCCCAAAGGTTTTCGTCCTGGTCTTCATAGAGGATCGCCTCGCCTTTTTCGTTCAGCCTGGCGTCAAAGCGGGAAGAGTGAAAGCACATGAGCGCCAGCAGGGCATTGACCGTGGGTTTGTTAGTGGCCGGGTTTTCTACGAGCAGATAGCTCAGCCGCATGGCTTCTGCACAGAGATCTTTACGGAGCATGGTATCCTGGGAGGTGGAATAATACCCCTCGGAAAAGAGCAGGTAAAGCGTAGTGAGCACGGTTTCCAGCCGCTGATCTATTGCTGCAAGGGAGGGCTGTTCAATGCGGATATTGGCCTCTTTCAGCTTCTCTTTGGCGCGGTTGATCCTTTTGTAGATCACCTCCTTATTGGTCAGGAATGCATCGGCAATTTCCTGGACGCCGAAACCGCAAAGCAGGTTGAGGGCCAGGGCCACCTGCGCATCGCCGGATATAACGGGATTGCAGACGGTGAAGATCATGGCCAGCTGGCTGTCGGCAATGTTCTTGGTAGAGAGGTCCAGCTCAATTTCTTCGGACTCACTGGCGCCGGCTTTCAGGTCGGGGACCAGTTTCTGTTCGAAGATGTTATTATGTTTCAGGTAATTTTTGGTCTTGTTCTTGGCGACGGTATACAGCCAGGCGGTGGGGTTTTCGGGGACTCCTTTTGTATTCCAGTGCTCAGCGGCGGAAAGGAAGGTATCGCTGACAATATCTTCGGCGATCTCGATATGTTTGATCCCAAATAAACTGCAAAGGACCGAAACTATCTTCTGGTACTCCGTTCTGAATAACTTTGGTAAAATCGCTCTTTCCTCCATAGATCTTAAAAATGCCCCTGCAAGTTACAAAGGCATTTCCAAAATTACTCGCCGTTTGCGTGGGCAGCCTTCCGGATCTCTACACAACCGCCAAATTCGAGTATGGGGCATCCCTGGGCTATCTCTGCCGCCTCTTCATAGCTGCCGGCTTTGATGATGATCATGCCGCCGATAGACTCCTTGATCTCCACATAAGGGCCGTTGGTTACACTCTTGTTAGCTTTTACCACTTTACCCTTCATGTCCCAGTGCTGTGGGGGCACTGCCAGCTTGTCTTGCGCAGCAAGGCTTTCAAACCACTCGTGCCAGCGGTCCAGGTGGGCAACGTATTCTTTATTGTCGGGCTGTACGTCTTTATTCATGAAGTCTCTGCGAAACAGTAATAAGAACTCTTTCATGGCTTAGTGCTGAAGGTGATAGTTGTTGATTTCCATTGCGAAACTAATAAATTAATCAAAATTCCGGTGTCTCCGGACAGGAGGCTTTTACGGTGTCTTCCACGTCTTCCATGGGATAGATATGTAGCGTATTAATCCTTTTCTTGAGCTCGCGGGCCTCCGTACCGTATTGCTGAACGCTGCGATCCCAGCCTTTCGTGAAGAGGGCATGGCCTTCTCCCAGGTCCAGCACCGTAAAGTAATTGTTATGAACATACTCTTTCAGGGGGAGGGAGAAGAGATCGTTAATGGCATTGTGGCCAGACCAGCGGCCCATTACCTGGGCGTACTGGCAGGCCATTACTGCGGTATGGCCATTGTCTACCGATACATTGGCCACGTCTCCGGAAACGATCACATTATTGTATCCGGGCAGTTTGAGATAGTTGTCCACCTTCAGCCGGTTCAGCTGGTCTTTTTCTCCTGCAAAGAATTGTGTGAGCGAACTGGCCATCATCCCTATCGTCCATATTACGGTGCGGGTAGAAATGGTGTTGCCATTGTTCAATACGATGCGGGTGGGCGCTATGGCTTTTATTTCAGCGCCGGTGATCACTTCAATGTTCTTTTCTGCACATGCTTTGCGGATGTACTGTTGTCCTTCTAAGGGGTAGCAACTGCCCAGTTTTTCTTCCCGGTCAATGAGCACTATCCTGAAATGCGTTCTTTTACCGCCGTGACGGGCCTGTATCGCCCTGGCTTTCTCTTCGATGCTGGTAACGGTTTCCAGGCCTGTAAGTCCAGCTCCAGCTACTACAAAGGTGGCGGAACCTTCGCCTCTGAAATTGTGCCTTGAGAGTTTTGCCAGGTGATCTTCCAGTCTTTGTGCATTGTCGTAAGTGTCGATGTTGTGTGTGTATTGGATACCCGGCAGGTTAATCTCTTTCAGTGCGCCACCGGTGGCCAGGATCAGATAATCATAATGCAGGCTTTTTATTCCTCCGGCGGTAAGCACTACCACTTCATTTTTTTCCGGGTTGATGATCTTTGCAGTGCCAGTTACCTGGCGGATGCCCAGGGGCTGCAGGTACTTGGCCAGTTGGATCTGCAGGCCATCAAGGGACACTTCATATAAACGGGGGCGGATGGTAAAATAGTTATCGGCGTTAACAAGCGTGATCTCCACTTCATCTGTTTTTCCAATCTCACGGCTTTGGCGGATGGCGCTGATCGCACTCCAGAATCCTGCAAAGCCGCCGCCGATGATCAATAGTTGCTTCTTCATGTTTTGGTGATTTTCGTCGATCCAGGGCGAATAATCCCTGGCAACCATGCGCGCGAACCAGTGTTGCCACTGGTTCGGCGACGGCTGTGCTGCTTTGATGTCAAGATGTTGGAATATGAACAGGAATTGATCCATCTTATTCATCTGTTGACGTTGCAGTTTATACTCATCCGAACATTCCAACCTGGTAAGTACCAGCTACCTGGGGAAAAGACAGGTTGAGACGATTCCAGGTATTGATAGTAGTAACAGCTACGGTCAGGTCTACCAGCTCCTCTTCAGAGAACTGCGCCCTGGCAATGGTATACACTTCGTCGGGAATATGACATTTAGTAACGGCTTCTGCCCAGGTAAAGGCTGCCCTCTCACGGTCAGTATAGTAGGGCGTTTCCTGCCAGGCGCTCAGTCCGTAGAGGCGTTGTTCTGTTTCGCCTTTAGCGCGGGCATCTTTAGAATGCATATCGAGACAGTAAGCACAGCCATTGATCTGTGATACACGGAAAAATACCAGTTCGAGGACGTCTGCCACAGGAGATTTTTTCAGATAGCTGCCAAAGCTGAACAGCGGTTTCAGGGCGTTTTGTCCTTTTTCGAAAAGATTCAGTCTTGTTTCCATTTTTTCTGAGTTTTATTGATGTTATATGGTAATGACAACCGGGAATGAGGAATTGGACATGAAAGCAGAAAAAAATTTCAGCGTATGAAAATGTCCATATAATAAATTGATTGTCAATAAGAATTATAATTACTGTAACATGGGCATCACAGTTCAAATGGCACTGCAGAGAGTGCAGGCGCCAGTGGAAAATCAATTGGCACCTGTGTTATGGCATAAGCATAATTGGTGATGATGCTGGCGCCCATCAGCACAACCATTTCCATTAACGCAGCCTTGGAATATCCTTCCCGGAAGAAGGTGGCTATTAATCCCGGGCCTGGCCATCCCCTGTTAATGGCAATGCTTTTGGCCAGCCTTACAAGGACGTCTATCCGGGCGCTCAGTGTGCTGAATCCTGAGCGAATCTCCATGATATCCAGTTCTGTGAATCCCTGTTGTATGGCGAATTGTGTATGAGCGCTCAAGCTATAGCGGCATTCGTTGACCTGGCTGATCACAAGACTGACAGCTGTTTTTTCTTTTTCACTGAACACAGAAGGCATACCCTCGAGGCACATCAGCGCAGGAAGCGCCCTGGCAGAATGTGCAAATACGGCGTAAATATTAGGGACAAAACCAATGACTCTTTCCATATGTGCAAAGAGATTGTCATTGGCTCCGGTTACATCACCGGAGCTGGGAATCGGAAATTTATTCATGGGAGCAGTTTTTGAATATTACAATCCTGTATCACCATACCATTGGTTCAAATGGTATGCCTGTTGAATTACTGTATTGAGAATCAGTAATAAGATGATATATCGAAGGGTGTACAGCTTCTTCATATTGCCGGTATTTCGTAAGTCCCCGATAATTTTCACTGTATTTCGAGAATCGTGTACAGCAAGCTTGTATAATTTTGGGGGAATGTGAGTTTTTCCGTAAATTATTGATTGTCAAAACACCGCAAGCTATGTGTGATGCTATTGGTGCCTATGGGAAATCATTCAATTTTGTATTAATTACATTGAGCCAACCGTTACAACAGTGGCTACCTTTGGTATAGAAGGTTTGGCGACAAGTGGGGTTGTGAAGTCTCTTGCCGCTGTTCCAGCTTGGAGTTTAGCCGGAGGCCGGTAGTAAATTTTAAAGGGATTTTTGAACCCGAAAATAATTTCTTGTAAATAATCCTGTAATATCCATACTATTGCCCTACCTTCAGTAAGTCAGCATTTTACTTTTTCTGATTTGGTTTGGATGGCTTTTTTGTCATTCATCATTGTTTTTCAGTGGTGTA
>Ga0102592_1000828_pt1 | contig 42495 bp, 33 predicted proteins | sample AraplaCol_mMF_r2_FD_76861 | JGI IMG/M metagenome (GOLD analysis project Ga0102592, IMG submission 76861) | Arabidopsis root microbial communities from North Carolina, USA - plate scrape MF_Col_mMF_r2 (SPADES assembly) (version 2) | ecosystem: Host-associated > Plants > Roots > Endosphere...
CACTTTTGTTTTACGCCTGTGGCAATTTGTAATCCTTCAATTGTTCGCGCAGCTTTGTCTTGAGCATCTTGCCGGTGGCGCCCAGGGGGATGGCGTCGACGAAGACCACGTCGTCGGGGATTTGCCATTTCGCGGTCTTGCCCTCATAGAAACGCAGCAGTTCGTCGCGCGTGACGTCCGTGCCGGGCTTTTTGACGACCGCGATGATGGGCCGCTCGTCCCACTTGGGATGGGCCACGCCTATGCAGGCGGCCATGGCCACGGCCGGATGCGCCACGGCGATGTTCTCGATATCGATGGAGCTGATCCATTCACCGCCCGACTTGATGACGTCCTTGCTGCGGTCGGTGATCTGAAGATAGCCGTCAGGGTCTATGGTGCCGACGTCCCCCGTGGGGAACCAGCCATCGACCAGCGGGTCGCCGCCCTCGCCCTTGAAGTATTCGCGCACGATCCACGGCCCCTTGACATAGAGGTCGCCAAAGACCTTGCCGTCCCAGGGCAGTTCATCGCCGTTGCCGTCGACGATTTTCATATCGACGCCGTAAATGGCGCGCCCCTGCTTGAGGCGTATCTTCATTTTTTCCGCCTCGGGCAACGCGTCGTGCTTGTTCTTGAGCGTGCACAGCGTGCCCAGCGGGCTCATCTCGGTCATGCCCCAGGCATGCAATACCTCCACCCCGTAGTCTTCGCGGAAGGAGTTGATCATGGCCGGCGGGCAGGCCGAGCCGCCTATGACGGTGCGTTTCAAGGTGGAGAACTTCAGCCCGGCGGGTTTCATATGGCCCAGCAGCATCTGCCACACCGTGGGCACGCCAGCGGCGTAGGTGACTTTCTCGGCCTCCATCAGTTCGTAGATCGACTTGCCGTCCAGCGCCGGGCCGGGAAACACCAGCTTGGCGCCGGTGAGCGCGGCGGAGTACGGAATGCCCCAGGCGTTGACATGGAACATGGGCACCACCGGCAGGATGGAGTCGCGCGCGGAGATGCACATCACATCGGGCAGCGCCGCCGCATAGGCATGCAGCGTGCTGGAGCGGTGGCTGTAGAGCGCGGCCTTGGGGTTGCCCGTGGTGCCGCTGGTGTAGCACATGCTGGAGGCGGTATTTTCGTCAAAACTGGGCCAGGCATAGTCGGCGCTTTGCGCGCCTAGCCAGCTTTCATAGCTTTGCAGGTTGGGCACGCCGGAATCGGCCGGCAGTTTGTCCGCATCGCACAGCGCGATGTAGTGCTTGATAGTCGGGCAGCGGGCGTGCACGGCCTGCACCAGCGGTAAAAAGCTCAGGTCAAAGCACAGCACCTGGTCTTCGGCGTGGTTGGCGATCCATGCGATCTGGTCCGGGTGCAGGCGCGGGTTGATGGTGTGCAGCACCCTGCCCGAGCCGCTGACGCCGTAATACAGCTCCAGGTGCCGGTAGCCGTTCCAGGCCAGCGTGGCGACCCGGTCGCCGAAGGCGAGCTTGAGGCCGTCCAGCGCCCGGGCGACGCGGCGCGCGCGCTGGCCCATGTCCCTGTAGGTGTAGCGATGCAGGTCGCCCTCCACGCGGCGCGAGACGATTTCAGCGTCGCCGTGGTGGCGCTCCGCAAATTCGATCAGACCGGAAATCAGCAGTGGCTGGCTTTGCATTAACCCGAGCATCGAAGTCTCCATCCTTGAAATAAGTGATATGCAAGCGGCCCATCATGCCGCAGCGCAACAGTGGGGTCATGCGGGATTGCCCGTGAATCCGCAGGCCCATGTCAGGTAGGGGACAATTTGCCCATGACTTCCCCCAACCTTTCCGCACCGGATGCCGCGGGCACGGCCGACGGTGGCACCCTGCCCTGGCGCAACAGCTTTGCCGAGCTGGGCGAGAGCTTCTTCACGCGGCTGCAGGCTCAGGCCCTGCCCGATCCGTATTGGGTGGGCCGCAACCGCGCTGTGGCGCGCGAGCTGGGGTTGCAGGCCGAATGGCTGGAGTCGCAGGCCGCGCTGGAGGCCTTCACGGGCAACCGGCTTCTGCCGGGCTCCGACCCGCTGGCCAGCGTCTACAGCGGCCACCAGTTCGGCGTCTGGGCCGGGCAGCTCGGCGACGGGCGCGCCTTGCTGCTCGGGGAAATAGCCACGCCGGGCGGGCCGCAGGAAATCCAGCTCAAGGGGGCCGGCCGCACGCCTTATTCGCGCATGGGCGACGGCCGTGCCGTGCTGCGAAGCTCGATCCGTGAATTCCTGTGTTCCGAGGCCATGCACGGCCTGGGCATCCCGACCACGCGGGCGCTGTGCGTCACGGGTTCCGACGCGCCGGTGCGGCGCGAGGAAATCGAAACCGCCGCCGTGGTGACGCGCACCGCGCCCAGCTTTATCCGCTTCGGGCACTTCGAGCATTTCAGCTACAGCGGCCAGCACACGGAGCTCAAGGCCCTGGCCGACTACGTCATAGACCGCTTCTACCCCGATTGCCGCGAGGCGCCGCAGCCTTACGCGGCCCTGCTGGAAGCCGTCAGCGAACGCACGGCGCGGCTCATGGCGGCCTGGCAGGCCGTGGGCTTTTGCCACGGCGTGATGAACACCGACAACATGAGCATCCTGGGCCTGACCATAGACTACGGCCCCTTCCAGTTCCTGGACGCCTTCGACCCCAACCACATCTGCAACCATTCGGATACCCAGGGCCGTTACGCCTACAACCGCCAGCCCAACATGGCTTACTGGAACCTGTTCTGCCTGGGACAGGCCCTGCTGCCGCTGATTGGCGAGCAGGACCTCGCGCTGGCGGCGCTGGAGCCCTACAAAACCCAGTTCCCCGAAGCTATGTACGCCCGCATGCGCACCAAGCTGGGCCTGGCTGATGAGCAGCCCGAGGACAAGGCCCTGGTGGACGATGGCTTCAAGCTGCTGGCCGCCAACAAGGTGGACTACAGCATCTTCTGGCGGCGCCTGAACGGCTTCACAGCGCAAAGCGGCCATGAGCCGGTGCGCGACCTGTTTTTCGACCGCGAGTCTTTTAATGCCTGGGCGCAGGACTATTCACGCCGGCTCTCGGGCGTGGACCCGCAGCAGCGCGCCGCGCTCATGCAAAAGAACAACCCGAAATTCGTTTTGCGCAACCATCTTGGCGAAGAAGCCATACGCGCCGCGAAACTAAAAGACTTTTCGGGTGTCGATACCTTGCTTGCCCTGCTGCAATCCCCATATGAGGAGCACCCCGGCCACGACAGTTTTGCCGGTTTCCCGCCCGACTGGGCTTCGTCCATTGAGATCAGTTGCAGTTCGTAACATCAACGCCAAACCACGCCAGGAAAGACATGAGCGCCAAAATCCAGAAAACCGATGCCGAATGGAAAGCCCTTCTGGCCGAAAAAGGGGCCGAACCGGCCGCCTTTGAAGTCACCCGCCATGCCGCCACCGAGCGCCCCTTCACCGGAAAGTACGAAGCTGTCTGGGCCGACGGCACTTACCACTGCATTTGCTGCGGCGCCAAGCTGTTCAATTCCGAGACCAAATTCGACGCGGGCTGCGGCTGGCCGAGCTTCTCCGAAGAAGCCGTGCCGGGCGCCATCGAGGAGATCGTGGACCGCTCGCATGGCATGGTGCGCACCGAAACCGTGTGCGCGAGTTGCGGCGCGCACCTGGGGCATGTGTTTCCGGACGGGCCGACGCCCACGGGCCTGCGTTACTGCATGAATTCCGCATCGTTGGACTTCAAGGCTAAATAGCCCCCACGGTCGCTCGCTTGCGCGTAGCCCGCGGCCCGGCAAAGCCGGTTTTGCTTCCTTTGCCCCCGATAATCAGCCCATGAAAATTCTTTTCGACTTTTTGCCGATTGCCCTTTTTTTCGGCATGTTCAAGTACGCCGAAGGCCACAAGGACTGGGCGGCAACAACGGCCACGGAGTGGCTGGGCTTTATGGTGTCGGGCGGTGTGGTCGGCCCTTCCGAGGCGCCCGTGCTGCTGGCGACCGTGGTGGTGATCATCGCCACGCTGGCGCAAATCCTCTGGCTCAAGGCGCGCGGCAAGAAAGTCGACGCCATGCTGTGGGTCAGCCTGGCGCTGGTCACGGGACTGGGAGGCGCCACGATTTACTTCCACAGCGAGAACTTCATCAAATGGAAGCCCACGGTGCTGTACTGGGTCATGGGCAGCGCGCTGCTGATCGGCCAGCTGGTTTTCAAGAAGAACGGCATCAAGTCGCTGATGAGCGCGCAAATGGCCTTGCCAGATGCGATCTGGCGCGCTCTCAACCTGAGCTGGGTCGGCTTTTTTGCCATCATGGGCCTGCTCAACCTGTGGGTGGCCTTCACTTTCTCCACCGACACCTGGGTTAATTTCAAGCTGTTCGGCGGCATGGGCCTGATGGTGGTGTTTGTACTGGCGCAGGCGGTTTACCTCAACAAGCACATCAAGACCGACGCCGCGCCATGACCGCAACCGGTGTTTCCAGCGCCCCGCCCGTGCGCACCCAGGACATGGAGCGGCAGCTGCACGCGCGGCTGCAGCCCACGCACCTGGAGGTGCTGGACGAAAGCGCCGCCCACGCCGGGCATTCGGGCGCGAATGCCGAGGGCTACGGCAGCCACTTTCGCATCCGCATCGCCAGCCCGCTCTTTACAGGCAAAAGCCGGGTGGAGCGCCACCGGCTTGTGTATGATGCACTGCAAAATTTCATCGACCAGGGCCTGCATGCCCTGGCGATTGAGATCACCGAATCGCCCTGAGCCCAGGGCGGTCCCACCCGAAATTCCGGCCGCGAAGGCCAGCCTTTCATCCCCGACGCTAACAAGCATTCATCAAAGGACTGCGACATCATGAAGAAACAACTTTTACTGGCTACCGTGGTTGCGGGCCTGCTGGCCGTGGGTGCCCAGGGCGCGATGGCGCAAAACGTCGCCATCGTCAACGGCAAGGCCGTGCCCAAGTCCCGCCTCGACTCCCTGGCCCAGCAAGTCGCCAAGTCAGGCCGGCCCGTGACGCCGGACATGGAATCCCAGCTGCGTGAAGAAGTGATCGCGCGCGAAGTCTTCATGCAGGAAGCCGAGAAACTGGGCCTGTCGACCAGCGAAGACGTCAAGGCGCAGATGGAACTGGCGCGCCAGACCATCATGATCCGCGAGCTGTTCGCCGATTACCAGAAGAAGAATCCGGTGACGGAAGCTGAAATGAAGGCCGAGTATGACAAGTTCGCCGAAGCCAACGGCGGCAAGGAGTACAAGGCCCGCCACATCCTGGTGGAAAAAGAAAGCGAAGCCAAGGAAATCATTGCCAGCCTGAAAAAAGGCGGCAAATTTGACGACATCGCCAAGAAGAAATCCAAGGACCCCGGATCCGGTGCCAAGGGCGGCGACCTCGACTGGGCCAACCCCTCCAGCTACGTGCCGGAATTCACCGAGGCACTGGTCAAGCTGAACAAAGGCCAGACCACCGAAACCCCGGTGAAAACCCAGTTCGGCTACCACATCATCCGCGTGGACGACATCCGCACGGCGCAACTGCCTTCGTACGACGAAGTCAAGCCGCAGATCGCGCAGCAGATGCAGCAGCAAAAGTTGGCGGCCTTCCAGAATGACTTGCGCAAAAAAGCCAAAGTCGAATAAGCGTCGCTGTGGTGCGGGCGCCCTGCCCGCCTGGTCTTTCTGAAAAAGCAGCCTTTGGGCTGCTTTTTTTCTTGGCTTCGCAGGATGGACGAATTGCCGATTGACGAAGGCGGCGCGGGCCGTTCCAATGGCACACCCCCTTCTGGAACTTCCATGCCTGACCCCGCCCCCAGCCTTCCCCAACCGGTGCAAGACGCCTTGCAGCGCGGCAACCTGGTCGAAGCCATCCAGCTGATGCGCGCGGACACCGGCCTGGGCCTGAAGGAAACCAAGGATGCACTGGAAGCCTATATGCGCGGCGAGCCGCCGGCCGCCGGCTTTGCACCCAAGCCATTGTCCGCCGGCGCGCCCCTGCCCGCACAGGTGCAGGAAGCCCTGGACCAGGGCAACAAGATCGAAGCGGTACGACGCCTGCGAGGCTTGACCGGCATGGGCCTCAAGGAGGCCAAGGATGCGGTGGAGGCCGCAGGCGTGCAGGCAAAGGCGAGCGAAAGCCTGTCTCCGGGCCAGGTGCGCAGCTCCAACGGCCTGTGGTGGCTTGCCGCGCTGGCCGTGCTGGCGCTGGCTGCTTTTGCGTTGCTGGGTTGCGCCTCCAGGCCACCACTGCCCGTTGCGGAACTCGCGCCATCCGGCAAACTCAAGGCCGCCATCAATTTCGGCAACCCCATTCTCGCGGTCAAAGATGCCGCCACCGGCGAGCCACGCGGTGTTTCTGTGGACCTGGCGCAGGAGTTGGGCCGGCGGCTGGGCGTGCCCGTGGAACTGGTGACCTTCACCTCAGCGGGCAAGGTGGTCGAGGCGGTCAGGGATGCGCAGGTCGATATTGCTTTTGTCGCGATAGACCCGGTGCGCGGCGCGGACATGCTGCAGACCCCGCCCTACGTCATCATCGAGGGCGCCTACCTGGTGCGCAAGGATTCACTGATAAAGCGCAATGAAGAGGTGGACCAGCCGGCTCACCGCGTCGTGGTCGGCAACGGCAGCGCTTACGACCTTTACCTGAGCCGCGAGCTGAAGGCCGCGAAGCTGGTCAAGGCGCCCACCTCACCGGCGGTGACGGATGTCATGGTCGCGCAAAACCTGGAGGTGGCGGCCGGCGTCAAGCAGCAACTGGAGGCTGACGCAAAGCGCGTGCCGGGCCTGCGCCTGCTGCCGGGCCGCTTTATGGTGATCAACCAGGCCATGGGCCTGCCCAAGGGGCGCGAGCAAGCCTCGCGCTATGTTGAGTCTTTCATCGAGGAAATGAAAGCCTCCGGCTTTGTGGCGCAAGCCTTGGCGCGGCACGGAATCCAGGGCGCTGCCGTGGCTCCACCCGGACGCTAGCGCGGGGGAATTACTCCCGCCGCATTGATTGCAGCATCTGCAGCGCGGGGCCGTTGACCGCTGCGGAGTCACCGTTGCTCAAGATGGTGAAGCCCACCTCCAGTTCGGCAATCGCGATCATGCCCTGCGTCAGGTTACGGTATTCCCCGGGTTTGGGCGCCCGGTCGGTGGCGGAAAAATAGGCGCCAAACAAGCCTTGCCCCGACAGCTCACGTACAGGAAGGTCCGTCTCGACCGCCTGCGGCTTGACCCTTTGGGCGGCAGCTGCCACCATCGCGCGCAGAAACTCCGGCGTGAGCGGCTTCCTGTCGGCATTCAGCGGCCAGATGGGTGTCACCAGGATCTGGAAGTTTTTCTCGGTAATGGACGAGAGCATGATGGTGGGCGGCAGATCGGGTACAGCACGCCGTACCTGCCCCCGCCAGCCCACAGGCAGTGGAATGACCAACGCGGGCCGCTCGGGCAAGGCCACGCGCATGTCGGCCGCGATGGCGCCGCATGCAAGCAGCCCGGACAGGATGGCGATGGAGACGTGTTTAAAGAAACGGCTCATGGAATCCCTCCGATTGCGTGTGCAGCTGACCCGATCAACCCACCCACTTGCGCGCGTTGTGCCACATGCTCATCCACGGGCTGTGCTCGCTGCTGTCGCCTGAAGTCCAGCTCTTCTGGATGTTGCGGAACACGCGTTCGGGGTGCGGCATCATCGCGGTGAAACGGCCGTCGGCCGTGGTCACGGCGGTCAGGCCGCCGGCGCTGCCGTTGGGGTTGGCCGGGTAGGCCTCCGTGGGCTGGCCGTGGTTGTCGGTGAAACGCATGGCGGCGATGGCCTTGGACGCGTCGCCCCGGAAGGCGAAATTGGCATAGCCCTCACCATGCGCGACCGCGATCGGCATGCGGCTTCCGGCCATGCCCTTGAGGAAGATGCTAGGCGATTCCAGCACCTCGACCATGCTCAGGCGCGCCTCGAAACGCTCGCTGCGGTTGGTGGTGAAGCGCGGCCAGGCTTCGGCGCCCGGAATGATGTCGGCCAGCTCGGCAAACATCTGGCAGCCGTTGCACACGCCCAGGCCGAAAGTGTCCTGGCGCGCGAAGAAGGCCTTGAACGCTTCGGACAGCACCGGGTTGAACGTGACGGAGCGCGCCCAGCCTATGCCGGCGCCCAGGGTGTCGCCATAGCTGAAACCGCCGCAGGCCACGATGCCTTTGAAGTCAGCCAGCTTGGCCCTGCCTGTCTGCAGGTCGGTCATGTGCACGTCGCAGGCTTCAAAACCGGCTTGCGTGAAGGCATAGGCCATTTCAATATGCGAGTTGACGCCCTGCTCACGCAGCACCGCCACGCGTGGCCGTGCTGACAGGTTGAGCGCGGGGGCAACTGGCATCCTGGCGGGGTCAAAGCTCAGTTTTACATGCAGGCCGGGGTCGGCCGGATTGCCGGCGGACGCGTGTTCGGCATTGGCGCAGTCGGGGTTGTCGCGTTGCTGGCAGATCTTCCAGCTGACCGAGTCCCAGACCTGGTGCAAGTCCTGCAGCTTGGCCGAGAACACGGCCTTGGTGTCGCGCCAGACCTGGACTTCGCCCTTGCCCACTTCGAGTGAAGCGTGCTGCGGCCGGGTCTTACCGATGAAATGGCTGAATTTGGAAAGGCCGTGGTCGCGCAGGGTCTGCATCACATCGTTGCGCGCGGAGGTCGCCACCTGGATGACAGCGCCCAGTTCTTCATTGAACAGCGCCTTGAGCGTAAGCTCTTCGCGGCGCGCGCCGACCTGGCTTGCCCAGTTCTTGCTGTCGCCGCTGTCCATGCGGCTGTCGGAAATACCGTCACCTTCAACCAACAGCATGTCGATATTGAGCGACACGCCCACGTTGCCGGCAAAAGCCATCTCGCACACCGCGGCGAACAGGCCGCCGTCGCTGCGGTCGTGGTAGGCCATGAGCTTGCCCTGCTTGCGCAGTGCGTTGACCGCATTGACCAGGTTGACCAGGTCTTGCGGGTCGTCAAGGTCGGGCACCTCGCCCTCTTCCTTATCCAATGTCTGCGCGAGGATGGAGCCGCCCATGCGGTTCTGGCCCTTGCCCAGATCGACAAGGATCAGCGTGCTGTCGGCCTCGGCGGTGTCCAGTTGCGGTGTCAGCGTGCCGCGCACGTCGGGCAGCGTCGCGAAGGCGCTCACGATCAGCGACACGGGTGAGGTGACTTTCTTGCCGGCTTCACCCTCGTTCCAGACGGTGCGCATGGACAAGGAATCCTTGCCGACGGGAATCGACACGCCCAGCGCGGGGCAAAGTTCCATGCCCACGGCCTTGACGGTTTCATACAGCGCGGCATCCTGGCCGGGCTCGCCGCAGGCGGCCATCCAGTTGGCCGACAGCTTGACGCGCGGCAGCTCGATCGGCGCGGCCAGCAGGTTGGTAATGGCCTCGGCAACCGCCATGCGGCCCGACGCCGCCGCATTGACCGCGGCCAGCGGCGTGCGCTCGCCCATGCTCATGGCCTCGCCGGCAAAACCGCTGTAGTCGGCCAGCGTGACCGCGCAATCGGCCACCGGCACCTGCCAGGGGCCGACCATCTGATCACGGTGGGTGAGGCCGCTCACGGTGCGGTCGCCTATGGTGATCAGAAAGCGTTTGGAGGCGACTGTGGGGTGGCTCAGCACGGCAATCGCGCTTTTCTGGAGGTCGACGCCGGTCAGGTCTATCGGCTTGATCGTATGTTTGACGGTTTTCACGTCGCGGTGCATCTTGGGCGGTTTGCCCAGCAGCACGTTCATCGGCATATCGACCGGCGGCGCGGCGTCTTTGTCGGACAGCACCAGCTGTTTTTCCTCGGTCGCCACGCCGATCACGGCGAACGGGCAGCGCTCGCGCTCGCAAAAGGCCTGGAACTGCGGCAGCGATTCGGGCGCGACCGCCATCACATAGCGCTCCTGGCTTTCGTTGCTCCAGATTTCCTTGGGCGAGAGGCCGCTTTCCTCGAGCGGCACGGCGCGCAAGTCGAACTTCGCGCCGCGGCCGGCGTCATTCACGAGCTCGGGGAAGGCATTGGACAGGCCGCCGGCGCCCACATCATGGATGGCCAGTATGGGATTGGCCGCGCCCAGCTGGGCGCACTGGTTGATGACTTCCTGTGCCCGGCGTTCGATTTCGGGGTTGCCGCGCTGCACCGAGTCGAAGTCGAGCTGGGCGGCATTGGCGCCCGAAGCCATGGAACTGGCCGCGCTGCCGCCCATGCCGATGCGCATGCCGGGGCCGCCCAACTGGATCAGCAGCGTGCCGGCGGGGAACGGGATCTTCTTGGTCAGCGTGGCATCAATCGTGCCCACACCGCCGGCGATCATGATGGGTTTGTGGTAACCCCAGCGCTGGCCGGCGACGGTCTGCTCATATTCCCGGAAATAGCCGGCCAGGTTGGGCCGGCCGAACTCGTTGTTGAAGGCCGCGCCGCCCAGCGGGCCCTCGATCATGATCTGCAGCGGGCTGGCGATATGTTCGGGCCTGCCATAGCTGCCGTCGAACAGCCTGGAGACGGTGAAACCCGTCAGGCCCGCCTTGGGCTTGGAGCCGCGGCCTGTCGCGCCCTCGTCGCGGATTTCGCCGCCCGCGCCGGTGGAGGCGCCCGGAAACGGCGAGATTGCCGTGGGGTGGTTGTGCGTCTCGACCTTCATGAGCACATGCATCTGCACGTCGTCAGTGGCGCTGTAGGTCTGGTGGCCGGTGGCGGCCGGCCTGGCGTAGAAGCGCTGGGTCTTGTAGCCCTCCATCACGGAGGCGTTGTCCGCATAAGCCACCACCGTATGCTGGGGATGCAGCTTTTCGGTGTTGCGGATCATGCCGAACAGGCTTTTCTCCTGCGGTACGCCGTCGATCGTGAAGTCGGCGTTGAAGATCTTGTGGCGGCAGTGCTCGCTGTTGGCCTGGGCGAACATCATGAGTTCGACGTCGGTCGGGTTGCGCTTGAGCTGCGTGAAGGCATTGACCAGGTAGTCGATCTCGTCGGCGGCCAGCGCCAGGCCGAACTCCGCATTGGCCTTTTCAAGCGCGGCCTTGCCGCCGGCCAGCACGTCAATGGTCTGCAGCGGCGCACCCTGCAGCTCGGTGAACAGGCCCGCGGCCTCGGCGCGGTCGAACATCACGCTTTCGGTCATGCGGTCGTGCAGCAGGCCGGCAACCTGCTCACGCTGCGCGGCGCTCAGGGCCGTCTTGCTGAAAAAGCCGGCTTTCAGCGTGACGCGGTATTCGGTGATGCGTTCTATGCGCTTGACGGCCAGGCCGCAGTTGTGGGCGATGTCCGTGGCCTTGGAGGCCCAGGGCGAAACGGTGCCGAAGCGCGGCGAGACGATAAGGACCAGGGCGTCGCCGGTTTTGCCGGCATCTGGCGGGCAAGGCTCGCCGTAGGTGAGCAGCGCGGCGAGCTGGGCTTTGGCGGCTTCCGAGGGCGGCGATTCAGTCGCCACCAGGTGCACAAAGCTGGCGCTGATGCCGGCGATCTTGTCGTGGATGGCTTGCAGGCGGGGAAGGAGTTGCTGGACGCGGAAATCGCTGAGGGCGCTGATCCCGTGGGGTTCGCCCTCAAAAGTCGTCAGGTGCAGGGTCACGGTAGCGGTGGCCTTGTAATGGGGAGTGGGCAGCTCATGGCTGTTGGGGTTACCGCCTCCAAGCGCCTGGCCAAGCCGGGCTTTATGGGTACGCGTTAACCCCTAAATTTTATCAGTGACTGGAGGGCCGGCAGACGGGCTGCCGCCGGATTCGGGCACTTCAACCGCGCATTCGGGCCAAAGCCCCTGCGGTTTCGCGGAACCGCCGGCCCCCAAAGGCCCTTGCACCCATGCTGAAAATGCATGCGCGCTAGAGCAGTGGGATAATTACGGCCATGAGTATTACTTACAAAGATGCGGCCGGGATTGAAGGCATGCGCCTGGCCGGCCGGCTGGCTTCCGAAGTGCTGGATTACCTGACCCCCTTCGTGAAACCAGGCGTGACGACCAATGAAATCGACCGGCTGGCCCATGACTACATGACCCAGGTCCAGGGCACCATTCCCGCCACCCTGGGCTACGGCCCCCCGGGCTATGTGCCCTACCCCAAATCGCTGTGCACCTCGGTCAACCACCAGGTCTGCCACGGCATTCCCAACGACAAACCGCTCAAAAAAGGCGACATCGTCAATATCGACGTGACCGTCATCACCAAGGACGGCTGGCACGGCGACAACAGCCGCATGTACCTGGTCGGCGAAGCCTCGATCGCGGCCAAGCGGCTGTGCAACATCACCTATGAAGCCATGTGGCAAGGCATCATGCGGGTCAAGCCCGGCGTGCGGCTGGGCGATATCGGCTACGCGATCCAGACCTTTGCCGAGAAACAGGGCTTTTCCGTGGTGCGCGAGTTCTGCGGCCATGGCATAGGCAAGAGCTTCCATGAGGAGCCGCAGGTGCTGCACTACGGCCGCCCCGGCACACTCGAAGAGCTGGTTCCGGGCATGACCTTCACCATTGAGCCCATGATCAACGCCGGCAAGCGCGACATCAAGGACGGCCCGGAAAAGGACGGCTGGAGCATCGTGACGCGCGACCATTCGCTGTCCGCCCAGTGGGAGCACACCATCCTCGTCACCGAAACCGGCTACGAAGTGCTGACCCTGTCCGCCGGCAGCCCGCCGATTCCGGCCTTTGTGCCGGAGCAAAGCCCGGTCCAGGCCACGGTCAGCGCCTGAGCGGCGCCCCATTCCCGTGCCGCGCGCGTCCCCTGACACGGCCTCTACGGCAATGACAGCCCTGCCCCAGCTGCGCGAGCAGTATAAGGCCGGCAAAGCCGCCCTGCTGGCCTCGCTGGCCGCCAGCGGCGCGTCCTCACGCGGCATCCACAGCCTGCTGCAAAAACTCGCCCGCCACACTGACGCCACGCTGCAGGCGCTCTGGGAAAGCGCGGGCTTTCCGGCCGCGGCCTGCCTCGTCGCCGCCGGCGGCTTTGGCCGTGGCGAATTGTTTCCCCATTCCGACGTGGACGTGCTGCTGCTGTTGCCGGACAACGCCGACGTCGATGCCGACCCGGCCCTGAAGGCCAAGGTCGAGCGCTTCATTGGCGCCTGCTGGGACGTGGGCCTGGAAATCGGCTCCAGCGTGCGCACGGCCTCCGATTGCGTCGAAGAAGCCGCCAAGGACGTGACGGTGCAGACCTCGCTGCTGGAGGCGCGCCTCGTCGCTGGAGCCAAAAAGAACTTCCAGCAGCTGCAAAAGCGCCTGGCCGCCGTGCTGGACCCACAGGCCTTCTATGTGGCCAAGACGCTGGAAATGCGCCAGCGCCACAACAAGTTCGAGAACACGCCCTACTCCCTGGAGCCCAACTGCAAGGAATCGCCGGGCGGCCTGCGCGACCTGCAGGTGATCCTCTGGGTGGCGCGCGCCGCCGGCCTGGGCAAATCCTGGGACGACCTTGCGCGCAAAGGCCTGGCCACCGCCTTCGAGGTGCGGCAGATCAAGGCCAATGAGGCCCTGCTGAGCCTGATACGCGCGCGCCTGCACCTGATCGCCGGCCGCCGCGAAGACCGCCTGGTGTTCGACCTGCAGACCGCCGTGGCCGAATCCTTCGGCTACTCGGCCACGGCCGATGACGGCAGCAAGTTGCCGCGCCGCGCCAGCGAAGCGCTGATGAAGCGCTACTACTGGGCGGCCAAAGCAGTCACCCAGCTCAACCAGATCCTGCTGCTCAATATCGAGGAGCGGCTGAACCCCAACACCTACCCGCTGCGGCCCATCAACGAGCGCTTTTGCGACAAGGCCGGCATGCTGGAGGTGGCCAGCGACGACCTCTACGCGCGCGAGCCGCATGCCATCCTGGAAACCTTTTTGCTGTACGAGACCACGGTGGGCATCAAGGGCCTGTCGGCGCGCACCCTGCGCGCGCTCTACAACGCGCGCGGCCTGATGAACAGCAGGTTCCGCAGCGACCCGGTCAACCGCGCCACCTTCCTGCGCATCCTGCAGCAGCCCGAGGGCATCACCCATGCCATGCGGCTGATGAACCAGACTTCCGTGCTGGGCCGCTACCTCTGGGTGTTCCGCAAGATCGTCGGGCAGATGCAGCACGACCTGTTCCACGTCTACACGGTGGACCAGCACATCCTGATGGTGTTGCGAAACGTGCGGCGCTTCTTCATGGCCGAACATTCGCACGAATACCCCATGTGCTCGCAGCTCGCGGCGGGCTGGGACAAGCCGTGGATCCTGTACATCGCCGCGCTGTTCCACGACATCGCCAAGGGCCGCGGCGGCGACCACTCGGAGCTGGGCTGCAGGGACGTGCGTATTTTTTGCCGCCAGCACAGCATCGCCGCCGAAGACGCGAAACTGATCGAGTTCCTTGTCGGCGAGCACCTGAGCATGAGCCGCATCGCCCAGAAGGAAGACCTCAGCGACCCGGAAGTCATCGCGGCCTTTGCCAGACGCGTGGGCAACGAGCGCTACCTGACGGCACTCTACCTGCTGACGGTGGCCGACATACGCGGCACCAGTCCCAAGGTCTGGAACGCCTGGAAAGGCAAGCTGCTTGAGGATTTGTACCGCTACACCCTGCGCGTGCTGGGCGGCCGCGCGCCCGATGCGGACGCCGAGGTCGAGGCCCGCAAACGCGAGGCCCTGACCACCCTGGCCCTGCATGCCGAGCCCTTTGAAGCGCACAAGACACTGTGGGACACGCTGGACGTCAGCTATTTCATGCGCCACGAGGCTTCCGACATCGCCTGGCACGCGCGCCAGCTTTCACGCCACGTCGGCAAAGCCAAGGCAGTGGTGCGCGCGCGCCGCTCCCTGGCGGGCGAAGGCATGCAGGTACTGGTCTACACGCCCGACGCACCCGACCTGTTCGCGCGCATCTGCGGCTACTTTGACGAAGCCGGCTTCAGCATCCTGGATGCCAAGATCCACACCGCCCAGAACGGCTACGCGCTGGACACCTTCCAGGTCGTCAGCCCGACGCTGGCCGAGCACTACCGCGAACTCGCCGCCATGGTGGAAGCCGAGCTGGACCGCACCATTGAGGAGCCCGGCCCCTTGCCGCCGCCCGGCAAGGGCCGTGTGTCGCGCCGCGTCAAGAGCTTTCCGATCGCCCCGCGCGTGGACCTGCGGCCCGATGAAAAAGCCCAGCGCTGGCTGCTCAGCGTTTCGGCCAGCGACCGTGTCGGATTGCTTTACCGGATCGCGCGGGTGCTGGCACGCCACCGCATCAACCTGCAGCTGGCCAAGGTCAGCACCCTGGGCGAGCGCGTGGAAGATACCTTTTTGATCGACGGCCCGGAACTGCAGCACAACAAGGCGCAAATCGCGATTGAGACCGAGCTGCTCGAAGCACTCAATACCTGACCGCCGGGACGGCCGGGCAGTCAGCTTTCAGTCGTCGTCGGCTGCGTCAAGACCGGGAAACAGAACCTCGGTAAAACCAAAGCGCGTGAAGTCTCGGATGCGCATGGGATACAGCGTGCCGATCAGGTGGTCGCACTCGTGCTGCACCACGCGCGCGTGAAAGCCTTCCACCGTGCGCTCTATGGGGTCACCGTATTGGTCATATCCCGCGTAGTGAATACGCGAAAACCGCGGCACCACGCCGCGCAGCCCGGGCACCGAGAGGCAGCCCTCCCAGCCCTCTTCTTCCTCGGGGCCCAGCGGCTTGATCACCGGGTTCAGCAGCACCGTGCGCGGCACCAGCGGCGCGTCGGGGTAGCGCGGGTTCACCGCATCGGTGCCGAAGATCACCAGTTGCAAATCCACGCCTATCTGCGGTGCCGCCAGGCCGGCGCCATTGACGGCGCGCATGGTGTCGAACATGTCCGACACCAGCTGGTGCAGCTCGTCGGTGTCGAAGGCGGTCACGGGCTGGGCAACTCGCAGCAGCCGGGGATCGCCCATTTTGAGGATGTCACGTATGGCCATGCGCCGATTATGGCGGCGCTGCGCTTTTTTTGGTTCAGGCCATAAACAGGTTCTTAACGCCAGTGCCTGTAACCCCAGCCCCTGTAATAACCGGGCGCCGGCACCACCACGACGGGGGCGGGCTCCACATAAGCGGGTTGGGCCGGATAAACCGCCACGGGGCGGGGTGCAATGGGGGCCACCACGCAGCCGGACAGTATGGCGGCCAAGCCGGCCACCGCCAGCAAGGCGGGTAAACGTTTGTTATTCATGGAAAAGCTCCTGTGTGTACAGGCCTTTTCAACGCCCGGCGACGGCGGCCGGCCTGACATCCAGTGTGCAAACCCCGGTAACGCCATGTAAAGCGCCTTGCGAACCCGGCTACTCCGTGGTGCTGGCGCTCCAATAGGCTTGGCTCACCATGGGCAGCTCGCCCAGCTGTTTGACCAGGCGGTCCATGGCGGAGCCATCCACCGCGATCGCCACCAGCGTGGCCTGGATCTTCACACCCTCTTCGCCGAAGGCATAGACCTCCAGGTCGTTGGTGGGGTAATGCAGCGCCTCGAGCGATTTTTCCAGGATGGCCAGCACCTCCTTCTGGTGCACCCCATCCGTGACCACGTAAACCGTGTTGGTCACCTCGGCCGACTGCACGTCCAGCGGCAGGCGGTTGATCTGGTTGACGATGGGCCGCAGCAGCGTGTTGGCCGCCAGCACAAACAGCGTGGCGATGCCGGCCTGCACCACCAGGTCCGCGCCCGCGCAGGCCCCCACCGCACCGGAACACCACAATGTGGCGGCGGTATTGAGGCCGCGCACATTGCCCTCTTCCCGCATGATCACGCCGGCGCCCAGAAAGCCTATGCCCGACACCACATAGGCCACCACATGCACGGCTCCGGAGGAGCCCGTGAGCCGGTTCGCCATGTCGACAAAAATCGCGGCGCCCACGGCCACCAGCACATTGGTCCGCAGCCCCGCCGTGCGCTGACGGTACTGGCGCTCAAAGCCGATCAAGGCGCCGAAGACAAAGGCCGCGCTCAGGCTCAGGAGCGAGTCCATGAGGTCAGGGGTGCTGATGTTTTCAAATGCCTGCATGAGACCCTCCTGACATTAAATTTGGATCAAAGTCACGCGGCCAGCATGGCCAGTAGCGCCGCCTCATCAATGACGGGCACACCCAGCGCCTGCGCCTTGGCCAGCTTGCTGCCGGCCTCTTCCCCTGCCACCACGTAGTCGGTCTTCTTGCTGACCGAGCCGGCGACCTTGCCGCCGGCCGCCTCCACCTTGTCCTTGGCCTCGTCCCGGCTCAGGGTGGGCAGGGTGCCGGTGATGACAAAGGTTTTTCCCGACAGCGGCTGCGGCGCCCGGGCGGCCGGTTCGCCCTCTTCCCAGGTAACGCCGCAGGCGCGAAGCTGTTCGACCACCTCGCGGTTGTGCGGCTGCTCAAAGAAGGTGCGAATGCTTTGCGCGACGATGGGGCCGATGTCGCTGACTTCCAGCAATTGCTCCTCGGTGGCGTCCATGATGGCATCGAGCTTGCCGAAATGCCGGGCCAACTCCTTGGCGGTGGCTTCGCCGACGTGGCGTATGCCCAGGCCGAACAGGAAACGGGGCAAAGTGGTCTGCTTGGATTTTTCGAGCGCTTCGAGCAGGTTGTTGGCCGATTTTTCGGCCATACGGTCCAGCGAGGCCAAGGCCGTGAGGCCCAGCTTGTAGAGGTCGGGCAAGGTGCGGATGATATTGGCGTCCACCAGTTGCTCGACCAGCTTGTCGCCCAGGCCTTCGACCTCGACGGCGCGGCGGTGCGCGTAATGCAGGATGGCTTCCTTGCGCTGGGCACCGCAGAACAGGCCGCCGGTGCAGCGGTAGTCGGCCTCACCTTCCTCGCGCACGGCGTCCGAGCCGCAGACCGGGCACTTGCGCGGCATGGTGAACTGCAACGCACCCTCAACACGTTTGTCCGGCAGCACGCCGACGACTTCGGGGATCACGTCGCCCGCGCGGCGCACAATGACGGTGTCGCCCACGCGCACGTCCTTGCGGCGCGCTTCGTCCTCGTTGTGCAGCGTGGCATTGGTCACGGTGACACCGCCCACGAATACCGGCGCCAGCTTGGCCACCGGCGTGAGCTTGCCGGTGCGCCCCACCTGCACCTCGATGGCCTGCACCGTGGTGAGCTGCTCCTGGGCCGGGTATTTGTGCGCCACCGCCCAGCGCGGCTCGCGCGTGACAAAACCCATCTTCTTTTGCAGCGCCAGGCTGTTGACCTTGTAGACCACGCCGTCAATGTCGTAAGGCAGGCTGTCGCGCTGCTTGCCGATAGCCTGGTGAAAGGCGATCAATTCGGGTGCGCCCTGCGCCAGCTGGGTTTGCGCCGCCACCGGAAACCCCCATGACCGCAGCGTCAGCAACACCTGGAGGTGGCTCTCGAAGGCCGGGCCGCCCTCTTCAACCGGCGTGACCTCTCCGAGTCCATAGGCGAAAAAGCTCAGGCGCCGCTGCGCCGCCAGGGTCGGGTCCAGTTGGCGCACGCCGCCAGCCGCCGCATTGCGCGGGTTGACAAAGGTCTTCTCACCCTTGGCGCCTTGCGCGATCTTCTCGCGCTGCTTTTCGTTGAGCGCTTCAAAGTCCGCGCGCCGCATGTAAACCTCACCGCGCACTTCCATCACAGGCGGCGCATCGGCGGGCAAGCGAAGCGGTATCTGGTTGATGGTGCGGATGTTCTGCGTGACGTCCTCGCCGACCTCACCATCGCCGCGGGTAGCGGCCTGCACCAGGATGCCGCTCTCATAGCGCAAGCTCATGGCCAGGCCGTCAAACTTGAGTTCGGCCACGTATTCAACCGGCGGGTCGGACTCGGCCAGGCCCAGTTCCTTGCGCACGCGGGTGTCGAAGTTTTGCGCGCCTGTGGCTTCGGTATCGGTCTCGGTGCGTATGCTGAGCATGGGCACCTTGTGGCGAACGCTGGCGAACTGGTCCAGCGGCTTGCCACCCACACGCTGGGTGGGCGAATCGGGCGTCAGCAGTTCGGGATGGGCCGCTTCGAGCTCCTGCAGTTCCCTGAACAGCTTGTCGTACTCGGCATCGGGAATCGTCGGCTCGTCGAGCACGTAGTAGCGGTGCGCGTGCAAGTGCAACTCCGCGCGCAAGGCGGCAGCCCGCGCCGCCGCGGCGGCCGGCTTCGGCGATGGTTCGGACGGCGCAAACAGGTCTTTGGTGGCCATGGGAGACATCAAAAAAGGGCACAAGGCCCGTCGAGATCAGGAAAAAAGCCGACGGCCCAGTACCGAGCCGGCCGACAAATCCCGGCTGTCCAGCGTGTCGTAAAGCTGCTCGAGATCGGCGTGTATGACTTCCATGGCCTCAGGCCGTATCGGGTTGCCGTTGTCGTCAATGATCACGCCGTCCATGTTGGCGGCCAGGGAAAGCGCGGCTTCGCACATGCGTGCAAAAGGTTGCTCGGAGCGCAGCACCTGCGGCACGTCCAGCGACAGCGTGAGTTCGCGCAAGGCTGTCTGTTCGGGGTCTTCAGCCATGGCCGCCTGGGTATCAAAGGACAGACCCAGAATGGGCGCATGGCCCGGCTGGCTGGCCGGCAGCACCATGCGGCCGGGGATGGAGCCTGGCACAAAACCCAGCCGGGCCGCACTTTGCTGCACATAGCCGGGGCTCCAGGCGGTGTTGACGGCGCGCAGCGTGAAACTCAGCTGGGCGTCATGGGCACTGGCGAACTGGTCGAGTTCGCGGGCGCGGGCGACTTCGTCCAGCATTTCAGGGAACTCGGGCTCGCCGCCCACGGCATCGGCAAAGGCCTGGGCCTTCATGACGAATTCGGAGTATTCGATCTGGTTGAGCGCGCCGGTGCGGTTGGCCAGTTGCACGCCGCACTGGAAAGCGCTGTAGCGATGGCCGGCCGTGGGAAACTCCCATTCGCCGGTCGCCACGCTGAGGCCCTCGATGCCAAAAGGCTTGCTGCCCACGCGGCGTGTGCCGGGCATGGCGGCCAAAGCGGCTTCACCCGAGACCACGCCATCCAGGGCGATGGCCGCCATGGCGTCTATCAGCACGTCCAGGCCCGGTTTGCGCTCGGGCGTGGTGAGCCGGGTCAGCGAATTCAGGGAAGCCAGGCCCGAGTCGGCTTCAAAGCTGGGCTCCAGGCGCTCGGGCTCGCCCTCCTCCGTGCCAGCCGGCAAATGCGGTGCGGTTACGGCTGGTTCAACCAAAGGCGCGGCATCGGGCGTGGCGCGCTTGGGCAGGTTGCGCCGTGAGGACCAGGCGCTGTGGGCCACGACGCCGGCCAACACCAGGCCCCCCACTACCGCCAAACTGATCTGCAAGGTGCTCATGGAGGATCAGGCAGCCTCGGCAAAACCAATGGCTGCTTCCATGTCCACAGCCACGATGCGCGAGACACCTTGCTCCTGCATGGTCACGCCGATCAGCTGCTCGGCCATTTCCATCGCGATCTTGTTGTGGCTGATGAACAGGAACTGGGTTTCCTTGCTCATGGAGCGCACCAGCTTGGCATAACGTTCGGTATTGGCGTCGTCCAGCGGCGCGTCGACCTCATCCAGCAGGCAGAAAGGCGCGGGGTTGAGCTGGAAGATGGCGAACACCAGCGCGATGGCCGTGAGCGCCTTTTCACCACCGGACAGCAGGTGGATGGTCTGGTTTTTCTTGCCGGGCGGCTGGGCAATCACCTGCACGCCGGCGTCGAGGATTTCCTCGCCCGTCATCATGAGCTTGGCGTTGCCGCCGCCAAAAAGCTCGGGGAACATGCGCCCGAAATGCCCGTTGACGGTGGCAAAGGTGCTCGAGAGCAGGTCGCGCGTTTCGATGTCGATTTTCTTGATCGCATCTTCCAGCGTGTTCATGGCATCGTTCAGGTCGGTGGACTGCGCGTCGAGGAATTGCTTGCGTTCGCGCGCGGCGCTCAGTTCGTCGAGCGCGGCCAGGTTGACGGCGCCCAGCGACTGGATTTCGCGGTTGATGCGGTCGATTTCGCCCTGCAGGCCCGTCAGGCGCACATTGCCGGACTGGATGGATTGCTCCACGGCGGCGAGGTCGGCCTGGGCGTCGGCCAACAGTTGCTCGTATTGCTCGAAGCCCAGGCGCGCGGCCTGTTCCTTGAGCTGGAACTCCGTGATGCGCTGGCGCAGCGGGTCGAGCTCGCGCTCGAGCTGCAGGCGGCGCTCGTCGCTGGCGCGCAGCTTGCTGGTCAGGTCGTCGTACTGGCTGCGTTTGGCGCCCAGGTCGGCCTCGCGCTCAAGCTTCACGCTCAGGGCGCTTTGCAGGCCGGCCTGCGCGGCGGCATCTGTCAGGCGCGAGAGCTCTTCACGAGCCTGAGTCTCCTCGCTGGCGATGGCGGCGGCCTGCTGGGCGGCCATGTCGATGGAGCGGGTCAGTTCTTCGCGGCGCGAGGCCAGGCTGCGCAGTGCGAACGCGGCCTCCTGGGCCTGGCGCTCCAGCGTGCGCTGCTGCTCGCGCGATTCGCCAAGCTTGCGTTCGGTCTCGATCACGCGATCGTCAAGCTGGGCGTGGCGCTCCTGGCTGTCGGCCAACTGCATGTCGAGCTCTTCAAAGCGGCCCTCGGCCGTGACCTTGCGCTCCTGCAGCTCACCGAGCTGGGCTTCGATTTCGGCCATGTCGGCCTGGATCTGCTCGCTGCGGGCGCGGGTCTGCTCGGCCAGCTGCGTGAGGCGCAGCACTTCAACCTGCAATTCGTGGGCCCGGCTCTGGCCTTCGGCGGTTTCGCGGCGGGCCGTGGCCAGGCGCTGGGCAGCATCTGCATAGGCGGCTTCGGCGCGCACCAGCGCGGAGCGCGCTTCCTCGCTGATCAGGGCCTGGGCCTTGAGCTGCTTGTCGAGGTTTTCGATCTCCTGGGCGCGAGCCAGCAGGCCGGCCTGTTCGGAGTCCTGGGCGTAGAAGCTCACGCTGTGGTGGGTCACGGCATGGCCGCTCTGCACATAAATCACTTCGCCGGCCTGCAGCTTGTCGCGCGCGGCCAGCGCGTCGTCCAGGCTGGAGGCGGTGTAGCAGCCGTTGAGCCAGTCGCCCAGCAGCGCGGATTGGCCGGCGTCGTTCAGGCGCAGCAGTTCGGTCAAAGGCTTGAGGCTGATCGCGGGATTGACGCGCGCCGGCGCGGCGGCGCTGGGTGGCGAGTAGAAGGCGAGCTTGGCAGGCGGCGTGCCCTGCCCGTCGCTGCCGGCAAAGCCGCGCACCATGTCGAGCCGGCTGACTTCCAGCGCACCCAGGCGTTCACGCAGGGCTGCTTCGAGCGCATTTTCCCAGCCTTGCTCGATGTGGATGCGACTCCACAGGCCCTGCAGGCCGTCCAGGCCATGCTTGGCCAGCCAGGGCTTGAGCTTGCCATCGGTCTTGACCTTTTCCTGCAAGGCCTTGAGGGCCTCCATGCGGGCCGACAGATCGGCACGTTTGGCGGATTCAGTGTTGACGGTCTCCTGCAGCGTGCGGCGTTCTTCGTCGAGCTGCGGCACGCTCTCGGTCAATTCGTGCAGGCGGGCCTCGGCCTCGGCCTGGGCTTCCTGCGCCGCGACGAACTGCGTGTTGAGGTTGGCCAGGCGGGCTTCATCGGGCGCATTCAGCGCATTCCGGTCGGCGGTGAGTTTTTCCAGGCGCAGGTTCAGCGTACGCGTCTGCTCCTCGATGTTGCGCTGGTCGGCGGCCAGCACCTGGATCTGCTGCTGCACCTGGCCCACGCTGGTGCGCTGTTCGTTGGCCTTGGCCTGCGCCTGGCGCAGCGCGTCTTCAAGGGCAGGCAACTGCGCCAGGTGCTCTTCGGTCTGAGCGGCCAGCAGTTCGGCTTTTTCCTCGGCCTCAATGGCCTGCGCGGCCAGGCTTTCGGTTTCGACGGCGGCGTCTTCCTTGCGGGTCGCCCACTGCGCCGTTTGCTCCTTGAGCTGGTTCAGCCGCTGCTCGACGCGCTGGCGGCCGTCGACCACAAAGCGGATTTCGGCCTCCAGCCGGCCAACTTCGGCGCTGGCCTCATACAGCTTGCCCTGGGCCTGGTTGACCTGGTCGCCGGCCGCGTAGTGCGCCTGGCGTATGGTTTCGAGGTCGGCCTCGATATGGCGCAAGTCGGCCACGCGGCTTTCCAGGTCGTTCACGGCTTTTTCGGCATCGGCCTTGACCTTGGCCTGGTCGGCCTCGCTTTCGCCGCGCTTCAGGAACCACAGCTGGTGCTGCTTCAAGGTCGCGTCGGCATGCAGGGTGTTGTAGCGCATGGCCACCTCGGCCTGCTTTTCGAGCCGCTCGAGGTTGGCATTGAGTTCGCGCAGGATGTCTTCGACGCGGGTCAGGTTCTCGCGCGTGTCGGACAGGCGGTTCGCCGTCTCGCGGCGGCGCTCCTTGTACTTGGAGACGCCGGCGGCTTCCTCGAGGAAGAGGCGCAGCTCTTCAGGCTTGGACTCGATGATGCGGCTGATGGTGCCCTGGCCGATGATGGCGTAGGCGCGCGGGCCCAGGCCGGTGCCGAGGAACACGTCCTGCACGTCGCGGCGGCGCACCGGCTGGTTGTTGATGTAGTAGCTGGAAGTGCCGTCACGCGTCAGCACGCGCTTGACGGCGATTTCCACAAATTGGCCCCACTGGCCGCCGGCGCGGTGATCGGCATTGTCGAACACCAGCTCCACGCTGGAGCGGCTGGCCGGCTTGCGCGAGGTGGTGCCGTTGAAGATGACGTCCTGCATGGACTCGCCGCGCAGTTCGGAGGCCTTGCTCTCGCCCAGCACCCAGCGCACCGCGTCCATGATGTTGGACTTGCCGCAGCCGTTGGGGCCTACCACGCCCACCAGCTGGCCCGGGAGAAGGAAATTGGTGGGCTCTGCGAATGACTTGAAACCAGATAGCTTGATCGAATTGAGACGCACGGCTGTCCCTGTTTTTGTGAGCGTGAGGCAGGGACTAACCCTAACTCATTGATTTTTATAGCGTTTTTACGGCAACGCTGACATATCGGGCGCCGCTTTCGGCAAGCGGCACGGTCCGCCATGTTACCCGAGCGGGACAGGGATTTTGCCGGGAAAAAGGCCCTTGACGGGGCCGGCGTGAAACACTTTGCTACGTAGAAAGCGGGGCGCCTGGCAAGCCTGCCGACCTGTCGCCGCATGCCGGCCTGCAATCGCCCTTGTTGCCATCGCTGCCGCGGCATAAAGCTTGGGGTTCAAGCTATCAATTTGGCAGCACCATGACCCCAGGCAGGGTGCGGGTCGGGTGACCGGTCATTTTGGGGACGGCGGCAGGCTTGATAATCCGGGTATGAATCCCCTGCTTTCCCGCCTCCAGCCCTACCCTTTTGAACGGCTGCGCAAGCTGCATGCCGACGTCACCCCCAACCCGGACTACAAAGCCATCAGCCTGGGCATAGGCGAGCCCCGCCACGCCACACCGCAGCTGATCAAGGACGCGCTGACGGCCAGCCTGAGCGGCCTGGCCAGCTATCCCGCCACGTTGGGTGAACCGGCATTGCGGCAGGCGATGGCCGGCTGGATGGCCCGCCGTTACGGCCTGAAGCTGGACCCGGCGACGCAAATCCTGCCCGTCAACGGCTCGCGTGAAGCGCTGTTTTCGCTGGCGCAGACCGTACTGGACGCCAGCAAACCCGGGGCCACCGTGGTCTGCCCCAACCCCTTCTACCAAATTTACGAAGGCGCGGCCCTGCTGGCGGGCGCCCAGACCTGGTTCGCCCCCAGCGACCCGGCGCGCAATTTCGCCGTTGACTGGGCCGGCGTGCCCGAAGCCGTCTGGGCCAAAACCCAGCTGGTGTTTGTCTGCTCTCCTGGCAACCCCACCGGCGCCGTGATGTCGCTGGACGAATGGAAGCTGCTGTTCGAGCTCAGCGACCGCCACGGCTTTGTGATCGCCTCTGACGAGTGCTACAGCGAAATCTATTTCCGCGACGAGGCTCCGCTGGGCGGCCTGCAGGCGGCGGCCAGCCTGGGCCGGCATGACTTCAGGAACCTGGTGTCGCTGACCAGCCTTTCCAAGCGCAGCAATGTGCCCGGCCTGCGCAGCGGCTTTGTGGCCGGCGATGCCGCCCTGATCAAGCCCTTCCTGCTCTACCGCACCTACCACGGCAGCGCCATGAGCCCTGTCGTGCAGGCCGCCAGCATCGCGGCCTGGGAGGACGAGCAGCACGTGGAAGACAACCGCGCGATGTACCGCGAGAAATTCGCCAAGTTGACGCCCATGCTCTCGGCCGTGATGGACGTCGCCCTGCCCGATGCGGGCTTTTACCTGTGGGCCGGAATCCCCGAAGCGTTCAAGGGCTCGGACACCGCGTTTTCGCGCGAGCTGCTCGCTCTCTACAATGTCGTGGTGTTGCCGGGCAGCTACCTGGCGCGCGACGCTCAGGGGCACAATCCCGGCGCAGGCAGAATCCGCATGGCACTGGTGGCAGAAACCGCCGAATGCGTGGAAGCGGCGCAGCGCATCGTTCAATTCATCCAATCCAAAGCTCACTGAACAACAAGACTGAAACCAACATGACACAAGACAACCTTCAAAGCACCATTGACGCGGCCTGGGACAATCGCGCGAACCTGTCGGCCCAATCGGCTCCCAAGGAAGTGCTGGACGCCGTCGAGCACACCATCGCCCAGCTCAACAGCGGCAAGCTGCGCGTGGCAACCCGTGAAGGCGTAGGCCAGTGGACCACCCACCAGTGGATCAAGAAAGCCGTGCTGCTGAGCTTTCGCCTGAAGGACAACGAGTTGATGCGCGCCGGCGACCTGGGCTTTTTCGACAAGGTGCCCACCAAGTTCGCCCACCTGAGCGAAAGCGAAATGCGCGCCACGGGCGTGCGCGTGGTGCCGCCCGCCGTGGCGCGCCGCGGCAGCTATATCGCCAAGGGTGCGATCCTGATGCCCAGCTACGTCAACATCGGCGCCTGGGTTGGCGAGGGCACCATGGTCGACACCTGGGCCACCGTTGGCAGCTGCGCGCAAGTCGGCAACAACGTCCACCTCTCCGGCGGCGTGGGCCTGGGCGGCGTGCTCGAACCCCTGCAAGCCAACCCCACCATCATTGAAGACAATTGCTTCATAGGCGCGCGCTCCGAAGTCGTCGAAGGCGTGATCGTGGAAGAGAACTCGGTCATTTCCATGGGCGTCTATATCGGCCAGAGCACGCCAATTTACGATCGTGAAGCCGACACCGTCACCTATGGCCGCGTTCCCGCGGGCTCCGTGGTGGTTTCGGGCAACCTGCCCAAGGCTGGCGGCAAGTACAGCATGTACTGCGCGGTGATCGTCAAGCGCGTGGACGCCAAGACGCGTTCGACAACAAGCCTGAACGACCTGCTGCGTGATTGAGCACAGCTGGTACTTGGCCTGAAGCTTGATTTTTGACAGCCTGATTTGACAGATTGACGATGACTGGGAGCGGACTATGAGCACGATGGAAAGAATCCTTCGTTTGATGGCGGACAAAAAAGCGTCGGACGTTTACCTGTCGGCCCATTCGCCCGCCCTGATCAAGATCAACGGCCAGGCCATTCCCATCAATGCGCAAATCCTGCCGCCGGATGCGCCACGCAACCTGCTGGCCGAGGTGGTGCCGCCCGAGCGCATCGAGGAGCTTGAGGAGATCGGCGAGCTCAACATGGCCTTGCCCATCGCCGAGCTGGGCAACTTCCGGATCAGCGCCTTCCGCCAGCGCAGCACCTATGCGGCGGTGATCCGTTTTATTCCCAGTGAGATTCCCCCGCTGGATACCCTGAACGTGCCACCCATCCTCGCGGACCTGATCATGGAAAAGCGCGGCTTGCTGCTGATGGTGGGCTCCACCGGCGCCGGCAAGAGCACCACGCTGGCCGCGATGATGGACTACCGCAATGAAATCTCGCTGGGCCACATCCTCACCATCGAGGACCCGGTCGAGTTCCTGTTCACCAACAAGAAATCGGTCGTCAACCAGCGTGAGGTCGGCAGCGACACGCAGTCCTTGCAGGTGGCGCTCAAAAATGCGCTGCGCCAGGCCCCCGACGTGATCCTGATCGGCGAGATCCGCGACCGCGAGACCATGTCGGCCGCCATCGCCTATGCGCAGTCGGGTCATTTGTGCCTGGCCACCATGCACGCCAACAACAGCTACCAGGCGCTGAACCGTATCCTGAGCTTCTATCCGGTGGAAGTGCGCAGCACCATGCTGGGCGACCTGGCCGCGGCCCTCAAGGCCATCGTGTCGCAGCGCCTGTTGCGCACGCAGGAAGGCGGCCGCACGCCGGCTGTCGAGATCATGCTCAACACCAAGCTGATCGCCGAGCTGATTGAAAAAGGCGACTTCTCCGGCGTCAAGGAAGCCATGGAAAAATCCATGGCCGAGGGCTCGCAGACTTTCGAGCAAGCCATCGCCAGACTGATCGTGGAAGGCACTGTCACCCGCAAGGAAGGCATCACCTACGCCGATTCGCCGACCAACCTGATGTGGCGCCTCGAAAACGATTTCGCCGTCAAGGCCAAGGCGCTGGAGCCTGAAGAGGACCCGGATGACGAACCGTCCTTCACGGAAATCACGCTGGACGTGAAACACTGAAAAAAACACGGCGGCGCTCGTCTATTCGGGCCGGTTCCCACGCGATTGAACGACCATGTCCCGAACCCTGCAACTTACCGAGCAACTCATTGCGCGCCCCTCCGTCACGCCGGACGACGCCGGTTGCCAGGCCCTGCTGATTGAGCGGCTGGCGCCCCTGGGCTTCCAGTGTGAAACCATCATCAGCGGCCCCGACAGCTTTCGCGTGACCAACCTCTGGGCCAAGCGAACGGGCAAAGCCTCGCCCGGCTCGGCGCCAGCCAGGACCCTGGTGTTCGCCGGCCATACCGACGTGGTGCCCACCGGGCCGCTGGACCAGTGGCAAAGCCATCCCTTCACGCCCAGCCATCGCGACGGCAAACTCTACGGGCGCGGCGCCGCCGACATGAAAACCTCCATCGCGGCCATGGTGGTGGCGGTGGAGGAATTCCTGGCCGCCCACTCGGACCCGGCCCTGTCCATCGCCTTCCTGGTCACCAGTGACGAGGAAGGCCCGGCGGTCGATGGAACGGTCGTGGTCTGCGAGCAGCTCAAATCGCGCGGCGAGGTGCTGGACTACTGCATCGTGGGTGAGCCCACGTCGGTTGCCCAGCTGGGCGACATGATCAAGAACGGGCGGCGCGGCACAATGAGCGGCAAGCTCACCGTCAAGGGTGTGCAAGGCCATATCGCCTATCCACACCTGGCCAAAAACCCGATTCACCTGTTCGCACCGGCCCTGGCGGAACTGGTTGCCACCGAATGGGACAAGGGCAATGCCTTCTTCCCGGCCACCAGCTGGCAGGTGTCCAACATCCATGGCGGCACCGGCGCGTCCAACGTGATTCCGGGTGACCTGGTGGTGGACTTCAATTTTCGTTTCTGCACCGAATCCACGCCGGAAAGCCTGCAGCAGCGCCTGCAGGCGCTGCTGGACCGGCACCAGCTCGAGTACGACCTCAAATGGACGCTGGGCGGCCTGCCATTTCTGACCACGCCCGGCACGCTGGTCGATGCGGTGCGCGGCGCCATCCAGGCCGAGACCGGGCTGGAAACCGAACTCTCCACCACGGGCGGTACCAGCGACGGGCGTTTCATCGCCAAGATCTGCCCGCAGGTCATCGAGTTCGGCCCCCTCAATGCCACCATCCACAAAATCAATGAAAACGTGCCGGTGAATTCGCTGGAGCCACTCAAGAACATCTACAAGGGCGTGCTGGAACGGCTCGCGGCGGCATGAGCACGGCCGCGACACCGCTGACGGTGCTGGCACTGGTCGAGCAGATGGCGGCCAGGCTGGACGCTGCGGGCCTGAGCTTTGCCGACGGCTTCGGCCAGGGCACGACCAACGCCTTCGACGAAGCCGCGTGGCTGGTGCTCTGGAAGCTGGGCCTGCCGCTGGACGACCTGGATTCCGCCGAAAACCGGCCCGTGACCCAGCAGGAGGAAGCCCAGGTCTCCGCGCTGCTGGATGCCCGTATCAGCACCCGCAAGCCGGCCGCCTACCTCACGAATGAAGCCTGGCTGATGGGCCTGCCGTTTTATGTCGACGAGCGCGTGATCATCCCGCGCTCCCTGATCGCGGAACTTCTGGTCGATGCCAGCATAGACCCCTGGCTGGGCGAGCACACCCATCGCGTGCTCGACCTGTGCACCGGCAACGGCAGCCTGGCCGTGCTGGCGGCCATCACCTACCCCGACGTGGTGGTCGACGCTGCCGACATCAGCCTGGACGCCCTGGCTGTGGCACGTATCAATGTGGACCGCCATCACCTCGACGGCCGGATCACGCTGGTCGAGTCCGACGGCCTGGCCGCCTGCGCGGGCCCGTACGACCTGATCCTCTGCAACCCGCCCTATGTCAATGCGGCCAGCATGGCCGCCCTTCCCCCGGAATTCCGCGCGGAACCGGGCCTGGCGCTGGCCGGAGGCGCTGACGGCATGGACTTCATCCGGGGCCTTTTGCAGAACGCAGCACGCCATATGAGCGAAAATGCGGTCCTGGTGCTGGAAATCGGCAACGAGCGCGAGAATTTTGAACGCGCTTTTCCGACGCTTGAACCGCTGTGGTTCGAAACCAGTTCGGGCGCCGACCAGGTCCTGCTGCTGACGCGCGAACAAATGGCCTGAAGCGCCGCCCCGGCGGTGCCAGGGTGCTCACGTGCCCCTGGCGCCGATGAATTTTTCCTGAATTTCCAACGCAATGATTACCCTCAAAAACGTCGTGCTGCGCCGCGGCGCCAAAGTGATTCTGGACGGCGCGTCCGTCACCCTCAATCCCGGCGAGAAAATCGGGCTGGTGGGCCGCAACGGCGCCGGTAAATCCTCGCTGTTCGCCATGCTTAACGGCACGCTGCATGAAGACGGCGGCGATTTCTCGATCCCGGCGCAGTGGAGCATGGCGCAGGTGGCGCAGGACATGCCCGAAACCGAGCAGAGCGCGACGGCCTTCGTGGTCGACGGCGACGTGGTGCTGATGGCCGCGCAGGCCGAGGTGGAAGCCGCCGAAGCCAGCGGCGACGGCGACCGCATGGCCCATGCCTATACGGCACTGTACGACGCCGGCGCGCACGATGCCCAGGCCCGGGCCCAGGCCCTGATCCTTGGCCTGGGCTTCAAAGTCAACGAACTCGACAATCCCGTCAACAGCTTTTCCGGCGGCTGGCGCATGCGCCTGCAGCTGGCGCGCGCGCTGATGTGCCCCTCCGACCTGCTGCTGCTTGACGAACCCACCAATCACCTGGACCTGGACGCGCTGGTCTGGCTCGAAGCCTGGCTCAAAAAATACCAGGGCACCATGCTGGTCATCAGCCATGACCGCGAATTCCTCGACGCCGTGACCGACGTCACGGTGCACATCGAAAACGCCAGGTTGACCCGCTACGGCGGCAACTACAGCAAGTTCGAGGACCTGCGCTCCGAACAAATGGCGCTGCAGCAGACCGCCTATGCCAAGCAGCAGGAAAAAATCGCCCACCTGCAGAAATTCATCGCGCGCTTCAAGGCCAAGGCCAGCAAGGCCAAGCAGGCGCAAAGCCGTGTCAAGGCGCTGGACCGCATGGAAAAGGTCGCGCCGCTGCTGGCCGAGGCCGAATTCACCTTCGAGTTCAAGGAGCCGGCCAACCTGCCCAATCCCATGCTGTCAATGCAGGACGCCTTCTTCGGCTATCCGCCGCCTGAAGGCGCTCCCGAAGGCACGCCGCCCACGGTCATTGTGCAGAACGTCAGCAAGTCGGTGCTGGCCGGCCAGCGCATAGGCATCCTGGGGGCCAATGGCCAGGGCAAGTCCACGCTGGTCAAGACCGTGGCACGTGCACTGGCGCCCATCAGCGGCGAAATGACCGAGGGCAAAGGCCTCAACATCGGCTACTTCGCCCAGCAGGAACTCGACGTGCTGCGGCCGGCCGACACACCGCTGGAACATATGATCCACCTCGCCAAGGAAGTCACCGCCGCCGGCAGGATCAGCGGCCAGCAGACCCGCGAGCAGGACCTGCGCGCCTTCCTGGGCATGTTCAATTTCAGCGGTGACATGGTCAAGCAGGCCGTGGGCAGCATGAGCGGCGGCGAAAAAGCCCGCTTGGTGCTGTGCATGATCGTCTGGCAGCGCCCCAACCTGCTGCTGCTCGACGAACCGACCAACCACCTGGACCTGGCCACACGCGAGGCGTTGTCCATGGCGCTCAACGAGTTTGAAGGCACGGTGATGCTGGTCAGCCATGACCGCGCCCTGCTGCGCGCCGTCTGCGACGAGTTCTGGATGGTCTCGCGTGGCGGCGTCGCGCCCTTCGACGGCGACCTTGACGACTACCAGCGCTACCTGCTCGATGAAGCCAAACGCCAACGCGAGGAAGCCAAAAAGTCCAGCGGCGCGGGCCCGGCCGTCGCTGCGGCGACTGCGGCGCCCGCGGAGAAAAAAGCCGTGCCGCGCGATACGCCCGAGCAGCGCAAGCTCGACGCGCAGCGCCGCCAGCAGCAGGCCGAGGCCACGAAGCCGTTGCGCAAGGAAGTCGAGAAGATCGACCAGCGCATGAAGGCGCTCACCACCGAACGCGACAACCTGCAGGCCCTGCTGGGCACCACCACCGCGCCGGCCGAACTGGCCCAGGCCGGCAAGCGCCTCAAGGCCATCGAAGGCGAAATAGGCATGCTGGAAGAGCGGTGGCTGGAGCTGACCGAACAGATAGAGACCATCGCGGTGTAAAGTGGGAAAACGGCTCCTGCGCAAACAGGGCCTTTGCACCTGAAAGGGTTTGACCCATGCCTTCCGCTTTGCAAATGGCCGCGGGTGACACCGCCCTCGCGGCCGCCGTCAAGCGCAGCCGCAAGCTGCTCAACAAACGCGCCGTAGTCGCTGCTGCGGCCAGTGCCGTGCCGGTTCCCGGCCTGGACTGGATGGTCGATGCAGCCATGCTGTCCAAGCTCATTCCGGAGATCAACAAGGAATTCGGCCTCACACCGCAGCAGCTCGACCAGCTTGAACCCAAGAAGCGCGACCAGGTGCAAAAAGCCGTGACGCTGGTCGGCTCGGTGCTGATCGGCAAGCTCATCAGCCGCGACCTGGTCATCAAGGCCGCCACCAAGATAGGCATGCGGCTGACCGCCAAGCAGGCCGCCAAATATGTGCCCCTGGCCGGCCAGCTCGTCGCGGCCGCCGTCGGCTATGCGGCGATACGCTACCTGGGCGAAGAACACATGAAGGATTGCATTCGAGTGGCCAGGCAAGCGCAGCTGGAGGTTCCGGCGCTGGGGTACACCGCCTGAGTCATCCAGCTCCAGGCCGCAGTTTTTTCGGGCCCAAAACAAAAGGACCTGGCCTTTCGGCCAGGTCCTTTTGATATCTGGTGGGTTCTGACAGATTCGAACTGTCGACCTACGGATTAAGAGTCCGCTGCTCTACCAACTGAGCTAAGAACCCGGAATTCTGGTGGGGCCTGCGGGGGTCGAACCCACGACAAACGGATTAAAAGTCCGCTGCTCTACCAACTGAGCTAAGGCCCCAAGGTATATCACGTGGTTTCCCTCTCGATACATCCCGGTTTTTACTGCTTTGAGGGCAGCAAAGCCTTGAATTATAGCGTGGTTTTTCAGCGCTCCGCAAAACTCAGGCAGCAATTTTGTCGAGCGCCCAGCCGGCCGCGCACAGGCCGAAGGTGGAGGTCACGCTGACCACCGACCCGTAGCCGTGGCAGTTCAGGCTGCCGTCGCTTTGCGCCGCCGCGGAGGGCTGCAACACCGGTTCCCGGCTGAATACACAGGACACACCGATCTTGCCTTTGCGTGCCGCACCATGCTCTTTGCGCAGCCGGTAGCGCAGTTGCGCCAGCAAGGGGTCGTGCGTGACCAGGGCCAGGTCGTCGATGTCCACCTTGTGCGCCAACCGCTTGCCGCCCGCGGCGCCCACGCTGACCAGGTTCACCTTGTTGGCAATCGCCCAGGCGGCCATGGCGGTCTTGGCCTTGACCTGGTCGCAGGCATCGATCACGGCCAGTTGCTTGCGGTCAAGGCCGTCTCCAAGGCCCAAAATGCCCGGCCAGTTGGCGGCGTCGACAAATTCTTCGATGGCGTCCACGCGGCAACCAGGATGGATTTGCGCGATGCGATCACGCATTGCCTGCACCTTGGCCTGCCCCAACGTGCTGTCCAGCGCATGGATTTGCCGATTGATGTTGGATTCGGCGATGTGGTCGAGGTCAATCAGGGTCAGCCGGGCCACGCCGCTGCGGGCCGCGGCTTCAGCGGCCCAGGAGCCCACGCCACCCAGGCCCACGACCACGATATGCGCCTCGCGTATGCGCTGCGCACCGGCCGCACCATAGAGTCGCGCCAGTCCGCCGAAGCGGCGCTCCAGGTCTGCCGGAAGTTCTTCGATGCTGCAGCTCATGGGCGGTAAAACGAGACGGGCCTCAGGCAAGGCGCTCAAGTCGCCACATCTGGTATTTGAGCCCTGCCACGCAGCCGGCAAGAATGGCCGCGAGCGCCACAAAGCTCGTGAAGCTCAGGGTCGAGATGCCCGACAGCCCCTGCCCCACAGTACAGCCCATGGCACAGACACCGCCCACGCCCATCAGCGTGGCGCCCACCAGATGGTTGGCCGTGTCTTCCGCGTCGCGAAAGCCTTCCCATCGGAAGCTGCGCGAGAACAAGGCATAGGCGGCCGAGCCTACCACCACGCCGAACACCGACACAATGCCCAGCGTGAGCACCTTGCTCTTGTCGCTGAAGAACATCAGCCAGTCCACGGTATAGGCCACGGGCGAGACAAAGCTCAGCGCCTCGGCACGGCCCGAATTGGTGGCAAGGAAGGCTTCCTGCAGCGTTTCGGGATGCTCGGCCACGTAACCCAGGCGCCCGCTGACCCACCACATGGCCACGATGACACCGCCGATGCCCAGGCCGGCGAGCAGGTTGTCGAAGCGGCGGAATTCCTCGTTGAACAAGGCCCAGACAATCAAGCCCATGCCGATGAGGATGGCCAGGCCAATGCCGGCGGCGGCCGGCGTGATACCGATGGCGCCGGCCACCCAGTTGGGCAAAGTGGCATTGCCCGTGAAATCAACCGCGACCTTGTCGACGGTGGCCACGCGGACCACGGCCGTAATGCCCTTGAGTGTGGCGAACGCGGCGATGCCCATCACGGCAAACACCACCACGGATTTGAGGCTGCCGCCGCCTATGCGCACCAGCGTCTTGCTACCGCAGCCCGAAGCCAGCACCATGCCAAAACCGAACATGGCGCCGCCCACCAGGGCCGAGAGCCAGATAAAGCGGTTGGAAGCGTAAAGCGTCTTGGCGGGGTCGACAATGCCGGCCGCGGCCATGGTGAAGAAGCCGATCATGGCCACACCAATGGCCATACCCCACATGCGCATGCGGGTCCAGTCGCCCATGTTCACGATGTCGCTGACAGCGCCCATGGTGCAGAAATGGGTGCGCTGGGCAATCGCGCCAAAAACCATCGCAAGAATGAAACCGGCCCAGAGAACCTGGGCCGTGAGACTGTTGAGTGAGGAGATGTCCATCGCCCGATTTTAGAGGGCGAACGGCCCGGATATCCGGGCCGGCCGAATAGCCTGCCAGGACGCGGATTACTTCAGCTTGGCCAGACGTTCCTTGGCGACGGAAGCCGCTTCGGCCTGGGGATAGGCCTTGACCAGGTCTTCCAGCGTCTTTCGGGCCGACCGGTTGTCCTTGAGCTCAATCTGGCAGTTGGCCAGTGAGAGCAATGCTTCCGGTGCGCGCATGTGTTCGGGTTCAGCCGTCACCAGCGCGCGGAAATTGGTCACCGCGTCACGGTAGTTGCGCAAGGCGTACTGCGCATTGCCCAGCCAGAACAGGGCCGAGGCCCGGTAGCCGGTTTGCGGGTAGCGCTTCATGAAGGCCAGGAAGCTGGTTTGCGCAGCCGTGAAATCACCTTTGCGAAGCGTAGCCAGCGCAGCCTCGAATTCCTGCTTCTCGGCGGGCTCGGCGACAAACTCCTTGCCATCCACATTGACTTTGCCGGGTTCGAACTTGCGCAGACGCTCGTCCATGCCGGTCGTCAGGTCCTTCTGGCTGCGCTGCATCTCGGCCACGGCGCGCGCCAGGTTCTCGTTCTGCCCGCGCATGGCGGCGAGTTCGTTGCGCAGGGCCTCGATCTGGTTGGAGAGGTCGAGCAGGCTGCGGCGCAGCTGGGCATTGTCTTCGGTGGTCCTGCGCAGCTCTTCGGCCGCACGGGTCTGCGCGGTACGCAACTCGAGGATCGCGCGGCGAGCCTCGTCGTCTTCAAACAGCCCCGCGTGCGCATTGAACGCGAGCAGGCCGGCCGCGAGGGTCGCGGCGATCCGGAACGTCTTCACGGTCGGCGCCCCGCTTAACGGTAGCTCAGTTCAGCGCGGCGGTTCTTCGCCATGGCTTCCTCGTCGGAGCCCTGGACCGCCGGTTTTTCCTTGCCGAAGCTCACAGCCTCAACCTGCGAATCGGACACGCCCAGCAGCCCCAACGCACGGCGGACAGCTTCGGCGCGCTTCTGGCCCAGGGCCAGGTTGTACTCGCGGCCGCCGCGCTCGTCGGTATGGCCTTCGATGGCCATCTTGCGGCCTTTGTTGGCGGTGAGGTACTTGGCATGGGCTTCGATGATGCCCTGGAACTCGGGCTTGACCACATAGCTGTCGAAGTCAAAGTAAATGACCTTGGCTACATTGGCCGGTCCGGCGAGGGAGGCGTCGGCACCCTCGACCTTCACGGGCGCGACACCAGAGCCGGTGGCGCCCGATGGGTCACCCTGCGTGGCCTGGCCCGTGCGGTCCTCAACGGGCACATCATTGAGCTTGACGCCCGAGCCGCAGGCCGTCAGCGTGGCCGCCAGGATCAGGGAGGAGATGATGGAAAAAACGGTGCGTTTCATGAAGTACCTCTGCAGAAAATAAAAGGCTCGGATCGAAAAATGAATGCTTAACGCTGGAAGGGGCCCCAATCGGGTTCCCGGATGTCGCCACCGGCGCCGGAGAGCTTGGCCTTGATCTTGCCGTCCAGCGTGGTGGTCATCAATGCTTCCCTGCCCTGCTGATGGGTGGCATAGACGATCAGGCGGCTGTTGGGCGCGAAGCTCGGGCTCTCGTCGGCCGTGGTTTCGGTGATTGGAGTGACCGTCCCGGTGGCAAGTTCCATGACGTGCAGCTTGAAGGCGCCGCCCACGCGGGAAACATAAGCCAGCCAGCGCCCGTCGGGGCTGATGGCCGGGGAAATGTTGTAGGTTCCGGTGAAGGTCACACGCTCGGCGTTGCCGCCATTCGGGCTCATGCGGTAAATCTGCGGCGCGCCGCCGCGGTCGCTGACGAAATAGATGTAGCGCCCGTCCGGCGAAAAGGCGGGTTCGGTGTCGATGCTGGAAGACTGCGTCAGCCGCTTGGGATCACCGCCATTGAGGCCTATCGCATAAAGCTGCGAACCACCATCGCGGCTCAGTGTCGCGACCAGTTGCTTGCCGTCCGGAGACCAGGCCGGCGCACTGTTGGAGCCGCGGAAGTTGGCCAGCAGGCGCCGTTTGCCGCTGGCCACGTCGTGCGCATAGATCACCGGCTTGCGCGACTCAAAGGACACATAGGCCAGCTGGGTGCCGCTGGGCGACCAGGCGGGCGAGATGATGGGTTCAGGGCTGGTCAGGGCCGACTGCGCCCCTTCGCCGTCGGAGTCGGCCACCCAGAGGTTGTACTTCTGGGCCGCTTTGGTCACATAGGCGATGCGCGTCGAGAAGATCCCTTTCTCGCCCGTCAGTTTTTCATACACAAAATCGGAAATGCGATGCGCCGACAGGCGCAGGTCGGCCGGGCCCACGGTATAGCTTTGGCCGCCCAGGTCCTGCCCGCGCACGATGTCCCAGAGGCGCAGGCGCACGTCGTAGCGGCCGTCGGCCAGCGGCGTCACGCTGCCGGTGACCATGGAGTCCGCGCCCTTCTGCCGCCAGGCGGCGAGGTCGGGCCGGGTGTTCTCGTCGGCAGTGACACCGGTGGTATCCACCGGCCGGAACATTCCGCTGCGCTCGAGGTCGGCCCGCACGATGCTGCCGATTTTTTGCGGCGCCTGCGCATCCCCGCGAAACGCGGCGACCGCAATGGGTAACTGGGTCAGGCCGACGCCGGACACCTCCACGCGAAATTGCGCGAAAGCGGGCAGGACGGGGACGGTGCCGGCCGCCAGCAGGCTGACAAGAGTACGGCGGCGTAGAAAAGGTGCATTGCTCATAAGGGAGAGTTGGATCCGTTCAGGGGGGTTATTTTGACGGTGGATTGGACGCCAAGGGAAGCATCAAGTTCATGAAGCCCTTTTTCGGCCAGGATCACATCGGTTTTCATGCGCTCAAGCACCCTTTTTTTGTTGATGGACTCCTGGTCGCGCGGGTTCTCGCGGTGCCAGAGGTGGAAAACCTCCGTGCCCATGAAACCGTTTTTGCGATGCACGCCCAGATGATGGAGCCTGAGCACGAGGTCGGCATCTTCATGCCCCCATCCCTCGAAGGTCTCGTCAAATCCGTTGACACCGGCAAAGTCGGCGCGCCAGACGCCCAGGTTGCAGCTACGTATGCCATGCCAGCGAAAGTCCTGTTTTACCCTGAATAAACGCCGCGGCCAGGGGAGCAGGTGCAATAATTTGTTGCTGCTTCCCGAGAGCCGTGCCCCCAGCCAGAACCATACAGGACGCCTGGAGAGGTCCATAGCGCCATTGACTACAGCTTCTGTCAGACGTTGGCTGATAAGCACCCGGCTGCCATTCACAAAGCAGCCTTTTTCGGCAAGCCGCGTATGCGCGGCCACAAAAGCCTTGTTGGGCACGCAGTCACCATCAAGAAAGACCAGGTAGTCGCCCGTGGCCTGGCTGGCCCCGAGATTGCGTGCCCGTGCCGCCGTGAAGCCCACGTCAGGGTGCCAGACGTGGCGGGCCGGGCATTTGAATACAGGGCACTGCTCGAAGAGCATGCGCACCTGTTCGGGCCGTGAGCCGTCATCGGCCACCAGCACCTCGTGGCGCTCATCACACTGCGCAGCCAACGAGCGCAGCACGGCCAGCAAGGCATCGCTGCGGTTGTAGGTCAGGACGATAAAGCTGATTTTCATCGCCCGCCCGGCGCTCCCCCGCCACCCCGCTGCAACAGCCACAGCTTCAGGTAGCGGTAATACGTGCCCTCGGCGTTGGAGATCGCCAGGACCAGGCCCATCCTGCCGTCAAGAAAGCCCAGGCGCAGGAAGTAGGTGCGTATGAAAGCCCACACGCCATGCCCCACGGCTTTGCCGACCGAGGCCGTCCTGCCCTTTTTGAGCAGGCCTTGCGCGCCCGCCGTGGAATAGCGGTTGGCTTTGTCCAGGACCGCCTCGAAGTTGCGGAAACTCTCGTGCAGCAGCTGCGATCGCAACTGGCCGACGGGCTTTTCTGTCTCGAGCTTTTCGTGCACCAGGTCTTCGCTGAAGCGTGCCGTGGTGCGGCGGAACAGGCGGGTGACCCGGTCGGGATACCAGCCCGAATGGCGCATGTACTGCCCGCAATAGCTCGAAAGCCGCGGAAAGGAATACACGTCGAAGGCCGGCGCCCGCAGGCAGGCCTCGATTTCCACCTGCAGCTCGGGTGTCACCCGCTCATCGGCATCGAGCGACAGAACCCAGTCCGAGGTGGCCAGGGCCAGGGCCCGGTTCTTCTGGATGCCAAAGCCCGGCCAGTCGGGGCTGATGCTGACTTCAGCGCCCAGGGAGCGGGCAATCCGCACGGTGTCGTCGCTGCTGCCGGAGTCCAACACCACCACCTGGTCCGCGAAGCTCACGGAACGGAGGCAGGCCTCGATGTTATGGGCCTCGTTGTGGGTGATGACTGTGACGGACAAGCTTGCCAACGAATGCCTTTGCGATGGTGTGAAGAAGGAAAGCGCCCAGGATTTTGCCAGTGAAACGGCCCCCGCCCGGCGCGCTGACAGCATAGCAGAGGCCCCCGGCACTCCAGGCCTTTCCGGGGAATGGAATCGCCGATAATGCGGGCAACCCAACCGGCAACCCCCGACCATTTTGCGAACAAGAACAGTCAACCCCCGGCTCGCCATCATCTGCCTGGCGGCGGCATCCGTGGGGTTGTCAATCGCCATCATCAGCATCGCCAAGCTGCTATTGCTGCTGTGTGTCGTGGGTGTACTGCTCCTGCGCAAAGGCCTGCCCCCGGAAGGGGCACCTTTGACAAGAACCTTCACGCTGCCGGCCGTGCTGGCCGTACTGCTGGTATTCGTGCTGAGCCTCTTCTGGACCGTCGCCCCCTTGCAGGAGGCCGCGGGCTCCCTGGCCAAGTACGGCAAGCTGCTGATCATCCTGGCGATGATGGCCCTGATACGAGACCAGCGGGAAGCCATCTGCGCCCTGGCGGCCTTCAGCCTCACGCAACTGCTGGTGGTCGTCAGTTCCTGGATGCTTTTCGCCGACATGCCGGTGGCCTGGGCCAGTTCCCGCACGACGGTCTCGCACTACACGGTGTTTTCAGGCTATCTCGACCAGGGCATCATGAGTGCCGTCTTCGCCGCGCTGTGCTGGCATTTGCGCGGCCTGGCGCCCGGCCGCCATGGCCCGCGGATCGCCGTCGCGGTGGCCATCCTCTCCTTGGCCAACGTCTTCTTCGTCATGATCGGCCGCAGCGGCCAGTTGGTGGGCGTCGCGCTGTTGTCGCTGGCCATCATGTGGCAGCTCCCCAAAAAGTACCGCGTGATCGTTGCCGTGCTGCCGTTTTTGCTGGTGGCGGCCCTGTTTGTCAGCTCACCGGCCATGCGCGAGCGCTTGACCCTCGTCAAGACGGAGGTGCAGAACTATTCGGCGAAGCAGGATTCCAGCTCCTCGTCGGGTGTGCGCCTCGCCTTCTGGCACCGTGCGGCCCAGGTGATTGCCCAGCGGCCGCTGGCCGGGGCCGGCGTCGGCAGCTGGAGCACCGAGTACGACCGGCTTGAGCGCCAGGCCAATCCCCAACACAAGAACATCAATCCCGGCAGCAACCCTCACCAGGAATACCTGCTCTGGGGCGTACAACTCGGCGTTCCCGGCCTGCTGCTGATTGCCGCCTTCATGCTCTCCGTGCTGCGCGACAGCATGAGAATGGAAGCGCCCCATGCCCGGGCCTTGCAGTCCACCCTGGTAGCGCTGGCCGTGGCCTGCCTGTTCAACTCCACGCTGTATGACGGCCTGATCGGGGACTTTTTCTGCGTCCTGATCGGCCTGCTGCTGGCATTGGGATTGAGCAAACCCGCCACCCCGCTCCCCTCCGAAGCCGCAACGTGACGCCCTCCTCCGACACCCCAGCCGCCGCCAAGCCAGGCCTGTGGCGCCGCCTCGCGCGGGTCTGGCCTTATTTCAGCGCTTCGCGTACAGGCTGGGCCCTGGCCGTGGGTGCGACCATCGTAGGCTCGGCCACCGAACCCTTTGTGCCGGCGCTGCTCAAGCCCCTGCTGGACCGCGGCTTCCAGAAAGGCTCGCTCGACCTCTGGCTGGTGCCCGTGACCCTGATCCTGCTGTTCGCCGTGCGCGGAATCTCCGGCTTTGTGGCGCAATACGCGCTGGCCAAGGTCACCAATGAAGGGCTGCAATCGCTGCGCCGGGCGATGTTCGGCAAGCTGCTGAGCTCGCGCCTGTCGCTGTTCACGGACCAATCCTCCAGCGCCTTGGCCAACACCGTGGTCTATGAGGTATTCAACGGCTCGTCGATGATGATCAACGCGGTCATGAAGCTGGCGCGCGACGTGCTCACGCTGGCGGCGCTGGTGGCTTACCTGCTTTACCTCAACTGGAAGCTGATGCTGATCGTCTCGCTGCTGTTCCCGGCGGTCGCGCTGGTGATCCAGCTGCTGACGCGGCGGCTGTACCGCCTGACGCGTGAAAGCCAGGTCGCCACCGACAACCTGGCCTATGTCGTGGAAGAAAACGTGCTCGCCCACCGCGACGTACGCCTGCACGGCGCGCAGGCCGGCCAGGCCTCGCGCTTCGAGGCCTTGAGCAACACGCTGCGCCGGCTGTCCATCAAGTCCACCGTCGCCTATGCCGGCATGAGCGCCATCACCCAGGTGCTGGCCGCCATGGCCCTGTCGGCCGTGATTTCCATCGCACTGCTCCAGGGTTCGGAAAACACCACCACCGTGGGCGGCTTTGTGGCCTTTGTGACGGCCATGCTGCTGCTGATAGCGCCCATCAAAAGCCTTTCCGACGGCGCCACACCCATCACGCGCGGGCTAGCGGCACTGGAGCGCGGGCTGGACATGGTCGACCTGGTCGAGGACGAAAGCAGCGGCGGTTTCCGCGCTGCCAGGGTGGCCGGGGACATCGAGTTGTCGGGCGTCAGCGTCGTCTACAAGCCGGACGCGCCGCCCGCACTGGACCAGGTGAGCCTTGCCATACGCGCGGGCGAAACCGTGGCCCTCGTCGGTTCTTCCGGTTCCGGCAAGACCACGCTGGCCAGCCTGCTGCCGCGCTTTGTCGACTACAGCACCGGCAGCATACGGCTGGACGGCATGGAGCTGCGGGACTGGGACCTGGCCTCCCTGCGCTCGCAGTTTGCCTTCGTGAGCCAGCATGTCGTCATGTTCAACAACAGCATGGCCTTCAATGTCGCGCTGGGCCAGTCTTTCGACCGTGACAGGGTGATCCGGTGCCTGGCGGCCGCCAACCTGGGCCAGTTGCTCGAAGAATTGCCGCAAGGCATAGACACCGTGCTGGGCCACAACGCCATGCAGCTCTCAGGCGGCCAGCGCCAGCGGCTGGCAATCGCCCGCGCACTGTACAAGGACGCGCCGGTGCTCATCCTCGACGAAGCCACATCGGCCCTGGACACCGAATCGGAAAAATCGGTGCAAGAGGCCATACAGCGGCTGGCCGCGGGCCGCACCTCGCTCATCATCGCCCACCGGCTGTCCACCATCCAGCATGCCGACCGCATCATCATGATGAATGCCGGCCGCATCGTGGAGCAAGGCAGCCATGCGCAGCTGCTGCAGAATAACGGCGCTTACGCCCACCTTTACCGCCTGGGTTTCCAGAACGCGGCCTGAAAACGGAATCTTGTCGATGCCAGTCTCCATCAGCGGCTTTACCTTTATTCGCAACGGCGTCGCCCTGGGTTTTCCCTTTGAGGCCTCCATACGCTCCCTGCTGCCCCTGGTCGATGAATTCGTGGTGGCCGTGGGCAAGGGCGAGGACAATACGCTGGAGCGCGTCAAGGCCATAGGCGACCCGAAAATCCGCATCATCGAAACCCTGTGGAATGAGCGCATGGCCGACCGCGGCTTTGTCTATGCCCAGCAGAAAATGATCGCCCAGTATTCCTGCACCGGTGACTGGGCCTTTTACCTCGAGGGCGATGAACTCGTGCATGAGGGCGAGCTGGCCGCCATACGCGCCAGCGTCGAGCGCCACCACAACAACCCGGCCGTCGAGGCGCTGGTGTTCGATTACCACCATTTTTACGGCTCACCCGACTGGATTTCCATCAGCCCCGGCTGGTATCGCCGCGAATGCCGACTAATCCGCAACACCATACGCAGCTATGCGCCCGACGGCCAGTACTGGCTGGTCACCACGAAGCACAAGCGCGGGCGCAACCCCCAGGCCGCACTGGCCAATGCGCACATCTACCACTACGGCTGGATTCGCCGCAACGAGGAAATGCAAAAGAAGCT
>Ga0102592_1000835_pt1 | contig 42183 bp, 39 predicted proteins | sample AraplaCol_mMF_r2_FD_76861 | JGI IMG/M metagenome (GOLD analysis project Ga0102592, IMG submission 76861) | Arabidopsis root microbial communities from North Carolina, USA - plate scrape MF_Col_mMF_r2 (SPADES assembly) (version 2) | ecosystem: Host-associated > Plants > Roots > Endosphere...
TCTTCGGCGGCAAAGCCCAGGTTTCCATGTTTGAAATGACCAAGCTGATTTCCGACCACCTGAAATAAGCTGCTTCTGGCTGTTGCAGCCATTCGAGGAGCCCCGACGCCACGCGCTCGGGGCTTTTATTTTTTATGCATCCACGCCAACACACCGTCCTGACGATTGCCTGCCTGGCCGCCCTTGGGCCGCTGGCGTTTGACGGGCTCCTGCCCGCCATGCCGGCGCTCGGCAAGGAGTTCGGCCTGTCCCTGCCTGCCGCCCAGTCCCTGTTTGCCGTGTATATGGCTGCCCTGGCGTCTTCGCACCTGCTGTCGGCGTGGGCCGCCAATGCCTTCGGCAAGCGTGCGGTCCTGCTTGGCGGCGCCCTGCTGCTTGCCGCCGGCAGCGCCACCTGCGCGCTGGCCGGCGCAATGTGGCAACTGCAGGCCGGGCGCATCCTGCAGGCATTGGGCGCCGGCACCGCGGCCGCCTTGCTGCCGCTGTTGATGCGGGCCCACTCGAGCGGCAAGCTGCGCCTGCTGGCCGAAGGCGCGGTCCCGATCCTGGCGCCATTCGTCGGGGCGCTATTCGTGCTGTGTGCGAACTGGCGTTTTATCTTCTGGCTGGCCGTGGCAGCGGGCCTGGCGGTGTTCATCCTGCTGGCCGCCTTGCCGGCTGCACCCGGCAAGGCAGGCGACAAATTCCAGTTCGGGGAGTTGATCGGCAACCTCACGTACTTGCGCTATACCGCCTGCCATGCCCTGTGCTTCGGCGCCATCATGGCTGGCGTCACCAGCCTGCCAGTCATGATTTCGCTCGACCTGGGCCTGGGCGCGGGCCACATCGCCTTGCTGCAAGCCATCGGCGCATCGCTCATGCTGATGCAGTCATTCAGCAATTTGGACACGCCAGCGCGGCAGCGAGTCACATTTGGCATCGCCATGATGATCTTTTCCGCCGGCCTGGTCATCGTATGGCGCGCGCCCGAGAGCGAGGTCGACCCGTATTACTACCTGATCGGCTGCTGGGTGTTCCTGTACGCCGGATTCTCTGCCGTCACAATGCCACTGGCTGCAGGCGCGCTGAAAGCTGCCGGCCAGCATGCGCGGGCCGGGTTGTCCCTGCTGCAGTTTGCCAGCCATGCCGTTGCCGCTGCGGCCATCCTGTTTACGGCCAAAGGGAATGTGGAGGACGCTGCTCTCATCACTTTCGGCAGCGCCGCCCTGATGGTGATTGCCGGCGCTGCGGTGCTGCCGCTCTTTATCTGGCGCTCGACCTACGTCGAGCACTAGCGTGCCGCCATGCAAGCACTGCACCGCCTTGCCATTCCTCTCGCCAGCCTGACGGCTTTAGGCCTGCTGGCCTCGGACCTGTACCTGCCGGCGATCCCGGTGATGGCGGCGCAACTTGGCGCCTCCATTCCTTCTGCGCAGGCAACCATGGCGCTGTTCATGGCGGCGCTGGCCCTGTCGCAGCTTGCCTGGGGCTGGGCGGCGGACCATTTCGGCGACCGCCGCACCATCGTGGCCGGCACCGCCCTGCTTGGCGGCGGCAGCCTGGTTTGCGCCATGGCGCCGGGAATCGACTGGATGCTGGCTGGACGGCTGCTGCAAGGACTGGGCGCCGGCGCCGCTACCGTTGCCGTGCCGGCGCTGATACGGCGGCGCTTCAACGAGGCCGATGCCGTGAAGGCACTGGCCATGGTCGCCATGGCCGAATCCACCATTCCGGCACTGGGCCCGGTGGCCGGCGCCGCGATCGTGCTGTATGCCGACTGGCGCACCACGTTCTGGCTGATCGCAGCCCTGTCGCTCCTGTTGCTGCCGATGGTCGCACGCATCGTCGGCCGCGCGCCGGCACCCGCTCTTCCGGCCAGCGCGTCCGGCCGGCGCGGCTATGCCCCGCTCTTGCGAAACCGCCTCTACCTGCGCTACGCCATGAGCTACGCAGTCATGTTCGGCGCACTGCTGATGTACGTTGCCAGCGCGCCGGTGCTGGTCACGCACGCCCTCGGCCTCGGGATCGAGGCATTCGCCATCCTGCAGATCTGTGGCGTGCTGGCCTTCATGGTTGGCGCCTCGGCCGCGGTGCGGATGGTGAAGCAGCTTGGCCAGCAATGGCTGGTGCGTGCCGGGACGCTGCTGCAGTTCCTGGCTGGCGCCGGCTTGATGGGAATGGCCCTGGCAGGCCTGGCAGGCACGCGCGGCCTGGTAGTGCTGGCCGTGCTGGCGGCGCTGTTCTGCGCCGGTCTTGGCCTGCGTGGTCCCGCCACCATGGGCGGCGCGCTGCATGCGGCCGGGGACGACGCCGGCAAAGGCGCCGGCCTGTTGATGTTCCTGTCCTTTGCCTGCGTTGCAGGCGCCACGCAACTGGTGGCGCCCTTCCTGCATTACGGCCTGCTGCCGCTGGGCGCCCTGCTGTTCGCGATGGTCAGCGCCAGCGCGCTTTTGCTGCCGCGTTAGATGCCGCCGATGGTGGCACTCTTGAGGAATACCAGCTGGTCGTTATCGTCTGGCCCGGCAATGCGGCCGTTATTGCGTTCAGTGGCGACGCGGGCGCTCACCGGCTTGCCGCGCAACTTCGGTTTCAGCGTAACGACGTCGTTCTTGTCGGGCTCGGTGAACCAGTCGCCGCAATGGGTAGTGCAATAGGCTTCGATCACCTTGCCGTCCTCGGTGCGGATGCGCAACGCATAATTGTCCAGGCCCCCGCCCCCGACCAGCTTGCCCTTCACGAGTTCGGTCGGGACGGGAGGGCAATACGCAGGCGCATCATCGCCCAGGATTTTGCAGCCACGCTTGATTTCATCCGTGATCAGTTCGCAGCTGTTTGCGGCATTGCACGGCGGGCGCGTGGCGGGAGAGACGTTCTTGCATTGCTTGACCAGTTCGGCGGCCTTCGCCTTGCCGAGCTGCTCGTCACAGGACAATGCCGCGGCATTGCCGGCAAAGGCCAGGCAGGCCAGGGAAACCAGGAACTTGTTGATTTGCATAGGTGCGCACCTGTGTGAGGGAAAGGCGCAAAGTGTAAATGCCGCAGCCCTCGCACATATGCACGGAATGTCACGCGCGCGTGAACTCAGTCATACGTCGATTGGGTGCGGGCGTGAGTTCCCCATGCAAGCCGCGCAACCACCAACAGGAAAGCGAAGCGTGGCAACAGCAGGAACCAGCCGAATTGGCCGACACTGGCCGGTGTCACGCTCTTGGTAGGGTTGTACCGGTCCGAGAAGGTGTATTCGGCGTGGGTGATTTTCAATGCAAAGTATTTACCCGGCGCGATGTCTGGCGCCGCCATGCCATGGCTGAACATCCATGCCAGATAAGGACTCATTTCGACCGCGAATTGCACGGCGAGGCAGATCAGGATCAGAAAAGCAAAGTCGACGCTGTCACCGTAACGCTGCACCCGGTGGGGCGACAACACATACCCCGACACCGCACAACACCCGACCACGGCTGCGCCCACCGGTATCAAGGCATACAACTGGAAGGAAAAGATGCTCAGTCCAGTCCTTTCCAGGATGAGATGATGGAGGACCAGGGTGATAAGAAAGCTGGCAATACAGGCGCCCCAAAGTTTGAAGCGGAGCTGCAGTGACGAAGAACCCATAGCGAAATAACAGACGTTATAAAATCGCCAATTCTAATGCCTGGGCGCCAGACTTCAAAGCTTCCATTTGTTCCACGCCGCCAGCACCGCGTTCGGATACTCCGGCTTGCCGCGGCTGCCGTTGTAGCGGCCGAGGGCGAGGTAGAGGTTGCCCTGTTCCATATCGATATACATGCGCAGGATCGAGCAGCCGTAGCGCAGGTTGGTCTGCATATTGAACAGCTTGGAGCGGTCGCGGTCGCCGATCACATTGGTCCAGAACGGCATCACCTGCATATAGCCACGCGCGCCGACAATCGACACCGCGTACTTGCGATAAGCCGATTCCACCTGGATCAGCCCCAGCACCAGGCCCGGGTCCAGGCCGGCGCGGCGCGCCTCGTACCAGGCGGTTTCGAGGAATTCGCGGCGGGTGAATTCGTCGGGCAGCTTGCGCTTCAGGCGGTCCGACATGGCGGCATACCAGGCGTCGTACTGCGCACGGTCGGTGGGATTCAGGAACACCGGCTTGGGCGGCCGCGCATCCATGATGGCGTTGGACAGCGCCAGCCGCACGCTGTCGGCCAGCGCCTCCTCTTTCTGGTTGCCGGCAAAGCCGAACGGCGCGCACAGCACGCCGCTGGCGAAAGCCAGCGTATGCCACCATCGCAAGGGACGCGCCCACCAGCGGCGGCGGTCACGTCCCTGCTTTGGCAAATGCCTTGCCATGGCGATCACTTCTGGATTTTGCCCTTGATGAAGGCCAGGGCATCGGCCACCGGAACGGCAGTCGCTTCGGTGTCGCGGCGGCCCTGGTACTCCAGGTTGCCTTCCTTCAGGCCACGCTCGCCGATCACCACGCGGTGCGGCACGCCGATCAGTTCCCAGTCGGCGAACATCGCGCCTGGGCGCTGGCCGCGGTCATCCAGGATGACGTCGATACCGGCTTCCAGGGCCGCGTTGTACAGCTTCTCGGTTTCGGCTTTCACCAGATCCGAGCGGTCCATGCCCATTGGGCACAGCACCAGTTCGAACGGCGCCAGGGAAGTCGGCCAGATGATGCCCTTGTCGTCGAAGTTCTGCTCGATGGCGGCGCCCAGGATACGGGTGATGCCGATGCCGTAGCAGCCCATTTGCAGCGGGGCTGGCTTCTGGTTCTCGTCGAGGAAGGTGGCCTGCATCGATTCCGAGTAAGCGGTGCCCAGCTGGAACACGTGGCCCACTTCGATGCCGCGCTCGATCGCCAGCACGCCCTTGCCGTCCGGCGAAGCATCGCCTTCGACCACATTGCGGAGGTCGGCCACCAGGGCAGGTTCCGCCATGTCGCGGCCCCAGTTGGCGCCGGTGAAGTGGTAATCCTCTTCGTTTGCGCCGGTCACGAAATCCGACATCAGCGCCACGGTGCGGTCGGCCACCACGGTCACAGGACCCTTGGTGCCGATCGGGCCCAGGTAGCCAGGCTTGCAGCCATAGACTTCCAGGATTTCCGCTTCGGTCGAGAAGCGGTTCTGCTCCAGGCCAGGCACTTTGCTGGCCTTGATTTCATTCAGCTCATGGTCGCCGCGCAGCAGCAGCATGAAGTGCTGCTTGCTGCCGTCTTCCTTGTCGGCGGTCAGGGCGATGGTCTTGACGGTCTGTTTCAGGTCGATGCCCAGCAGCTTGGCCACGTCTTCGCACTTGGACGCCTTCGGGGTCGAAGTCTTGGCCAGTGCGGCGCCGGCAGCGGCACGGGTGCCGGTAGCAACCGCTTCCGCCGCTTCCATATTGGCCGCGTAGTCGGAGGTCGGGCAGTACACCAGCGCGTCTTCGCCGGTGGAAGCGATCACGTGGAATTCATGCGAACCGGTGCCGCCGATGGCGCCGTTGTCGGCTGCCACAGCGCGGAACTTCAAGCCGAAGCGGGTGAAGATGCGGGTGTAGGCGTCGAACATGATCTTGTACGACTTCTGCATGCCTTCCAGGTCGCGGTCGAAGGAATACGCATCCTTCATGGTGAACTCGCGGCCGCGCATCAGGCCGAAGCGTGGGCGGCGTTCGTCGCGGAACTTGGTCTGGATGTGGTAAAAATTCAACGGAATCTGGCGGTAGGATTTAATCTCGCTACGCACCACGTCGGTGATCACTTCTTCGGAAGTCGGCTGGATCGCGAAGTCGCGGCCGTGGCGGTCTTTGACGCGCAGCAGTTCCGGGCCCATCTTGTCCCAACGGCCGGTTTCCTGCCACAGTTCCGCAGGCTGTACCAGAGGCATCAGCAGCTCAATGGCGCCGGCATTATTCATCTCTTCGCGAACAATCGCTTCGACTTTCCGGATCACTTTCAGGCCCATCGGCATATAGGTATAAATGCCGGAACCGAGGCGTTTGATCATGCCTGCGCGCATCATCAATTGGTGACTGACGATCTCCGCGTCAGATGGAGCTTCCTTGAGGGTTGAAATAAAAAAACGAGATGCACGCATATCGGTGAATTCTTTTTAAAAAGAGAGAGTTATAATCGACCTAATTTTAAAGGATTAGCTGGCCCGATGCGTCCAAACTTTATACAAAGAGCGCTATTACAGTTGGATTTGTAGTCAAAAATATAAGAGGACGCCTCGGCCACAGAAAGTTTGAGGTGCAATATGCTCGATCGTGAAGGGTTTCGCCCCAACGTCGGCATCATCCTGCTCAACTCGCATAACGAGGTGTGGTGGGGCAAGCGGGTGCGCGAGCACTCGTGGCAGTTCCCGCAGGGCGGGATCAAGTACGGTGAAACGCCGGAGCAAGCAATGTATCGCGAGCTCGAAGAGGAAATCGGCCTGCGTCCGGAGCACGTCAAGATTATTGGCCGCACGCGCGACTGGTTGCGTTACGAGGTGCCTGATCACTTCATCAAGCGGGAAATCCGCGGCCATTACCGTGGCCAGAAGCAGATCTGGTTCCTGTTGCGCATGTGTGCGCGCGACAATGACGTGAACCTGCGCCTGACCGACCATCCCGAGTTCGACGCCTGGCGTTGGCACGATTACTGGGTTCCGCTGGACGTGGTGATCGAATTCAAGCGCGAAGTCTACCAGCGCGCCTTGCAGGAGCTATCGCGCTTCCTGACCTGGCCAGCGCATGGCGACCGCCGCCACTCCTCGCGCTACCTGCGCCAGCCGCACGGCCAGCGTGGACAGCGCAGCGGCGACAAGCCGCAGCAGCCAGCGGTGACGCCGCCGCCGACGGAACTGGTGACGAAGGAATGAGGAAGCTGCCCGCAAGGGCGGCTTTTTTTACGGCTGCCGCAAGGCCCAGCGCTGCGAGACGTAGTCGATTACCAGCACCTTGCCAAGCATGTAGTGCAGCCCCACCACGCCTGCCAGGGGTTCGTCGGGCTCAAAGCCCAGGCCTTCGCAATATCCCCCCTGGAAGCGCGGAAGCTTGATGCTGTCGCCGATCTCCAGCGTCCGCGCTACTGTTCCCATGACACATGGCACCTGGCGTCCCCACGCGTTGACCGAAAAGCGCCGCTCGTCGCGCAGCGCCGCGCCTCCAGTCAGCCCTTGCCAGGCAAGTGCCGAATGGCCATTGATGCCAAAGGCGGCTGAGCCAGTGTCCAGCAATGCTGCTTGCGGTGCCCCGCCTGCCACGCGCACCGTCACCAGCGGATGGCCGCCGGACCCGCCCCAGCGCACATAACGCATCGCTTGCGCATCCGGCGCCCCCTGCAGCGCAGCGCCCTGCTGCCAGCGATAGCGAGAACCGGCCAGGTCAAGTTCCAGCGTGCCCAGTTCAAAGAACTCATTGCCGATGGTGGCAATCAGGTCGCTGGGGCAGCGCCCCTGCTCCAGCAAGGCCAGGTTGGCGGCATCCGCACTGGCGCTGCGGCGCAGCCCGGCCAGTTCGACCGTTACGTCCTTGCGCGGCGCGTCCGCCTTGCCTTTGCTGTGCCAGATCACCGCGCCGGGAGCGCCGGTGTCGAGCTGCGCGTAGCAGTCGATTCCCTCCACCTTCACTGGCAGCACGATGGCGGCAGGCACCTTGGGCGCCCCTTCATAGAGCGCGTGATCGACGAAGTAGAACGGCAGGAAAATCGGCATTATCAAAAAAACAGCAAAAAGGGGCTGCAGGGTACACCAGCGCGCCGCAAGGTACAATGGCGGCATGTTTACCCCGTCTTCCCACGACGTTCGCCGCTTCTTCTGCGACGTCTACCGCAAAGCCAACGCCAATGAAATCATGGATCCGATCGAGCTGATCGCCCGGGACTGGATCATGGCGCACCCCGAGTACCACGACCAGCTGAAGGATGTGGAAGCCGCCATTGCGCGCGACTACTCCGTGGAGGGCAGCGAAGCGAACCCCTTCCTGCACCTGTCGATGCACCTCTCGATCACCGAACAGCTGTCGATCGACCAGCCGCGCGGCATCCGCGAAGCCTTCGTAGGCCTGGCGCGCAAGCTTGGCACCGAACACGCTGCGCACCATGAAATCATGGAATGCCTCGGCGAGATGATCTGGAATTCCCAGCGTCGCGGCGTGCCGCCGGACGGCGCTGCCTACGTGGAAGCGGTCAAGCGCCGGATTTGAGGATCAAGCGGGCGGCGCCCGCCAGGCCAAAGCCCGCTGCCAGCACCAGTGCATAACGAACGTCGGACATGGTTTGGGTAAGCTGCCAGACAATTGCGGCCAGCGCCAGCATGATCCCCGAAGTAGCGAACAGCCCCAGGACCGCCCGGTTCCGGCTTACCGACCGCGTTTGCCAGACGGCCAGGGCGGCCATGCAGAACGCGGTAAAGTAAGCCATCACACTTCGTCCACGCGGACGATCGGCATGTGCCAGATCAGGGCAAACACCAGCGGGCTGGCGACAGCCGCAAAAATCACTGAACGCATCAGATGGTCCGAGCCTGCCGCCAGCGCCGGGGCGACATTGATCAGCCATGGCAGCGTCGCCGCCAGCAAGGCTTGCGATTTGCGTCCCAGCCGGGCAATCAGGCACAGCATCAGCACTGCCACACCAGCCAGCAATGCAGTAAGCAAGTACACCATTCTCGGCACCTCCGCGATTTACGATACGGGCATCATAGACCACCAGTTCCCCGCGGAAACTATCCAATAATCGCGAAGCGGTAAATATTTATGCCGGGTTCCGGAACACGCAATAGCCGCCTGCCAGGCGCGCGTCCGGCGGTGCGGCCAAGTGGCCATCAGGCAGCAGGTGGATGCAGGAACCGGCGCAAACTTCCAGGTGCGACAGCATTTCAGCCAGCGTGGCATCGGCGGCAAAGTCCTCCCATGCGGCGCCGGCACCTGGACCACCACGCGGCGCCACGACCGCATGACTGGAGCCAAACGCTGACGCCAGCCGCAGCGCAAGCCCTGCCAGGGCGGCTCGGCTGCCCACGCGCTGCAATACGCAAGGCCAGCAGAAAGCCTCATCGCGCAACTCGATCGCCACCATATGCTGGCTGGCCTGGCGCAAGCTGGCCGGCAATCCTCCTACCCGGCCCAGAGCCTTGTCAACTCGCCGCTGCAAGCCCCGCGGCGGCAGAGAATGGCTGACATAGATTGTCGAAGTTTCCATGTTAATTTCCTCCACGCATCTATCCTTACCTCAGCATAGACCATGGATGCCACATAGAAACTATCCAATCATTGCAGGCGCAGCCCTGCTTTGATTAATGGCAAATCGGTGTAGCGATTGCCGGTGGCGGCGAACAAGGCATTCGCAAGGGCCGGCGCCAGGGGGCCGACCGCTTCTTCACCGACTCCGCCGGGCGCCTCGCTACTGTCGATGATCACGACTTTGATCTCCGGCGTTTCAGCCAGCGACAGCAACTTGTAATCGGTGAAATTCGACTGTTCCACCGCGCCATCCTTGACTGTGATTTCACCGTAGAAGGCCGCTGTCAACGCGAAGATGATGCCGCCCTCCATCTGCCCACGCACATTGCGCGGATTAACGGTGATGCCGCAATCGAGCACTGTGGTGACGCGATGCAGCTTGACGCGCGATCCCGCGTCGACCGACAGTTCGACTACCTGGCCGATATAGGTGCCGTTGGCCCAGGTGAAGGCCATTCCGCAGTGACGGCCCGGCCGCCTGTCGCCGCGCCAGCCGGAACTTGCTTCCAGTTGGTCGAGCACGGCGCGTTCGCGGCTGCCGGGCTTCATCAGGCTGCGCCGGTAATCCAGCGGATCCTGCCCGGCGCGCGCGGCCAGGTCGTCGACGAACGACTCGGTGGCGAAAATGTTCTGCGACGCCGCAACCGAACGCCAGTAGCCGAGCGGCACGCCGGCATCGACGGTGTTGGTGCGGTGGGCGAAGCCGGGCAGGCCGTAGTAGCGGGTGAGCAGCACGCCGACAGCGCTGCGGTCGAAAGGCTTGGCGTACTGCTTGTCGGCGCCGAAGCGCGAGTAGTTGAACAGGGTGTCGCTCGCGCTGTCCAGGCGCACGACGCTCAGCGCGCCGGTGGCGTCAAAGCCGGCGCGCAAGCGCAGGACTGCTGCCGGGCGATGGTAGCCGTGGCGCATGTCTTCTTCGCGGCTCCACAGCAGCTTGACCGGTACTCCGGCCTCCTTCGCAATCAAGGCTGCCTGCACGGCAAAATCGGCTTCGATGCGGCGGCCGAAACCACCGCCGCTTAGCGTTGTGTGGATGGTGACGGCTTCGGGAGCGATGCCGAGCGCCTGGGAGACATAGGTGCGCGCCGTATCCTGTGCTTGCGTCGGCAGCCACAGCTCCGCCTTGCCGTCCTTGACGCTGGCGGTGCCGTTCATCGGCTCCATGGTGGCATGCGCCAGCAGCGGCACGGTGTAAGTCCGCTCGAGCCAGGACGCCGCCTTGGCCACGCCAGCTTCGTGCGCGGCACTGATTTCTTCTGCCTTGCCATTGCGCGGCACCACGAGCTCACCTTCTTTTTGCACGGCCTCGCGCAACGTGTCGCGGTACGGGGCGCTGGATTGTTTGCTGGCAGCGGCGAGGTCCCAAACCGGCTTGAGAACGTTGAGCGCTTGCTGCGCGCGCCAATAGCTGTCTGCCACTACCGCCACAGCGTCCGGCAGCCGCACCACTTTTTTCACGCCGCGCCTGGCCAGCGCCGGCTGCGGATCGACGCCCGCCAGCTTGCCGCCGAAGTGAGGGCATTGCACGATCGCTGCATACAGCATGCCGGGCACTTTCACGTCGATGCCGTACACCGCGCTGCCATCGGTCTTGGCTGGCAGGTCGAGGCGGGCCACGTCCTTGCCCATGTGGCGCCAGCGTTCCTTCGGCATCAGCGGCGGATCGGCCAGTACCGGCTGTTGCGCGGCCTGCTGCACCAGTTTCGCGTACGGCAGTGTGCGGCCGGTGGGCTTGTGCAGCACGGCGCCGGGCTGGGTATCGCATTCGGCGGCCGGAACCTTCCACTCCGCCGCGGCCGCCCCCACCAGCATGGCGCGCGCCTGGGCGCCGGCCTTGCGCAGTTGAGGGAACTGGCGCGCTACGCCGCCGCTGCCGTAGGTCGCGTACTCGCCCCAGCCGGCATTGATGAACTGCTTCTCGACCGGGGCCATTTCGATGCGTATGGTTTTCCAGTCCAGGTCCATTTCATCGGCCAGCAACTGCGCGATGGCAGTGCCGGTGCCCTGCCCTATCTCGCTGGTGTTGGAAAGAATGGTGACACTGCCGTCCGGCGCGATGCGCACCCAGCCCGGCGGCGGGGGCACCGGCGCCGCGCCAGGGGCATCGGCCGCCGCCACGGCGGTGACCGGGCCGACTGCCACCAGCAGGCCCCCGGCAGCAAGCGTCTTCAGGAAGTCGCGACGATTGCTCATGCCACCTCCTCCACCTTCATGCCCGCCGCACGCTTGATAGCGCGCCGAACGCGCGGGTAGGTGCCGCAGCGGCACAGGTTCGTCATGGCTTCCTCGATCTGGGCGTCGCTCGGCTTGGGATGGGATTTGAGCAGCACCGCAGCCGCCATCAGCATGCCCGACTGGCAGTAGCCGCACTGCGGCACCTGTTCCGCGATCCAGGCCAGTTGCAACGCGTGCGAGCGATCCGGCGACAGCGCCTCGATAGTCCGCACCTTGCCCTTGCCGACCGCGCTGACCGGCATCACGCAGCTGCGCACCACCTGGCCGTCGATGTGTACCGTGCAAGCGCCGCAAACACCGGCGCCGCAGCCGTACTTGGTGCCGGTCATCCCCAGCGTATCGCGCAGCACCCACAGCAGCGGCGTATCGCCTTCAACGTCGGCCGTGCAGGCCACGCCATTGATATTCAGCTTGTAAGCCATCGTCTCCCCCAGAAAGTTGGGGAAAGCTTAACAGCGGCGCGGCGGCCTGGATTGGCGGTGTGACGAAAACCGCCAACCGTGGGTTAAAAATGAAAAAGCCCGCACGTGGCGGGCTTCTTACGGGGAGGCGCTGGATCAGCGCTTCAGGACCAGCGAACCTGGCAGCGAGTGCAGGTAGGCGGCGATATCCTGGATGTCCTTGTTGGTCAGTGGCTTGACCTGGCCGGTCATGATCGCGTTGGAGCGGCCGTTCGGTGCGTCGCCGCGCTTGTAAGCGGTCAGCGCATGCTGCAGGTAATCCTTGTGCTGGCCTGCCAGCTTAGGATAGCTCGGGTCGATCGGGGAGTTGTAGTCCTTGCCGTGGCAGGCAGCGCAGCTGTATTTTTCAGTCAGGGCCTTGCCGTTTTCGATGTTGCCGCCAGCCAGGGCGCTGAACGAAACTGCGGAGCAGAACAGAGCAATAATCAGTTTTTTCATGGTCGAGGGCCTTATTTCTGCTGGGAGTAGAACGCGGCGATATCGGCGATGTCCTGGTCGGACAGGCTGGCAGCGATACCCTTCATGGTCGGGTGCTTACGCTCACCCTTCTGGTAGCCCTTGAGCGCGTTTTCAATGTATTTGGCAGATTGGCCGCCGATCATCGGCACCTGGAAAACTTCGGGGAAGGTAGCTTTGTAGCCTGGAATTGCGTGGCAACCGATGCACATCTCGATCTTGCCTTTTGCGTTCTTGGCGTCGCCGACGATGTCCGCGGCTACGGCTGCCTGCGCAACTGCGGTCAGCGCGAGGAGTGCGAAGATTTTTTTCATAGGTGTGGGCTTTAGTCAGTTGAAATCGGACACTGCATTGCGCAACAAAACCGCTCCTTTGCGCCCTCAACCTGCGATTTTACCTTAGAAGTTGGCCAATCGTCCATAAGATGGATCTGTCAATAGGCACTTCTTTCACATGAGTTTCGGGAATCTGTTGTATGCCTTCCGCTTTTTTGCACAGTGAAAGCAAATAGCGATAGTTTCCATGTGGCAATTAATGGTAAATTTGCCAGCCAAATTTAACTACTTGTTTTGCGCTCACTTTTACCATGCCTTTTTACCTGTCTGAACGACGCCGGCCATTGCTGGCGACCATGGCTCTCGCCATGCTGCTCACCGCTTGCGGCGGTGGCGGCGGCGACAAGCCCGGCGACTCCGGTCCCATCACACCACCAGGCCAAACCAGCCCTGATTCGAAAGCCGCGCTGGACGCCGCCCTGCCAAGTGGCGACGTGAGCAAGCTGAACGACAGCAACGTCGAACTGCTGAAAGCAATCAAAGCCGAATTCTCCCTGCGCGAAACCGAACAGGCGGATTTGCTGGCCCAGGTCTGGGGCGGTGAAGCCATCGCCTACGCGCCTGGGGCCAACAGCCAGTTGCTGGTCCCGCAAGCTACGCGCGAATCGGCACGCACCTACCCATTGGTGGTGGGCAGCGGCGGCGAAAGCCTGGCGATCGCCGGCAAGGTACAGGGCGCGCGCGTAGCCGCCTTTGGCGCCAACGTGATCGGCGGCGACTTCCCTGCCATGGTGGCCCCGACGCGCCGCCTGCTGTCCTGGCTGCTGCTCGGCCAGCAGAAAGACATCGGCGCCGCACGCGAAATCACCCTGCTGCGCTATTCGTCCGGCGAACAGACTGCCTTGAAGGCGTGGTTTAAGACCCAGTTCCCGAACTGGACCGTGACTGCCTGCGCCGACGACAACCAGCTGGCAACCTGCACCCAGAACAGCCAGTTGCTGCTGGTCGGCAGCGCAGCCACCACGCTGGCCGATAACAACGCCGCCCTGCTGGCCTACCTGAATAAGTGGCTGGCGGCCGGCAAACCCCTGCTGTACCAGCACACTGGAAGCTGGGGCGACGGCGGCCTGCCGCAAATCGCCGACCTGCTGGGCCAGGCGCCACTCCCTTATGCCGGCAACTACTTTGACAAGGACAGCGCCAACTGGGCCAACAAGGAAGCCATGATCGCCGCCCAGCCCGGCGCGCTGAAGCCGATGCAATCGATCAGCCGCGTGGTCGACCACCTGGCGGCAGCCGACTACAGCTTCAACCTGGGGCAGTGCGAAGATGACCGCCACTGCCCGGCTGTCCCTGCGCTGAAGACCGAGTTCTTCCAAGGGGCGGAACAGCTGCAATCCTGGATCGCACGCGTCGAGACTTCCGGCAAGCGGCCGTTTGATGCGGATGCGCCAAAGCTCCTGAAGTATCTGGTGCTGCTGGGCGACTACTTCCGCAACCACACCAGCTACCCGATGAGCAAGGCCACCACGCCGGTCAACGCCTTCCTGCAGGCGCTGTTCGCCGACCACGCCCTGGCAAACAGCCGCGACATCCAGCCAGCCATGAACCTGCAGGGCAGCAGCTTCCCGTCCCTGTCCGGCAGCGCGGCAGAAACCACGGTCAGCCGCAGCTTCGCCACGCGCAAGGTGGCATTCACCACCACTTCTGCCGCCTACGCACTGCCCGGAAAAACCTTCAGCGTGACACGCAGCGACACCAGTGCGGCCAAGGTCACGGTATTCGTGAACCAGCTGCGCGACGGTTCCGCCCATATCTTCGACAAGCAGTATGACCGTCCGCAATTCCTGTGGGGGAACGAGATTCCGCTCACAGCGGGACAGACGCTCAAGTTGAGCAGCCCGACCGGCGGCATCATCTACGTTCGCATGCAGGAGACCGATACGCCGCTGAACGTCGCACTGCAATTCACAGGCGTTGGCCAGCAAGCGGCTTACACCGGGCCGGAAAGCGCCGGCACCTTCGCCAGCGCAGTACGCAGCAGCGCGATCGGCTGGTCTGAAATCATGACGCCGGAGTTCCAGATCCACTCCACCACGGAGAAGATGCGCGAGACCCTCACCGACTACGGCGACAACGTCGGCAAGCTGCTCAGCGACTTTGACATTTACATGTACAAGGACATCTACAACCTGGCCGCCTTCAATGGCCGCGAGCTGGCCCTGCCGGCCGCCGTCACGACCTTCTGCCAGAGCAAGGGCTGGGACTGCACGAACTGGGATATCCACGGCCTGGGCGGCGTGCAGCACTTCAATGCCGACCGCGCAAACTGCGGCTATATGTGCTCCGGCCAGCCAATCGACAGTTACGGCAACTTCTCGCCGCTGGGCTGGGGCGAATCGCACGAAGTGGGCCACAACCTGCAGCGCGGCCGCCTGAAGATGTACGGCAGCCAGTCGACCGAAGTGTCGAACAATATCTTCCCGGTCCACAAATGGCTGCACTACAACCGCGACAACCCGACTGCCAAGCAATACGGCCGCGACCTGCAGCAGAAGACCACCTTCGACCTGCTGCAAGCCGCCCAGAAACAGGCGGATCCGTCGGGCCACGTGAAAACCAATATGTGGTTCAACGACGACCTGCTGTGGGGCCGCCTGATGTTCTACTGGCAGCTCGCCATGGATAACAGCAGCAGTTTTGGCGACAATGGCTGGGACCTGTACCGCCTGTTCTACCTGCACGACCGCCTTCTGTCCAAGGCGCTGGGCAGCGACGCCACCTGGAGCGCCGAGCGCGCCAAACTGGGCTTCACCGATGCCGGCTATGCCAACCGCAGCACCGTGCAATCGATCACCGCCGAAGACAGCATGCTGGTGGTGGCGTCCTTCATCACAGGCCGTGACCAGCGCAATTTCTTCGACATGTGGGGCATCAAATTCAGCGCCACCGCCTCCGCCCAGGTAGCCGCCTACGGCTTCCCGGCCACCACCAGGCAGTTCTGGGTGGTGCCATGCGAGAAGAACGGCTTCAAGGCCCCGCTGCCGGCGCCGGTCGCAATCGATGGCGTGAGCGCCTGGCCAGCCGCAGGGAGCTGCACACCGTAAGCCGCTCTGGCATATACTTCCGGTGATACCCTCACCGGAAGTATTTACCATGCACGCACCGCAACGATTCGAAGGCTCCGACAACTACGTCGCCACCAATGACCTGAAACTGGCCGTCAATGCCGCCCTGACCCTGCAGCGCCCCCTGCTGATCAAGGGCGAGCCGGGCACCGGCAAGACCATGCTGGCGGAAGAAGTCGCCGCCGCGCTCGATATGCCGCTGATGCAGTGGCATATCAAATCCACCACCAAGGCCCAGCAAGGCCTGTACGAATACGACGCCGTGTCGCGCCTGCGCGACTCGCAGTTGGGCGACGAGCGCGTACGCGACATCCACAACTACATCGTCAAAGGCGTGCTGTGGCAAGCCTTTACCGCACCGGAACCGGTGGTGCTGCTGATCGACGAGATCGACAAGGCCGACATCGAATTCCCGAACGACCTGCTGCGCGAACTGGACCGCATGGAGTTCTACGTCTACGAGACGCGCGAAATGGTGACCGCCAAGCACCGCCCGCTGGTGATCATTACTTCCAATAACGAGAAAGAGCTGCCGGACGCCTTCCTGCGCCGCTGCTTCTTCCACTACATCAAATTCCCGGACAAGGACACGATGGAAGCCATCGTCAAAGTCCACTACCCGCACCTGAAGCAGGAACTGCTGGCAACTGCCTTGCAAACCTTCTACGAAGTGCGCGACGTGCCGGGCCTGAAGAAAAAGCCATCCACCAGCGAATTCCTCGACTGGCTCAAGCTCCTGATGGCAGAAGACATCCCGCCGGAAGTCCTGCGCGGCAAGGACCAGAAAGCCGCCATCCCGCCGCTGCACGGCGCCCTGCTGAAAAACGAACAGGACGTGCACCTGTTCGAACGCCTGGTGTTCATGTCGAGGACCAACCGCTGATGGAAGCTCCAACCCCGGTCACGCTGGAAGCCAACGGCCTGCGCCTGGAACCGCTTGGCCAGCAGCACGCCGACGCCCTGCGCGCAGCCGCGCAGGACGGCGAGCTGTGGAAGCTGCGCATCACCTCCGTGCCGGAGCCAGACAAGGTAGAAGCCTACATCGCTACCGCACTCGAAATGCGCCCTTCCCGCCTGGCTTTCGCCGTGGTGGAAGCGGCGAGCGGCGCGGTGCTCGGCACCACCAGCTACCACGACATCGTGCCCGCCATCGACCGCGCAGAAATCGGCTACACCTGGTACCGCCGCAGCGTGCAGCGCACCCACGTCAACACGACGTGCAAGCTGCTGTTGCTGGCGCACGCCTTCGAAACGCTGGGCTGCGCCGTGGTCGGCTTCCGCACCGATAACTTCAACCACGCCTCGCAGGCCGCCATCGAACGCCTGGGCGCGAAAAAGGACGGCGTGCTGCGCCACCACGCCATGCGGCGCGACGGCACCGTGCGCGACACGGTCATGTACAGCATCGTGCGCGGCGAATGGCCGGAAGTGAAAGCGCAGCTGCGCTACCTGCTGGCGCGGAGGGCCTGACATGCTGATCGACTTCTTCTTCACGCTGAAAGACGCCAAGATCCCCGTCACGATCAAGGAATTTCTCACGCTGCTGGAAGCCATGCAAAAGCAGGTGCTGGAACCCTCGCTGGACGACTTCTACTACATGAGCCGCCTGTGCCTGGTGAAGGACGAGGCCAACTACGACAAGTTCGACCGCGCCTTCGGCCAGTACTTCAAAGGCATTAACGCCGTCTTTGACACCACCAAAGAGATACCGCTCGACTGGCTGCTGCAGCGCATGAAGCGCGAGCTGACGCCCGAGCAGATCGCCGCGCTGGAAAAATTCGGCTACGACAAGCTGATGGACCGCCTGAACGAGCTGCTGAAAGAGCAGAAGGAACGCCACGAAGGCGGCAACAAATGGATCGGCAGCGGCGGCACCTCCCCGTTCGGCAACGGCGGCACCAACCCGGAAGGCATCCGCATCGGCGGCAAAGGCGGCAACCGCACGGCAGTGAAAGTGTGGGAGCAGCGCACCTACAAGGACTACGACGGCGACCGCGAACTGGGCACGCGCAACATCAAGGTCGCCCTGCGCCGCCTGCGCAAGTTCGCGCGCGAAGGCGCAGCGGAAGAACTGGCCCTCGACCAGACCATCCGCGCCACCGCCAACAACGCCGGCTACCTCGACATCAAGATGCAGCCCGAGCGCAAGAACAACGTCAAGGTACTGATGCTGATGGACGTCGGCGGCACGATGGACGACCACATCGAACGCGCGGAAGAACTGTTCTCGGCCGCCAAGACCGAGTTCAAGAACATGGAGTTCTACTACTTCCACAACTGTGTGTACGACTACCTGTGGCGCAGCAACCGCCGCCGCAACGCCGAACGCTTCGCCACCTGGGACGTGCTGCGCAAATACCCGCCCGACACGAAACTGATTTTCGTCGGCGACGCCACCATGAGTCCCTACGAAGTGCTGCAGCCCGGCGGCTCGGTCGAATACAACAACGAAGAAGCCGGCGCCGAATGGCTGGGCCGCTTCACGTCGCACTTCCCCAAGTTCGTCTGGCTCAACCCCGAGCCGGAAGGCCTGTGGCAATACCGCCAATCGATCACCGTGATCCGCCAGATCATGCAGAACCGCATGTTCCCCATCACCATCGAAGGCCTCGAACGCGCCATGCGCACCCTCAGCAAGTAAGCAGCAACAGCCCAGCCCGTGTCACACCATGGGGTCACACCCCAAGTGTGACACGAGCTCGGCCATTCACCCCAATTGCAGGCGGTAGCCGACGGCGGTTTCGGTCAGCAGGTATTGCGGCTGGGCGGGGTCATCTTCCAGCTTGTGGCGCAGGTGGCCCATGTAGATGCGCAGGTAATGGCTGTTGTCGGATTGCGCCGGCCCCCATACGGCGCGCAGCAGCTGCGGAGCGGTCATCACGCGGCCGGCGTTGGCGACCAGCACGGACAGCAGGCGGTACTCGGTCGGCGTCAGGTGCACGTGCTCGCCGCGTTTGCTGACGCGGCGATTCGGCAGATCCACTACCACTTCGCCGAATTGCACCTGGCCGGCGCTGTCGGCTTGTGGCTGCCGCTGTCGGCGCAACGTAGCACGTACGCGGGCCAGCAGCTCGCCGGTGCCGAAAGGCTTGCTCAGGTAATCGTCGGCGCCGGCGTCCAGCGCCTTGATCTTGTCGGCTTCGTTGACACGCGCAGACAGCACGATGACCGGCACGTTCGACCATTTGCGCAGGTCGGCAATGAAGTCGATGCCGTCGCCATCCGGCAGGCCAAGGTCGAGGATCACCAGGTCCGGACGGCGCGTGCCGGCGTCGATCAGGCCGCGCTGCATGCTGGCCGATTCGTGCACGTGCCAGCCCTCTTCTTCCAGCGCAGCGCGCACGAAGCGGCGAATCTGCGGTTCGTCCTCCACCAGCAGGGCTGTGGGGACTATCTCGGTCTGTTGCGTGTTCATTCTTCCTCGATTTCAGGCGGCTGCGGCGGCGTGCCGACCGGCAGCGTGAAGACGAAGGCAGCGCCGCCAAGCGGGGATTTGTCCGCTGCGATGGTGCCGCCGTGGGCTTCGACGATGGCGCGGCAGATCGCCAACCCCAGGCCAACGCCCGGCTTGGCCGATTCCTTTTCGCCTCGGGCAAATTTTTCAAAGATCGCTTCTTCGCGCCCGCGCGGCAACCCCGGGCCGTTATCGTACACCATCACGCGTACGAATTCTCCGCGCTGCACTGCGTAGATCACAATCGACGATCCCGATGGCGTGTATTTGGCAGCGTTTTCCAGCAGGTTGCACAGCACGCGTTCGATCAGCATGGCGTCGAAGCGCAGCAGGGGCAGTTCGAGCGATAACTGCGTACTGACCTTATGCTCCCGCAGTTGCAGGCTGCTGGAGCGCAATGAGCTGCCGACCACTTCTTCCAGCGGCTGCCATTGCAGGTTGAATTTCAGTTCTCCGCTTTCGATGCGCGCCATATCGAGCAGGTTGGCCACCAATGCGCTCATGCGCAGCGCTTCGTTGTGCAGCGAATTTGCAAGTTCCAGCTGGGATGCCGTAAGCGCCGGGCGCGAACCTGCCAGCGATTCCGACAAACCGACCAGGGAAGTTAAAGGCGTGCGCAAGTCATGCGACAGTGCGGCCAGCAGCGAATTGCGCAAGCGCTCCGATTCCATATTAACCAGCGCTTCCTGCGCCACTTCAACATAATGCACGCGTTCCAGTGCAATGGCGGCGAGCGCGGCGAAAGTGTCGAGGTGCTGCTGCTGCTCGGGAATCAGTATCCACCTGCGCTTCGCCGGCTCGATCGCCAGCACGCCACGGGTGCGCATCGGTGCCACCAGAGGCATATAGAAGAACGGGCTGGCCGGCAGCGTGCCGGTGCCGTGTCCTGCACTTTCGGCGTGGTCGAAGGCCCACTGCGCCACGCCCAGGTCCACTGCGGGAGCCGTATCCACGCCGGAAGGCAGGTGCAGGCGCCCTTCGGCATCGGGCACCAGCAGCGTGGCCCTGGCATTGAAGGTCGATTGCACAAAGTGCGCGGTGGTTTCAAACACTTGCTCCGTCTGCAGTGCGCCCGATAGTTCGCGCGCAAATTCGTACAATGCGCGGGAGCGGCCTTCGCGGTATGAGGCAACGCGGGCCTGGAAACGCAGGCCCGCAGTCAGGTGGCCTGTGATCAGGCCCACCGCCAGCATCACGGCGAAGGTGATGGTGTATTGCAGGTCCGAGATCGCAAAGCTGAAGCGTGGCGCCACAAAGAAGAAGTCGAAGCAAGCCACGCCGACACAGGTCGCCAGTACGGACGGGCCGCGGCCGTAGCGTACTGCCACCAGCAGCACCACCAGCAGGAACAGCATGGCGATATTGGCCAGGTCAAAGTACGGCAGCAGCGGCGTAGCCAGCAAGGCCATGCCGACACTGGCGGCGGCGGCCACCCCGTAGCCCCTGGCACGGCGCCTGAAGCGCAGCGCATCCTGTTCGGCATCATCCGGCGCTGCATGGCTGGCCGTGGAGGCCGCTGGCATTGCATCGCGTTCGCTGCCGGATACTTCAATCAGGTCGATATCCGGCGCGTATGCTGCCAGGCTGCGGATATGCGGCCGGCGCCATGGCCAGCTGCGGTGCGCGCGGCCCATCGCAATCTTGGACAGGTTGTGGCTGCGTGCATAGTCGGCTGCCGCGGCCGCGATATCGCTGCCGGAGAGCACGGCAGTGGTGGCGCCAAGATCTTGTGCCAGCTTGAGCATCTTCAGCACGCGCTCACGTTCGCCGGCGGGCAAGCGTTGCAGCGCCGGGGTTTCGACATAGATGGCGTGCCATTGCGTGCCAAGCTGGCCTGCCAGGCGCGCGGCACTGCGCACGACCTGTTCGCAGCCGGGCCGCGGCCCCACCAGCGCCAGCAGCGAGGCGCCGGTCTTCCAGATGGCGTCGATCGACTGTTCGACGCGGTAGGCGCGCACGTCGTCTTCGATGCGGTCGGCGGTGCGGCGCAAAGCCAGTTCGCGCAGCGCGATCAGGTTCCCCTTGCGGAAGAAGTTTTGCGCGGCGCGCTCGGCCTGCTGGGCGTGATAAACCTTGCCGCCCTTCAGGCGCGCCAGCAGTTCGTCAGCGGGAATATCGACCAGCACCACCTCGTCGGCGGCGTCGAATACTGTATCCGGCACGGTTTCATTGACCTGGATGCCCGTAATGCCGCCCACCACGTCGTTCAGGCTTTCCAGGTGCTGCACGTTGACGGTGCTGAAAACATTAATGCCGGCGTCCAGCAGTTCTTCCACGTCCTGCCAGCGCTTTGGATGGCGCGAGCCTGGCGCGTTGGAGTGCGCCAGTTCGTCGATCAGGATCAGCGGCGGGCGGCGGGCCAGCGCGGCGTCGATATCGAATTCACTCAGGTTCTTGCCACGATAGGCGACTGCGCGCAACGGCAGCAGCGGCAGGTCTTCCACCAGCGCCGCCGTTTCGCTGCGGCCGTGGGTCTCGATGACGCCAACCAGCACCTCCTGCCCGGCCGCCTGCAATTTGCGGGCAGCCGACAGCATGGCGCAGGTCTTGCCGACGCCAGCCGAAGCGCCGAAGTAGATGCGCAGCTTGCCGCGCGCAGCCTTGCGCTCCTGCTCCTGCATTTGCGCCAGCAGCGCGTCCGGGTCGGGCCGGTCGTCGTCGAGTGGAATCATGTCAGCGAGTATGCGGCGTTTTTCCGTCCAGCGCCAGATTCAGCGCCAGGACGTTCACGCGCGGCTCGCCAAAAATGCCCATGACGGTACCGGATGCATGCTCCGCGATCAGGGCTTGCACCTTTTCCGGCGCGATACGGCGCTCGGCTGCCACGCGCCTGGCCTGGTATTCTGCAGCGGCCAGGCTGATTTCCGGATCCAGGCCGCTGCCGGAGGCAGTCACCAGGTCGACCGGGATTGGCGCAGTGTTGCCAGGATCGGCCGCCTTCAGTGCCTCGACGCGGCTGCGCACCGCGTCGGTGTAGGCTGGGTTCAGCGGGCCCTGGTTGGAGCCGCTGGAGCCGTTGGCGTTGTAAGGCATCGGGCCGGTCGCCGACGGGCGGCCCCAGAAATACCGGGGCGAGGTGAATTGCTGGCCGATCAGGGCTGAGCCGACCGGTTTGCCGTTCACTTCCAGGATGGAGCCGGCGGCCTGGCGCGGGAAGGCCGCCGAGCCGACGCCTGTGACGGCCAGCGGGTAGATCACTCCGCAAGCCAGTGTCAGGGCACCGAACAGCACCAATGCAGGACGAATAGTCGAAATCATCTTGTTCTCCAGCTTAAACGAGGTTGAACGCCGCCAGCAGCAGGTCGATCAATTTGATGCCGATGAACGGCAGGACAAGGCCGCCCACGCCGTACACCAGCAGGTTGCGGCGCAGCAACGCAGTGGCGCCAATGGCGCGGTAACGTACGCCTTTCAGGGCCAGCGGAATCAGGAACACGATGATCAGCGCATTGAAGATCACGGCGGACATGATGGCGGAGTTAGGGCTGGCGAGATGCATGATGTCCAGCGCCTTCAATTGTGGGTAGGTGCCGACAAAAGCCGCCGGGATGATCGCGAAATACTTGGCGATATCGTTCGAAATTGAGAATGTCGTCAGCGAGCCGCGCGTCATCAGCATCTGCTTTCCGATCTCCACGATTTCCAGCAGCTTGGTCGGATTGGAGTCCAGGTCCACCATATTGCCCGCTTCCTTCGCAGCCTGGGTACCGGAACTCATGGCCACCGCCACGTCCGCCTGGGCCAATGCTGGCGCGTCATTGGTGCCGTCGCCGGTCATGGCGACCAGGCGGCCGTCGGCCTGGTAGCTGCGGATAAGTTTCAACTTATCCTCAGGCGTCGCCTCGGCCAGGAAGTCGTCCACGCCAGCTTCGGCCGCAATCGCGGCAGCAGTCAGCTTGTTGTCGCCGGTGATCATTACGGTCTTGATGCCCATGCGGCGCAATTCTGCAAAGCGCTCCTTGATGCCGCCCTTGACGATGTCCTTCAGCTCCACCACGCCCACCACGCAGCCATTGTCAGCCACCACCAGCGGCGTGCTGCCGCGGCGCGATACATCTTCCACGGTGCGCGCAACTTCGGCAGCCCACTGCTGGCCGGCCGCTTCCACGTACTTGCGCACAGCGTCGGCCGAACCCTTGCGCACTTCGCGGCCCGCCAAATCCACGCCGCTCATGCGGGTGTTGGCCGAAAACGGAATGAACACAGCATGCATCGGCGACAGTTCGCGCTCGCGGATATTGAACTTCTGCTTGGCCAGCACCACGATGCTGCGGCCTTCCGGCGTTTCGTCGGCCAGCGAAGCCAGTTGCGCTACGTCGGCCAGCTCGCGCTCTGTCACGCCCGGCGCCGCGAAGAAGGCAGACGCCTGGCGATTGCCAAGGGTGATGGTGCCAGTCTTGTCCAGCAACAGCACGTCAACGTCGCCGGCAGCTTCCACAGCGCGGCCGGAGGTGGCGACCACGTTGGCCTGCATCATGCGGCTCATGCCCGCCACGCCAATGGCCGACAACAGGCCGCCAATGGTGGTCGGAATCAGGCACACCAGCAGCGCAATCAGCACGGTAATGGTGATTGGTGAACCCGTCTGCGCGGCTGCCACCGAGAACAGCGAGAACGGCAGCAAGGTCGCGGTCACGATCAGGAACACGATGGTCAGCGCCACAAGCAGGATGGTCAGCGCAATTTCGTTCGGGGTTTTCTTGCGCTTGGCGCCTTCGACCATGGCGATCATGCGGTCAAGGAAGGTTTCGCCCGGGTTGGCCGTGACCTGCACCACCAGCCAGTCGGACAGCACGCGGGTACCGCCGGTGACGGAGGAAAAGTCGCCACCCGACTCGCGGATGACCGGCGCCGATTCGCCGGTAATGCCGCTTTCGTCCACCGAGGCCACGCCTTCAATCACGGTGCCATCGATCGGGATAACGTCGCCGGCTTCCACCAGCACGTAGTTGCCCTTGCGCAGGTCGGTGGCCGGGCATGGCAGCCACGGCGTGCCATGTTTGGGCGCCGCCAGGCGCTTCGACGTCACGCTCTGTTTCAGGCTGCGCAGCGAAGCCGCCTGCGCCTTGCTGCGGCCCTCGGCCAGGGCTTCGGCAAAGTTTGCGAACAACACGGTGAACCAGAGCCATATCGTGGTAGCGAGGATGAAGCCGGAACTGGCCTCACCAACGCCATTCAGCGACTGGATGTACAGCAGCGTGGTGATGATGCTGCCGACATACACGACGAACATCACTGGACTGCGCAGTTGGACCGCAGGGCTCAGCTTGCGGAACGCATCGGCAATGGCCGGCACCAGCAGCTGCGATTCGAACAGCTTGAGGCGCTTGCCTGGTTGGGCGACTGGGATCGCCTGGGATTGCGACATGATGTGCACTCCTTACTTATACAGTTGCAGGTGTTCGATCACCGGGCCAAGCGCCAGCGAAGGAACGTAATTCAACACGCCTACCAGCAGCACCACGGCCACCAGCAGGAACACGAACATCGGGCCGTGGGTCGGCATGGTGCCGGAGTTGGCTTGCAGGCGCTGTTTTGAGGCCAGGGAGCCGGCAATCGCCAGTACTGGTACGATCATGGCGAAGCGGCCAAACCACATGGCGATAGCCAGCATGGTGTTGTAGAACGGCGTATTGGCGGACAGGCCGGCGAAGGCGCTGCCGTTGTTGTTCGCGGCCGAGCTGAAGGCATACAGGATCTCCGAGAAGCCATGCGCACCGGGATTGGCGACGCCGGCCTTGCCCGCATCCAGCATGACGGCAATGGCGGTTCCCACCAGCACCAGGGTCGGCGTGACGAGGATGGCGATCGAAGTCATTTTCATTTCGTACGACTGGATCTTCTTGCCCAGGTATTCCGGCGTGCGGCCGATCATCAGGCCGGCAATGAAGACCGCCATGATGGCGAAGACCAGCATGCCGTACAGGCCCGAGCCAACGCCGCCGAACACCACTTCGCCGAGCTGCATCAGCAGCATCGGGCCGGCGCCGCCCAGCGGCGTGAAGGAGTCATGCATGCCGTTTACGGCACCACAGGAGGCGGCCGTGGTCACGGTCGCGAACAGGCCGGTGGCGGCGATGCCGAAACGCGTTTCCTTGCCTTCCATATTGCCGCCCGCTTGCAGTGCGGTGGCCGACTGGTCGACGCCCAGCGCTTGCAGTGCCGGTTGCGCTGCCTGCTCCGCGGAGGTAATGCCGATGGCAGCGACCACGAACATGATCGTCATTGCCCCCAGCACGGCCCAGCCTTGGCGGCGGTCGCCCACCATGCGGCCGAAAGCGAAGCACAGTGCGGCCGGGATCAGGAAGATCGCCAGCATCTGGGTGAAGTTGGACAGCGCCGTCGGATTTTCATACGGATGCGCCGAGTTGGCGTTGAAGAAGCCACCGCCATTGGTGCCCAGCATCTTGATCGCTTCCTGCGAAGCCACCGGGCCCATGGCGATCAGCTGCGTGGTCGAAGTCTGGGTTTGCGCTGGCGCCTCCGGAGTGGCGCCCGGAACGGTGTAAGTGACCGGCTCCAGCAAAGCCACTTCCTTATAGGCGGAGAAATTCTGGATTGCGCCCTGGCTAACCAGGAATACGGCAAACACAAAGGACAAAGGCAGCAGCACATACAGCATGATGCGGGTCAGGTCGACCCAGAAGTTGCCGATCGATTTGGCGGAGCGTGCAGCAAAGCCGCGAATCAGCGCGAAAGCGACCGCAATGCCGGTGGCGGCCGAGAAGAAATTCTGGCCTGTCAGTGCCAGCATCTGGCTCAAATAGCTCATGGTCTGCTCGCCCGCATAGCCCTGCCAATTGGTGTTGGCCACAAAACTGACGGCAGTGTTGAAAGAGGAGTCGGGGCTGACGCCCGGCAGTCCCTGGGGATTCAGCGGCAACCATGACTGCATGCGCTGCACGGCGTAGACGAACAGGGTGCCAACCAGGTTGAAGGCCAGCAGTGCAAACGCGTAGGCTTTCCAGCCCATGCCGCGCTGCGCTTCATCGGCCGCAACGCCGGCGGCGCGATACAGCAGTTTTTCTACTGCCGCCATCCAGCCCAGGCCTGGAACGTTGCGGCCATCGGCAACTCGCGCCAGCAAGCCGCCCAATGGCCACGCTGCAGCGACAAGCACCAGCAGGAAAACTGCCAGCAGCAGGAAGAATTGGGAGGTCATATTACAGGTCCTCCGCTTTCAAAAGGGCCAGCAGCAGGTAGACCAGCAGGCCGGCCGTGGCGATGGAGCCTATGAAATAAAAGATGTTCATTGCTGGCCTCCCAGCTTGTCGCAACCGGCCGCCATGGCGACAACCAGCATGAAAAAGGCGACGATTGCGCCAATAAAGACGATGTCCATTTGGTTTCCCGAAAGGTCTTGTTTGTCTATGAACCAGCTTATCGAGCCACACCTAAAATCGGTGTAAAGACTCGGCAAGCCGGTGTAAACAAGGTGTAAAAATCAGAAGGTCCGGCTCACGGTGAGCTGCAAGGCGTTCTTGCCCAGGAACTTGCCGTTAGCCGGCGAGGCATAAGCCGTCTTGCTGGCATTGGTGCCGACGGCGGCGAGTTGCACGCTGGCGAAGCCGAGGTCCTTGCTCACGCCAAGCTTCCAGTCGCTGTAGTCGGCGGCGCTGTTGTTCCTGACGCGCTGGTGGCCGGCGTGCAGGTTGACGGTGTAGCCGGCACCCGCGCCGATGTTGGCGCCCAGGTCCAGGTAGCCGGAGTTCTTGCTGTCGACGACGCCGAACAGGCTGGTCACGGAGTGCGAGTACTTCAGGGTGGCCGGGCCGTAGCCAAGCTGGCCGTAGACCTCGGTGGTATCGGGATTGTCGAGGCCCGGAATTCGGCCCTTGTAAACATAGGTCAGCACGCCGGCGTCATAGCTGACGTCTTGCGTCAACTGTCCGCGCTTGCCGCCGTAGGCGTCCAGTTCAACACGGCCGGAGCCGCCGGCATCGCGCGTCCAGTTGATGGTCGAAGCCCAAGCGCCCACGTACCAGCCGGTTGCGGCACTGGCAAAATCGGCGCCACCCTGAAGGGCAGGCTGCAAGCGCGTTTGCGAAATTCCGCGATAGCGGTAATCGCTGGTCAGCGCAGCGTTGAAGCTCAGGTCATCGGCAAAGGCAGGAGCTGCCAGCATCGCGGCAGCAAGCAAAACCACATTCTTCATACATCCACTTTCGTCAAAAAAGAAGGTGACGAAAGCGTATCGAGCAGCGCATAAAAACGGTCTAAATAGAAGGGGGCCGCCAGTCTACGCCGCGTAAAAATCTCACAGCCGCATGAATTTGCGCAGCACGGCCTGAACCTGGTGCTCGGCCAGCGGCTTGTCCAGCATGCCCGCGGCGCCGGCGGCACGGCCGCGGACCAGGTCGTAGTCATGGGCCGACTGCACCAGGAAAACCACTTCCGGCTGCGCCTCAAGGCTACGGAGCTGGGCGCACAGCAGATAGTGGTCGATGATGGGGGCAGCGAGGTCGATCAGCACCACGGCCACCGGCTGCTGGCGGCAAAGCGCCAGCGCGGCCACGCCGTCCACCGCCCACAACACCGGGGTACCGAACTGTTTGAGCGACTGCCCTAACTGCTCGCTGAAGTTGGCGTTGGCATCGACGCACAGCACGGCGCCTTCGCGGCGCGGCTTACGCATCTTTTGATAGACGTTGGGATCGGTCAGGTCCAGATCCAGCCGTTCGCGGCGCCGGCGCTCTGGCACCAGCGAGTGAATGGAAGCCGACAGGCCTCCCAACACGTCGGCGCGGCGCTCGACCAGGCGCGCCAGTTCGGCGTACAGGGCACTCCATTGAACAGGAAGCGGCAGGTTCGGATAAGGCAAGAGCACCCCGGTCGCGCCAAGCACCAGCGCCGGCCGGATGTCGCCTGCAGCCAACGATGCGATAGCAGCCAGCGCTTTCAATTCAGTTCCGTTGGCGAGGTAGATATCGGGGTCCTGCAAGCTGTCTTCGGACAGGCAAAGGTACGACGGTCCGTCTGCTGGCGCCCGTGCCAGGCCATGCGCGAGCGCGCGCTCGGCTTCCGGTGGGAAGCCAACCAGCCTGACTGCGAACGGGCGCCGATCTGTGGTCATAAAACCCATTTTACCGCCGCGATTCCCTTGCGCCACCGCCCGTAGCGGATAGAATGCGCAAGCATGCGATCCGTCAAACCGGAAAATACTGTATATAATCACAGCACTTTGCATTACCAATAACACGTATGGCCACTAAAAAACCAGTTTCCGACTACAGCGAATCATCTATCCGCGTCCTCAAAGGACTGGAGCCCGTCAAGCAGCGCCCGGGCATGTATACCCGCACAGAGAACCCGCTGCACATCATCCAGGAGGTGATCGACAACGCCTCCGATGAAGCATTGGGCGGCCATTGCAAAAACATTATCGTGACGCAGAATGCCGACGGTTCTATCACCGTCGAAGACGACGGCCGTGGTATCCCGGTCGGCTTGCATCCTGAGGAAAACGTGCCGACGGTGGAAATCGTCTTCACCCGCCTGCACGCGGGCGGCAAGTTCGATAAAGGCTCCGGCGGCGCTTACGCATTCTCGGGCGGCCTGCACGGCGTCGGCGTTTCGGTCACCAACGCGCTGTCCAAGCGCCTGGAAATCGCCGTGTGGCGAAAAGACGACGCTGGCAACGGTTTCCACCAGATCGCCTTCGAACATGGCGACCTGGTTGAGCCACTGAGCTCCCAGCCGGCGCCAAAGGACGGCAAGAAGTCCGGTACCCGCGTGACCGCCTGGCCGGATGCGAAGTATTTCGACTCCCCGCTGATCTCGCAGGTCGAGCTGCAGCGCCTGCTGCGCTCCAAGGCCGTGCTGCTGCCGGGTGTGTCCGTCACGCTGAAAAACGCCAAGACCGGCGACGAGCAGACCTGGATGTACAAGGACGGCCTGCGCGGCTACCTGAACGAACAGCTGGCGCAAACCACCTCCGGCGGCGAAACCCTGATCCCGCTGTTCGAGGGCGAGCAGTTCGCTACTCCTGACGCGGAAGGCTTTGCCGAAGGCGAAGGCGCCTCGTGGGTAGTGGCGTGGACCGAGGAAGGCGCCGTGGTGCGCGAATCCTACGTCAACCTGATCCCGACCCCGAACGGCGGCACCCACGAATCGGGCCTGCGCGAAGGCCTGTTCGGCGCGATGAAGAACTTCGTCGAGCTGCATTCGCTGCTGCCAAAGGGCGTGAAGCTGTTGCCGGAAGACGTGTTTGCCCGCGCTTCCTTTGTGCTGTCGGCCAAGGTGCTGGACCCGCAATTCCAGGGCCAGATCAAGGAGCGCCTGAATTCGCGCGATGCGGTGCGCCTGGTCGCCACCTTCTCCAAGCCTGCGCTGGAACTGTGGCTGAACCAGCACATCGACTACGGCAAGAAGCTGGCGGAACTGGTCATCAAGCAAGCGCAATCGCGCTTGCGTTCGGCGCAGAAGGTCGAGAAGAAGAAGTCTTCCGGCGTAGCCGTGTTGCCTGGCAAGCTGACCGATTGCGAATCGGATGAAATGACCCGCACCGAATTGTTCCTGGTCGAGGGTGACTCGGCGGGCGGTTCGGCCAAGATGGGCCGCGACAAGGAATTCCAGGCCATCCTGCCGCTGCGCGGCAAGGTACTGAACTCCTGGGAAACCGACCGCGACCGCCTGTATGCCAACAATGAGATCCACGACATCGCAGTGGCAATCGGCGTCGACCCGCACAACTACGGCGATTCGCCGGACCTGAGCGGCCTGCGTTACGGCAAAATCTGCATCCTCTCCGATGCGGACGTCGACGGCTCCCACATCCAGGTGCTGCTGCTTACCCTGTTCTTCCGCCACTTCCCTGCCCTGATCGAGAAAGGCCACATCTGCGTGGCGCGTCCGCCGCTATACCGCGTGGACGCACCGGCGCGCGGCAAGAAGCCGATCCAGAAGCTGTACGCCCTGGACGATGGTGAACTGGTGGCCATCGAGGACAAGCTGCGCAAGGATGGCCTGAAAGAAGGTTCCTGGACCATTTCCCGCTTCAAGGGCCTGGGCGAGATGAACGCCGAGCAGTTGTGGGAAACCACCATGAATCCGGACACCCGCCGCCTGCTGCCTGTGTCGCTGGGCGATTTCGACCACAGCTACTCGTCCTCGCGCTTCAATATGCTGATGGGCAAAGGCGAAGCCGCCGCCCGCCGCGCGTGGATCGAGGAACACGGCAACGAAGTGGAAGCGGATATCTAAAACCGGTAAAGCAGTGCCTGACCCGCAGGGTCAGACACTGGTACGCGACCGGTGCGGGCCTGGTGTCTGACCCTGCGGGTCAGACGGGACGGCTACCCGGCCGAATTACCAGTTAGAAAGTAAAAAATATGACTCAAGCAAATCTCTTTGACGATCCAACCCCGGAACTGCCGCCAAGCGGTGGCAGCGGCGGCGATGACGGCGGCGAATCCCTGACCCTGTCTACCTTCGCCGAGCGCGCCTACCTGGATTACGCCATTTCCGTGGTCAAGGGCCGCGCCCTGCCGGACGTGTGCGACGGCCAGAAGCCGGTGCAGCGCCGCATCCTGTACTCGATGAATGAACTGGGCCTGGGCCCGACCGCCAAGCCGCGCAAGTCCGCTACCGTGGTCGGCGACGTGCTGGGCAAGCTTCACCCGCACGGCGACCAGTCGGTGTACGACGCGCTGGTGCGCATGGCGCAGGACTTCTCGCTGCGCTACCCGCTGATCGACGGCCAGGGTAACTTCGGTTCGCGCGACGGCGACGGCGCTGCGGCAATGCGATACACCGAAGCCCGCCTGACCCCGATCTCGCGCCTGCTGCTGGACGAGATCGACCAGGGCACCGTGGACTTCATCCCGAACTACGACGGTTCGTACGAAGAACCCGCCCTGCTGCCGGCACGCCTGCCGATGGTGCTGTTGAACGGCGCTTCAGGTATTGCAGTGGGCCTGGCAACCGAAATCCCTTCGCACAACCTGACCGAGGTGGCCAAAGCTGCCGTGGCGATGATCCGCAATCCGAAGATCAGCCACGCGGAACTGATGGAACTGATCCCGGGCCCGGACTTCCCGGGCGGCGGCCAGTTGATCACCCCACGTGCGCAGCTTGACGACATGTACGCATCCGGCCGCGGCTCGATGAAAGTGCGCGCACGCTGGAAGATCGAAGAACTGGCGCGCGGCCAGTGGCAAGCCGTCGTGTACGAACTGCCGCCTGGCACCTCGGCGCAGAAGGTGCTGGAAGAAATCGAAGAACTGACCAATCCGAAGGTCAAGCTGGGCAAGAAAGCCCTGTCGCCGGAACAGGTGGCGCTGAAAGGCCTGATCCTGGGCCAGCTGGACAAAGTGCGCGACGAAGCTGGCCGCGAAGCTGCAGTGCGCCTGGTGTTCGAGCCCAAGTCGAAGAACCAGAACCAGACCGAGTTCATGCACATGCTGCTGGCGCATACCTCGCTGGAGACTTCGGCTTCGATGAACCTGGTGATGATCGGCGGCGATGGCCGTCCGCGCCAGAAGGGCATCAGCGAAATCCTGGGCGAGTGGATCGAGTTCCGCTTCGCCACCGTGACCCGCCGTACCCAGTTCCGCCTGAACAAGGTCGATGAGCGCATCCACATCCTGGAAGGCCGCCAGATCGTCCTGCTGAACATCGACGAAGTGATCGCCATCATCCGTAATTCGGACGAGCCGAAGGCGGCGCTGATCGAACGCTTCAAGCTGTCGGACCGCCAGGCCGAAGACATCCTGGAAATCCGCCTGCGCCAGATGGCGCGCCTGGAAGCGATCAAGATCGAACAGGAGCTGTCCGAACTGCGCAAGGAGCGCGAAGGCCTGCAGGACGTGCTGGACAACCCGTCCACCCTGCGCCGCCTGGTCATCAAGGAAATCGACGGCGACGCCAAGACTTACGGCGACGCACGCCGCACCCTGATCGAAGAAGCGCAGAAGGCTGTCGTTGAACAGAAGGTGGCCGACGAACCGGTGACCGTGATCATCTCCGAAAAAGGCTGGGTGCGCGCGCGTACCGGCATCGGCCACGATCCGGCGCAGTTCACCTTCAAGGCCGGCGATTCGCTGTATGGCGCCTTCGAATGCCGTACCGTGGATACCCTGCTGGGCTTCGGCGACAACGGCAAGGTTTATTCGGTGCCGGTAGCCGCCCTGCCTAACGCACGCGGCGACGGCGTGCCGATTACGACGCTGGTAGACCTGTCGGGCGGTGCGCGATTGCTGCACTACTATGCGGGCAATGGCGACAAACAGCTGCTGCTGGCGTCCGATGCGGGCTATGGCTTTATCGCCAAGGCTGGTGATATGGTGTCGCGACTCAAGGGCGGCAAATCGTTCATTACACTGGATGAAGGCGCGAAACCGCTGCCACCGACCGTCGTAGCCGATGGCGCGAGTGCGGTAGCAGTCATCTCGGAAAAGGCGAACCTGCTGGTATTCGGCATGGACGAGATGAAGGTGCTGTCCAATGGCGGCCGTGGCGTGATCCTGATGGACCTGGCGGACAAAGAGAAGCTGGTTGCTGCTTGCGCGATCACCGACAAGGGCGTGACCGTGCAGGGTATCGGCAATGCGCAGAAGGCGAAGGAAGACCGCATGGGGCCGACCGCGTTGGCGCCGCACTTTGGCAAGCGCGCGCGCAAGGGCAAGCCGATGCCGGTGCGGATTAAGCCTACGGGGTTGGTGCCGAACACCTGAACCCGGTAAGGCGGGGTCAGACCCTTGGGTCTGACCCAGATTTATCGGGTTTAGCGCGGCGCGTACAGGTCAATCGTCTCCTGCACCGCATCACTACAAACCGCACAAAACTCCTCACTGCGGTCAAACATCAAGCACTGCTGCTGCGAACGATAGTAGCCGGTCGCCTCATAATTCGCCCCCTCAAACGCCCCCACCGCCTTGCGGTTCGGCGCCTTCGAGAACAGCGCATTCGTCCAGGCCAAATCCTCCTTGAACAACTTGCTCATCTCGGACTCGGGACGATTATCCTTGCGCAGCTGGGCACGAATCTTCTGGTACTCGCGCGAATGCGCCTCATACTCCGCCTTCGGCCAGGCCGTCGGCAGCGCAGTCCCCGGCGTCACAAACTTCTTCCACTTCACATTGGCCGGATCCAGCAAAGCCGTCACATTCGGCTCCCAAGGCTCCATGCGTACGCCGCCCGTCGCATAAGCCACCGGCGAGGTGTAATACTCATCTGCCAGGCCCGCGAAGTGATGGCCGAATTCGTGCACGAACAGATAGTTCGCCCAATCGTTATCTGCCGCCGCAGTGCTGAACTGGCCGTAAATGCCGCCACCGCCGTACGTATCGTTATTCACCAGGATCTCGATGAACTCATACGGCGCATGCTGAGCAATCTCGCGCAGCGCGCGGTTATCGATGGTCAGCACATAACGCTCGCTGCCGAAGATGTCATAGCGCGTGCCCAGCCTGGACGCGTGGTGGGTATTGGTCGAAGGACGCGAAACACCCGACTCCTGGGTTGGGACCGCCATCGCCCACACATTGAAATCCCTGGCACGCTCCTTGAACGGCGAAACGGTGAACAGGTAATCGGACAGCTTGCGTGCACGAGCCTCGAACTTGGCCATATCGGCCTTGGTATAGCCATCGCCCAGGATCAGCAAGTCCACCTTCTTTTCGCTCGGACCATTGACACGGATCGGAATCGGCTTGGCTGGCGCTACGTCCTGCTTGCGCACCACGTCCATCGCGTCGGTATCGACATCGACGCTCCACACTACGGAGAACTCATTGCGTTCATCGCGCTTCAGGATGCGCACCTTGACCGGGCGGTCCGGCTTGGGGAATCGGACCGACTCGTGGAAGCCGCGCGTCAGCCTGGACGCTTCTTCGGTGGACTTCCATTCGACGAAGATGGTCGAGAAAGTGCGGGTGTACAGCAGCTTGCCGGTCTTGGCATCCGCCACCTCAACCTTGTTCACGCCACGGTTGGTGGTATCGATTGTCTTGGACATATCGCCCGGCCATGGCAGCGGCTCAATCACAACTTGTTCGATCGCATAACTTTCGTTTAGCGCGTTACCGGTGTGCATATAGTCGAGGCGCACGGTCGCCGGCTGGGTCGCCAGCGCAAGGCCGGCGACGGTGCTGAGCGCCGCTCCCGCCAGCAGTCGATTCAGGTACGACATGAAGTCTCCAGTGTGGTTTTGGTGGCGGCTATTGTAGCTTTGCTTTGCGGAATACAGTAGACCGGCCAACAAGCCCGGCATAAGATGACCCCATGCCTATCGAACCCGAACAGCTAAGAGCATGGCTTGCTGCGGCCGGCCGCCAGGACGCCGTGGCGTTTCGCGCGCTGTACGATGCAGCGGCGCCGAAACTGTTTGGCTTTGCCTTGCGTATATTACGTAAGCGGGAACTGGCCGAAGAGGCGCTGCAGGAAGGCTTTGTGTCGATCTGGCACGCAGCGCCGCACTATGAGGCCGGCCTGGCAGCGCCGCTGACGTGGATGGCTGCCATAGTCCGCAACAAGGCGCTGGATATCCTGCGCCGCACGGACGATACGGTGGAACTGGACCATGAAGCTTTTCGCGACGAATACGCAAGCACACCTGCCGAGGCGAGCGAAATGAGCAGCGACGCACGTGCGCTGGCCGCTTGCATGGCGCGGCTGGAAGGCCTGCACAGGATGGCGATCGGCTTGGCCTTCTTCCATGATCTGTCTCACACAGAAGTCGCGCAGCGCATGTCGCTGCCGGTCGGTACGGTCAAGACCTGGATCCGGCGCGGCATGGAAAGGCTCAAGTCCTGCCTGTCGCAAGGAGAGGCGCCATGAACATCCGTGGCAACGACGCCTTGCGCGACAAGCTGGCTGCCGAATACGTGCTGGGCACCTTGCGCGGCGGTGCACGCCGTCGCTTCGAGGGCTGGATGTACAGCGATGCCGCCCTGCGATTGCTCGTCAAGGAATGGGAGCGCCGCCTGCTGCCGATGCATGAATTCGTGCGCGCGCAGGAGCCTTCCGCCCAGGCCTGGCGCAATATCGAAATGCGCCTGCACTTGAAGCCCGAGCGCAGCAGCTGGCATTTCTGGCGCGGCTTCGGGCTCGGGACTGCATCCGCGGCAGTGGCTGCAGCTTTGGTGGTGGCGATCAGCTTGCAGCACTTGCGTGGTCCCTCATACGATCTGGTTGCTACCCTGACCGACCAGCAGGCGCAACCTGCCCTGCTGGTAAAAGCCGATACCAGCAAGCGGCTGCTGCAAGTCCATGTCGTCGGCGGAGTGCCGGTGCCGGTCGACCGCTCCTTGCAGTTGTGGGCAATTCCCAAAAAAGGCTCTCCGCGCTCCCTGGGCGTGCTGGGCGACGAAGGACGCGGGACTTTCTCGCTGGCTTCCGGCGCCGTCGGGGATGATGTTGTGGTGCTGGCGATCTCGCTGGAGCCACGTGGCGGATCACCAGATCCTAACGGCCCGACCGGGCCGGTGCTGTATAAGGGCCCGTGGGTACGGGCCATGTAGTCACACCGTGGCTCTTTGGACGAGCCACACCATTGCCAATACGGCGATGCCGGCCGAACCGCCCTTCACCATCAGCTGATTGTCGGCCCATGTGCTGCGCGCAGCGTATGCCAATGGGACGAAGGCAGCGACGATAGCAAGCTGCCCCAGCTCGACACCGATGTTGAACGTTGCCAGCGCGAGCACGGTCGCGTCCTTGGGCAAGCCAAGGTCGCCCAGCACGCCCGCAAACCCGAATCCATGCACCAGGCCGAAGGCGAAGGCCGCCAGCCAGCGCTTGCCCTGGACCAGTGGCCAGATGTTGTTCAGTGCGGCGATGGCGACCGAAGCGGCGATGGCAGATTCAATCAGGCGGCTTGGCAGCGCCAGCACTTGCAGCGCTGCGAGCGAGAGCGTAATTGAATGGGCCAGCGTGAAGGCGGTGACGATGCGCAGTACGTCTGCACTCGCCGGACGCCAGCTTTTCGCCAGCACGGCTGGCAGCAGCAAGGAAAGCAGGAACAGGATGTGGTCGTAGCCGGTCCAGATGTGCCAGATGCCGTGGCGCAGGTAGCCAGAGGCCTGGTGCCACCGGCCGCTATCGCCAGCGCCGGCTGTGAGGCGTGTGTGGTCACCGCCGAGAACAGCGGACTGGGTGCTGCCGGCGATCGTGATGCTTGCCATGCCGCGATGCTGGGCATCCAGGTCGGCGAACAGCTTGTAGTCGATGGCGAACGGAACGCCGGGCTCGCAAGCTCCCTGCAGCAGCATGACGGTGTAGGCGCCGTCAGTGTGGCGGTCAATCTGCTGGCCTGTCACGCGCAGGCGGCAGCCATCCGACAGGCCAAGGCGCGGCATGGCGTAGGCTGCGATATCGTCGTGACGGGACCGGACTTCGTCCCAGGTCAGTTGGCCATCGCCATCCGCGTCGAGGCCGATGGCAAAGTCAAGGTCGCGCAAGGCAATATCCCAACGTCCTTCGACAAGCAGCGGTTGGCGCGATTCTGCGCCTGCTTCGATGCGCAGCACCAGGTAGCTGTCGCTCGGCTTATGCGCACGGGCCGTGCTGGCGGCGAACAGCAGCGGCAGAAAGACTAAGGCGGCCAGGCTGCGCGCAGTAAATTGCAGCGGGATCATAAGCGGCCTCCTTCCAGTTGACGCGCCAGCAAGGCAATCCTGCTGTCCTCCAAACCTTGCTGGCGGCGCCACGCCAGCGCCGGGCGCGCGGCAGCGGGATCGTGCGCTGCGAGAGCAGCTTCCAGCAGGATGCGCAGGTCTGCGGGCTCTTTCTGCACTTGCCAGTTGGCCAGTGCAAGGTCCAGCGCGGTACGCGGGTTATGGCGCAGATGCAGTTCGAAGCGGGCCTGCTCGCGCTGGTGGATTGCGTCACCACGGCGCGCAGCCGCATCAAAACGCGCTTGCAGCTCCGCGATCGCGCCGGCGACCGCTGGCGCAGGCCGCAACGATGCGGCTTGCGCTGCAATCGTGTGCCGCAGCAGCAGGCCGTCGATGCGCAGGTGGTCGCGCAGCAGCGTTTTCGCTTCCGCGTAGCGCCCCAAGTCCAGCAGCAGGTCTGAATATGCGCCAAGGAGGTAGCTGTCGCCTGGCGCCAGGACGAGCGCCTTGCGGAAGCGCTCTTCGGCGCGTGCGGCATCCCCTCGCCGTGCCGCCAGCTCGCCCAAGAGCGTCAGAGTCCAAAGCTGCAGGCCGCGCATCGACGCGTCTTGAGTTCCCGTTTCTCCGCCGCTGGCGATGGACGAACGTTCGAGAGCCAGCGCCAGCAGGCGCTCGCTGGCCGCAAGCTGGCCACCGGCGGCACGGGCGTTGGCCAGGCAAGTGATGCTGGCCAGTTGGCCAGCCAGCGACGAAAGCCGCCCGCAACTGCGAACAGCCGCATCGTACTCGCCCCGCACCACCTGCACGGTCGCCAGCGTCAGCCAGGCCTGGGCGTTTTCCGGATCTGTGCGCGTCACTGCGCCAAGGTCGCGGATAGCTTCCGCAAAGCGGTGGCTGGATTGAAGCAGCGTCGCGCGCAACAGCAGCACTGGCACCGGCGGCGTCGCAGCATTCCACCACGGGGCCAGAGCTGCTTGCGCGTACCCGAAGTAGCGCGGATCGCTCGTTGCGCGGCCAAGCTCGATGTAATGCTGCGCGGCTTCGGCGGCAACAGACGGATCACGCGGTGCCGCCGCCAGTTGCGCGCGCTGCCGGCACAGGGCCGCGTCATCGAGATTCGCCCGCCCCGGCAGTTTCTCCAGCACCTCCGTGCCCGACTGCGGCACAAACGGTGCGGCCACGCCAAACCGCGGCAGCCCCAATGTCGCGACGGCGGCGAAGGCCAGCGCCGCGCATGCGATGGAACCTGGCTTCATGGCCACCCTCACTCCACCGCCACCGGTTCGCCCCCGTCGGGCAGCGCCGGCAAATTGCCATCGACGTCGGCCGGCTCAGTGGTTTCCGGTGCGCTGCGAACCAGCGCAACCAGCGCCGAGGTAAAGGTATCGCCTGGCGGCGGAGGTACCGGCGCCTGATCCGGCATCGACATCGCTGAAGTGGCACCTCCACCACCGCCGCAACCGGCCAGCAGCGCGGCTGCAAGCACAAGACAAAGACGTTTCATGATCACGCCCTCCTATTGCTGTGGCGAGCCGGCGATCGGCGTCTTCAGGTAGGGGAAGCCAGCGGTGAAAAAGCTGTCATCGAGGTAAGCACCATCGGTGAAGCGAATCGCCCCTGCCGGTGCATCGCTGGGCGCGCAGCCGATATTCAGCGTGCACAGCTTGCCCATCACCACCCGCAAGGCGATATCCACCACGTCATCGCCCGGCCGGCGCCCATTGGGGAAGCCAGCATTGTCGCCATCGATCACACCCAGCCGCTTCTGTGCGCCCTTCGCAACCGGTGCAATCGAAGTATTCAGCCGCAGCATTTCGGAAGCCTTCACATGCGCCGGCTGGTTCAGTCCCGGAACGCCGGTCAGGAAGACCGTCACCAGGTCGTTGCGCGGGAAATTGGTCGGCGCCTTGGCCCCCGCACTGCCAAACAACACCTCCACCAACGCCGGCAAGGTCGGATTGGTGACATAGTCGGCAAACTGCCCGTCCTGCACCGGCTTGCTGTGGTTGAAGCGGTCCTTGTCCTTCAAGCCGATCACCACCTCATTCACCAGCGGCATGCCAAGCCGGGACACCTGCGTCCACGCCCCGCCCTCTTTCGAGCCGCCATTCGGATTGAGCAAGCGCCCCTGGCGCAAGCTGGCCGTAGTCCAGCCGCCAATCACAGGCTCCGTACCGGAAGCCAGGCACGACACCGCCACCTCCAGTTCAATGGAAGTCACATTCTTGTCGTCCAGGTCATCGCGCGCATTCTTCTCCGCATTGGGCAAGAACTCCACCGCCGGCGCCTTGATGTTGATCAGGTCAAAAGTCTCGCCCAGGTTGACGGCGAAGGAATCCTTGCGCTGCCCGACGAACATGCGCGCCGGCACCGCGCAGCCGGGAATATTCACGGTGTACACATGCTTGCCCGCATACCCCGCGTAATCTGGAATCGACTTGTTTCCGATATTGTCGACCGGCTTGTCGAACACAGTGGCGCCATTGCCCGCCATGCGCACCGGCTGCCGCACGCCGCGCCGCTCGCCGCGCACTACGTCTACCGTGTAGGTCTCGCGCACATTCAGCCCGGCCGCATTCACATCGTTGATTGGCCCGCCATTGATCACCAGCGGAATCGGCACCTTCTTGCCGCCCACGGTGAACGCGGCGTTCTTGAACGTATTGGTGAAGCGGAACTGGAACGTCAGGTCTTCCCGCGCATCGCCATTATTATCGATGTGGATTTCGTACAGCGCATCCGGATCCATGGTGAAGAAGTTCGGCCCGCCGTAGGCATCCTGCAAGGGCACGTAATTTGCGATCAGGGTCACGAATTGCTCGCGCCCCGGCTCGTAGCTGCGGAACATGTAGAAATCGGTCCCGTCGAGCTTGGGTGCACGCGTGATGAACGGTGCTTCGCGGTGGCTCGAAGCCTGCGCTGCCGGCGCCAGGGCCGACAGCAGTGCTAACTGGACAGCAGCTTGCTTGATGAGTGCCATGGTTTCCTCCCGTGTGGTTGGTTGCCATGGCATATACGCGGCGGAAGCGCCGCCGGATTCAAATCCTCATTTATATTTGTATAGCGGCCGGGTGATTTCGATAGGCCGAATATCAAGTCGTATGTTGAGCACCGAGTATGCCTCAGCTACACTGGAGACGTAGCCCACGGTTTCGGGCGTTTTGGTGAAGCGGAACTCAAAGCCAACTTCGGTTCCGCTGGCGCGCGGGTTGCCGCTGGCAATGCCGATTGCTTCTTCCTGGTTGCTGTCGATCAGCCGCTCCATCAGGTCGATCACAGCGCTATTGCCCAGCACATCATTGCTGAACACTGCGCCACGGCCCAGCGTGCGCGTTGGGTCAATGCGGCCGCCCGCCTTGTCGTTGGACGGGAGGAACATGTGGGTGCCGATATTGAATTTGTCGCCACGGTCGAGATAACTGATCACTGCATTGCGCACGCCGAAGTGCGGCGCGTCCTTATCCCATTCAGCGCGCGACAAGTCGATCAGCAGCGCGCCCTTGTAGCCGATGATCTCCACCTCGCGCTGGGCATTGACCACCATCGCGCTGTCCTCGTCGATGCCAAGACCGATCTGGTAGCCCTTGGCCAGCATGGCCGGGATCATGCGCGCAAAACGGCCACGCACCAGCAGGTGCTGGTCCACGAACACGTCGTCGCCAATGAAGCCCAGGCCTGGGCCCAGTTCACGGCCATCGGCAATGCCGGTTTGCAGCATCGACAACACGGCTTTCGGATTCGCGAACATAGTGCTGCTCATGATGGCTGCGCCGGCCGACGAGCCGGCAATCACGCCGCCGCGGCGATACACGTCCCAAACCGCTTCCAACACCGCCGTCTGGGTGCCGTCCTCGCGCAACAGTGCCTTGGTGATGCGTCCCTGGTCGCCGCCGGCGAAATAGACACCGTCCGATTCGCGGATTTTCCTGGCCAGCACGGCATCATCCGCATTTTTCCGGTAATCGCTGCCGGCCAGGCGCACTGCTACCGGGACCAGGAAGGCATCCGCCCCCCATTTGCGCAGGTAGCCAATGATGGTCTGGGCCGAGCGCTCAGGATTGCCCGCTGCCGAAGGGAACACCGCGATGCGCGAGCCCTTGCCCCCCGCAAGTTTCACCACGCGCTGCCACACATCGGCATTGTCGCCACGCAGGCCACCGCCGATGATGACCAGTGAGCCCTGGTGCGCCGCTACCGGAGAAGGCGCGATCGCGGCCGACCCGCCGCTCACCGTTCCACTGGCGCCGGCCACGATGCGCACAGGGGCGACCGTATCGGGCAACGGTGCAGGCGTTGAAGGCGGTGCAGCGGGAGGCCTGGACGGCGCGTCCGGTGGCGGCGTGGTAGTGGTGCGCCCGGTGGTGGCAGGAACGGGATTCTTGGGCGGCGCCTCGCGGGCGTGGATCGGAAGGCCGCATGCGGCTAGCAAGGCCAAGCCCAAACGGGCCAGGCCGGCGGGGGAGTACAGCTTCACGATGGCCTCCTGTTCTGCTTGCTCACTGGCATCGCTGCTAGACATCTCGGTAATACCTTTCCGACAGTGTAGCCGGACGCAACGGCGGAGTAAAACCCTATCGCGCGCCCATGCACGCTTAATATTATTGCGGCTTCAGGTACTTTTCCGGCAATGGGGTCTTTTCGCCTTCCGGCTGCCACAGGAGTTGCGAAATCCACCAGCGCTTGCCGTCGTTCACCAGCTGGATCGAATTGATGCCGCGCACAAAAGGCTTGTCCGCCGGCGCATGGCGCGCTTCATAAGTGCTGAAAACCTGGGCAATCTGTCCATATTCCTCGCCCTTGCGCGCCAGTTCGGACTCGTAGAAGCCCTCTTTCGCAAATACCGGCGTCACGCGGGTGATGTAGTCCTCCAGCGACAGCACGCGCGTGTTGATCGCCCCATCCTTGCCGGTGCTGTGCACCACCATGCGGCCATCGTTGCGGAACAGGGAGCGCAGGCGGTCCCAGTCGCGTGCCTTGCCTGCCGGGCCGGAAATGGTGTCGTACAGGGCGGCCACGATGCTGTCCACGGACGCGACATCGGCGGGGCGCGCTCCCTGCGCCAGGGCGCTGCCGCTGGCCAGCACCAGCAGTAGCAAACTTGCCAACTTCTTCATTGACTCTCCTACTAATTTATAATCGTTCGAATTCTTCGTACAAATCTCACCGCAAACGCCACTATGACAGATCAATTCTCCAAGAAGGCCGAAGCCTGGTCCGCACGCTTCTCCGAACCGGTTTCCGACCTCGTGAAACGTTACACCGCCTCGGTGTTTTTTGACAAGCGCATGGCCAAGGCCGACATCCAGGGTTCCCTGGCCCACGCCGACATGCTGGCTGCGCAAGGCATCATCCCGGCCGCCGACCTGGCTGCGATCCAGAAAGGCCTGGCCCAGGTCAGCGCCGAAATCGACGGCGGCCAGTTCGAGTGGCAGCTGGACCTGGAAGACGTGCACCTGA
>Ga0102592_1000839_pt1 | contig 42000 bp, 35 predicted proteins | sample AraplaCol_mMF_r2_FD_76861 | JGI IMG/M metagenome (GOLD analysis project Ga0102592, IMG submission 76861) | Arabidopsis root microbial communities from North Carolina, USA - plate scrape MF_Col_mMF_r2 (SPADES assembly) (version 2) | ecosystem: Host-associated > Plants > Roots > Endosphere...
GCGGGGGCAGAGCGGACAATCATGGCTTGGCGCGGACATGGCCGCGCGATAGGCGCTGGGGCGTGCCGAGGACAAGCTATGCCATCGCGATCGGATCGAACCGCCGGGGCCGCCACGGCTCCCCCGCGCAAGAGGTGATGGCGGCGATTGGGGCGCTGGGCGGCGTCACCGCGACATCGCCGATCCTCCACACCCCGCCGCTCGGCCCCTCCAAACGCCGCTTCGCCAATGCTGTCGCGCTGATCGAAAGCGACGAGTCGCCCCCCGCCCTGCTCCGCCGGCTGAAGGGCATCGAGCGCGCCTTCGGACGGCGGCGCGGGCGGAACTGGGCGGCGCGGGTGATCGACCTCGACATCATCCTGTGGTCGGGCGGCAGCTGGGGTGAGCCGCGGCTGACCGTGCCCCACCGCCTGTTCCGCCACCGCGACTTCGTCCTGGCTCCGCTGGTCGAGGTGGCACCGGACTGGCGCGATCCGCTGACCGGGCTTAGCATGCGCCAGCTCCATGCGCGGCTAAGGAGGAAGCGATGATCCTGGCACTGCTGGCACTTGCCCTGGCCGATCCCGACCCGAGCCTGGTCGCCTTTGCCGATGCGTTCGACCAGGCGCAGCTGCGCCAGGACCGCGCGGCGATGGAGGCGATGGTCGCCGACGACCTGGTCTTTATCGACGGCTCGGGAAAACGGCAGGGGAAACAGGCCTTTATCGACGGCTGGATGGCGCCCGGCGACCGCTATGATCCGATCGTGCTGGTCGATCGCGTGATCGTCCCGCTCGGCGCCGATGCAGCCGTCGCCAATGCGGAGACGGTGCTCAGCGGCACTTCGGGCGGGCAGCGTTTCTCGACCCGCATCCGCTTCGCCGACAGTTTCCGCAGGACGAATGGCCGCTGGCAGGTCGCCCATATCCAGGTGACGCGGATAGAAGCGCGCCGTTGACCCGCCCGGCCCACCCGCCTAGGGGCAGGGCCGGTGTGGGTCCGTAGCTCAGTCGGTAGAGCAAGCGACTTTTAATCGAGAGGTCATGGGTTCGAATCCCATCGGACCCACCACCGGAAAGCAGCAGAAAACCTAGACTTTTTGCACGCTCGGCGCCCCTCGATGCTCGGGCGTTTCGACAGGCGTTTTGACATTCGCGCTCTGTTCTCGCACCCGGCGAATCGGTTATTCGTCACCGGCCTTAGCGCCGCCCGTGATCTTCACGATGTGCGCGCGGCGCGTGACCGCGATCCGCCGCGCCTTCTCCCGACTGGGCTTGTCGCAGATCTTGGTGATCTTGATCTCGGAGTGGCCGGACACCGCGCGCATGTCCGCCTCGCCCGCATCGCCGATCTCGGTGAGGCGGCCGTGCCGGAAGCTGGTGAACCGCAGGTCATCGGGCAGGCCTGCCTTCACCCTGATCTGGCGGTGCAGCTTCTGGACATAGCCGAGCGAGTACAGCTTGCCGGCGCCCTCGTTGACTACGATCATCTGCGGCACGCCCTCGCCGCAGTGGCGTGCGCACCCGCCCGTGCTACAGCAACCTTAACCGCGAGAAATCACGAAAACGGATGCTTCCCGGGTTTCCATCCATTTCGGGCGTAGACCGGCACAACTAGACCAGATAGCCTTTGCGACGGAGGCGATAGGGTTCCATTTGCAAATCGCTGGGTGCCGACGCCTGCATCGAAGGGGGTAAATGTGCGTTATCTGAAGCAGTTGGCGCTGCCGATTTCCTTCATTGTGCTCGGCATCACGACCTTGTCGGCGACGGCTGCGCCGCCGCCCATGAACGAGACGGTCAATTACAGCTATGACGCGCTTGGCCGGCTCGTGAAGGTCGAGAACAGCGGGACCGTCAACAACAACGTCATCTCGAACTATGCCTATGACAAGGCAGGCAATCGCACCAATGTGAAGGTCACTGGCGCGCCATGAGCATGGGTGCCGCTTTCTAGCGGCGCAGGTGATGTCGCCGGGCGTGTTCGCAACGGATGCCTCTGGGCACAATGTCCCGACATTCAGGTCAATAAGAGCAGATTTCGCAGGCACTGCGAATCGCTATCGAGATTGGTGGAGCAAGCGATGCTGTTGAGGATTGAATCGGCCGTTCTGACGGCCGTCAGGGCAACTCTTGGCTCATCGATATCCGCAATATTATTGCTGATTTTCCTGATTGGTCAGGCGCAGGCGCAGACGCAGCCCACGCCGCCCAGAATGTACACGCTGACCCCTACTGGTATTGATCGCGCAACAGGTAGCTTCGTAACTTCCGTAAAGGACCTTTCGATCGGATCGATCTCACTTGAGAGGTCTTATGTAACCGCGGACAGACCCGGAAGCTGGTCCTCCAATAATTATTTTGGAGTTGGATGGACGCACAATTTAGATATCTATGCCAGAACGGACTATTTCAATAGTCAGCCAACAGCACTTGTTGGAATTGGCCGTTCGGTCTATAAATATACCGGTTCGGGCCCAGATTTTCTTCCGGAAATGGATGAGGCTGGAACGTCGCTGACATCGGTCGGCGGGGCGCTGGTTTTTACCGATCGTGATGGATCGATTTATCGTTTCCTTTCGGGAACGGGCCTCATGAAAGTTTCGTCCATTACGTATCCGGACGGCACGATCCTTACTTTCAATTACGTCTCCGGCCTTCCGAAGACTATTGTCAGTAATCGTGGCTACGCGCTGGTATTCGACTATTCCTCGACGCGCGTGATCGCCGCCTGCGGCTACAACCTTGCCGTGACATATGTCACCACTGCAAGCACGTGCGCTGGTGCCGCACTCAAGGTCAGCTACGGCTACACTTCATCCAGGCTGACTAGTGTGACCGATGTTATGAATAACGTCGCGTCCTATGGCTACGACTCTAATGGGTTTCTTTCGTGCCTCACCGATCCGGGTACGACGACGTGCAGGATCACCAACACGAATACGGGCAATACCCATACCGGTCAGATCAATGTGACCGCGCAAGTTACCGCGGATGGGGCAAGCTGGGGATTCGAATGCGATTGCGGAGCCTATGAGCTGGCTGTTCCGGACGATCCATACCCTTTGGAGGGAAGCAGGCTGACGGCGCCTAATGGCACTACGTCAGATATGAATTTCGTCCATGGTTCGCCAGTATATTACAAGAACGAGAATGGGAAAGTCTATAACTCCCAGTATATAGGGAGAATGTTGCTTTCGATTTCATCTCCGGAAGGAAATATCGCCAAATATAGTTACAACAACAATCTTGTCGAAAGCAAAGTCTCGTTCGTCGCGAAATCCGGAAGCGGCCTGGCGAACATAGATCAGGGCATCAAGACCTTCCCGGCCCCCTGCTCCAACCCGATCCTTTGCAACCTGCCGCTATCGATCACGGACGCCAAGGGCAATCAGACCGACTATGCCTATGCCAGCTGGGGCGGCGTGACCAGCGAGTTGCAGCCGGCGCCCACGGCGGGCGCCGCCCGCCCCCTCAAGCTCAACACCTATGTGCAGAAATACGCTTATGTGAAGAATGCCGGTGGGGCGCTGGTCGCGACGGCATCGCCGGTCTGGGTGTCGGATACCGAGACGCTCTGCCAGACCTATGCAGGCAGCAGCGCACTGACCTGTGACCCGGCGGCACCGATCACGACCACCGCCTTCGAATATGGCGCCAACGGCATCGCGGACAATCTGCTGCTGCGCGGCAAGGTGGTGAGTTCGGGCGGGGTGAGTTTGCGCACTTGCTACGGATACGACTGGAAGGGACGCAAGATTTTCGAGACCAGGCCGCGGGCCGGTCTTGCAAGCTGCTCATAAGCCGCAGGCGGGGGATATATCGATGAAGAAAATTGTTACCCGGCTGCTGGGCTCGGCTGCATTGTTCGCGCCTGTCGCCGCGATGGCGCAGGTCTCGCCTTCGGATTTCACCAGCGCCACGCGCTACGATCTGGCAGATCGGATCACCGGCACGATCGCGCCGGACCCGGACGGCACCGGCCCGTTGCACCACTTGGCGGTGCGCAACAGCTATGATGCGGCCGGGCGGCTGGTGAAGGTGGAGAAAGGCGAGCTTGTCGCCTGGCAGTCGGAGGCGGTCGAGCCGAAGGACTGGAGCGGTTTTACCGTCCAGCAGAGCGTCGAGGCTTCCTATGACGCGATGAGCCGGAGGGCGCTGGAGCGCGTGCGCGAGGGCGCGGCCGGCGCGATCCGGCAGGTGACGCAATATAGCTACGACTTGCTGGGCCGGCCGGAGTGCACGGCGGTGCGGATGAATCCTGCGCTGTTCGGCAGCCCGCCGGCAAGTGCCTGCGCGCTCGGAACCGAGGGAAGCCAGGGGCCGGACCGGATCACGAAGAATGTCTATGACGCGGCCGGCCAGCTGGTGCAGGTGCGCAAGGCGGTGGGCACCAGCCTGGAACAGGCTTATGTCAGCTACGGCTATACGGACAATGGCAAGCAGGAATATGTCGTTGACGCCAACGGCAGCAAGGCGCGGCTGGTCTATGATGGGCATGACCGCCAGGCGCAGTGGCAATTCCCTTCGACGAGCGTACCGGGCGCCTATGACGGCTCGACGCCGGCTAGCGCGCTGGCGACATCGGGGGCGGTAAACACCAATGACTACGAAAGCTATGGCTATGACGCCAATGGCAATCGGACCTCGCTGAGAAAGCGCGATGCGCGCACGTTCACCTATGGCTATGACGCGCTCAACCGGCTGACGTCGAAGATCGTGCCGGATTCGTGCGTATCTGGTTACGCCTGCACGAGTGTACCCGCCGCCATGACGCGGGACGTCTACTTCAGCTACGATATGCGCGGGCTGCAGACAGCCGCACGCTTCGACAGCGTGAGCGGTGGCGACGCGGTGCTTACCGGATATGATGGGTTCGGGCGGCTGACCTCGAGCACCACGAGCATGGGTGGCGTGAGCCGGACGCTGGGCTATGCCTATGATGCGGATAGCAACCGGACCCGGATCACGCATCCGGACGGGAACTATTTCATCTACAATTACGACGGCCTTGATCGCCCAATCTCCATTCAGGAGAATGGTGGGACGACGGTCGTCACGATGGGCTGGGACGCGCAGGGACGGCGCTCGGGCGAAGTCCGCGGCAATGTCGCCACCACCTATGGCTATGATGCGATCTCGCGCCTCGGCAGCTTGGCAGATGATCTGGCCGGGTCGACCCACGATGTGACGACGACCTTGGCCTATAATTCCGCCAGTCAGGTCACCAGCCGCGCTCGTACGAATGATCTCTATGCGTTCGGGAACTACAATAATAGCAATATAAGCTATACGCCCAACGGGCTCAATCAATACGCAAGTGTCGGCGGTAATAGCTACGGCTATGATTCGAACGGCAATCTGACCGCCGATGGTATCAACAGCTATACTTATGATGCGGAAAATCGGCTGGTCGTGGTCTCGACCGGGACGCAGCTGACCTATGATCCACTGGGACGCCTCTACGAGACTTATGGCACGACAACGGGAGCCAGGAGGTTTCTCTACGACGGAGACCAACTGACGGCGGAATATAGCAGCGCCGGCACGCTGCTGGAGCGCTATCTCCATGGCGTCGGCGATGACGACCCGCTGCTCTGGTATACGGGCGCCAGTCTTTCCGTCCGTCGCAGCTTGCAAATCGACCATCAGGGATCGGTCGTCTCAATCGCCAATGCGGATGGTTCGGCGTATCAACTCAACAAATATAACGAATATGGCGTGCCTGGTTCGAACCTGGGCCGCTTCCAATATACTGGCCAGGCATGGCTGCCCGAGCTGGGAATGTATTACTACAAGGCCCGGATCTATTCGCCGATGCTCGGGCGGTTCCTGCAGACGGATCCGATCGGGTATCGGGACCAGGTCAACCTCTATACTTATGTCGGAAACGATCCGCTCAATGGGCGCGACCCTAGCGGGATGGCCAAATGTGATGGTGACGTTCGCTGCGCAGCTGTTCATGAAGCGGCTGCGAAAGCGCGAGAAGGCTTACAAAAGGCCTCGGGCGAATTGAGAGGTTTGGCAAGCGCCATTAAAGGCAAGGGAGAGCTTTCTAGCGCTCAGTCCGCCTTGGCAGCTGAATTTGAGAGCAAGTTCGGTGAGGGATCGGCTTCCGCTAAAAATTTGGAGCGGGTTGCCGGCCGCTTAGATAAGGCTGCTGATCGAATTGGTATTCAAGGCGAAGGGGCGACGATCCGTTTTGGTGGCCCAAGTGCCACCGCGCTTGCAACAGCCGCGGTGGGCGGAAAATCCATAACCATACACGATGGCTTCTTCACAAGTTCGGCAGATCGCGGCTTTGTGATTGCACATGAAGGGGGACATATGGCTGGCCTCCGTGACACATTATTGCCAGCAGGGGCACCCCCCGGTCTTGGCATAAATGGAAGGGTATATGGAGATGCCGCTACTAATTGGCTCGGGGCGAATCAACCAAAGCAAGCGTGGAAAAACAACGATAGCCACATCTGTTTGGCGGCAGAGTGTTATAAGTAAAGCGATATCACATAATAAGCACTTGGTCGGATTAGTAGTTCTGCCAGCCCTAGTTTCAGCTTGCGCCGTGACAAGAATTGAACGGGCGTCAGATTTGGTATCCATCGCCACGAAATCTATAGAGCATGTTAATTCTTATGATGGTTCGGGCGAAGTAGTAGGCAGTTTCGAATTGTCAAATCAATCCAATAATCCAGTTTGCCTTAATGAAGATGTTCTGATTAATAAGCTGTCCCCCTTTTCAATTGTTAGTTATGGTAATAAAAAGCACGAGCTTGGGGTTCCGTATCCTCCGATAACTAGCAATATTACCCGGATAGATTCGGGGGGGCGCCGCGAATTCAAGCGGGTGGTGGGCTACGCCGCGTCTGCCAAAAAATCGGGCACGTTTACAGTTTCCGTAAGGCTATGGGACTGCAATACTTCGGGCGTATTCGTGAGGACGGCGAAGTTTGTGCGCTAAATTAGCGTCTCTATTTTTACGCGATCATCAGAAAATTCAATGAGCAATCAGTAAGACATGAATGGATATTTCCGCACCTATGGATTGCTCGGGTGGAGCGCACGGTAATTATTAGAATAATGCCAATGATTATGAAGCCGTAATACATGATGGCCAGTAATCACTGCAAAGGTCTCCTGCGCAGGTTGTCGCGCCTCGCATGCATGGCCGTTGCAGCAAGTTCACTCCCCCCTTCGGTGAGCCTCGCCCAGACATCAGTCCTCGTTCCTCCCGCGGTCATGCGCGTCAGTCCAACCGGCATCAGCATGGACGATGGGCGCTACACCTATCAATCGAAGGACCTGTCGATCGGCTCGCTGGCCTTGGAGCGAAGCTATATTTCCGGGCCCGACATGGCGGCCAATCGATTCTTCGGGCCGAACTGGACTCATAATTACGACATGTCGCTCGTGAGCAACTGCCCGAGCACGGCGCCCTGCGCAACGGTCGTCATCGGACGGACGACGTACAAGTTCCTGCGATATGGATCGGCAGGTTCCTACCAGTGGATCGCGGACGGCACCGCGGTCGGAACGACGCTGACCTTTGACGGGACGACCTACCTGCTCGTCGATCGCCAGGGGACGCGGTATCAGTTCACGTCGAGCGTGACTGCCTTCTCCGGAGCCGGTCAACGCGTTGCCACCGTTACGGAAGCCAACGGGGCGTCCTGACCCTAAGCTATGTGTCGAACAGGCTGAAGCTGGTCTCCTCCAGTGATGGCTATGCGCTGGTGTTCGACCATGATGGCAACGGCTTCGTCACGGCCGCCCGCGGGTTCAATACCGGCGTCTCCTATGTGAGCACCGCCACGACTTGCGCCGGGGCCGCTCTGAAGACCGGCTATAGCTATAGCTCGGCCAAGCTCTCGGGCTTCTCGGACGTGTCCGGAAACTTTGCGGCGATCGGCACGAGCTTCACCGCGCCTTGCCTTATCTCCAATGCCCTGGGTTCCTGCGAAGTGGCATTTTACTATGATTCCATGGGGATGACCCAGAAGCTGGCAGACGGCACGGTCTGGCATTTCTCGTCGACCGGCGACCTGGACTTCATCAACGGTCCGACGAGCTATGAAAGCTCCACCATTACCGATCCGGCGGGCCGAATGACCCACTACTCTCCGATGACCAACTTTTCTACAGGCGCGACATATTACGAGGTTGTGGACCAGCTGAATCGAACAACCCATGTCGACACATCGCGGGGCTTTGACGTCAACATCGTCCTGCCTGAGGGAAACAGGGTTATTCCCGGCTACAACAGCCGTGGGGTGCTTCTCGGCAACACGTTTGTACCCAAGGCGGGTTCCGGATCGCCGACCATCGCGCAAGGCCTACCTATGAATATGGCCCGACTGGAACGGCGAACAATCTGCTGCCGCGTGGCAGGGTGATTACGACGGGCGGCGCGAGTCTGCGAACCTGCTACGGCTATGATGATGCGGGCCGTCGTATTTTCGAGACGAGGCCGCGCGCCGGCTTGAGCAATTGCTCGTAGTCGGGCTGCAGAGAAGCGCCCGGCGCGGCTTTCGGCCAACGCGCGCAGGAGCGTGGCGTTGAACGTCACGTCGCGGTCCGCGCCGTCGATGTCAGCGGGCGCGGCTGCGCAAATTCGCGCATGGCTCGAATGGCGTTTCGATGCGTCGCAAAGCCGATCTGCAATTGCGGCGTCTACTACCCAAGGCATTGCACCCGAGATGTCGCCGCAGCACTTAACGCCCCGTCGCGACACTATCAGGAAGGAACGCTTGTCGACATCGGCCAAGCTCAAGGGGTACATTAATCTGGGACCGGCGGCTTTGCGCGGCTTTCCGGCTTATATTTTACGTGGCCCAAGAAGTACGCTTGGCCTCACTCGAACAGCGCTCGCGCTGCAGCGAACAGGCCTATGACCTCCTCAGCGACGAGACGGATCGCCGGGCTGTGGCGGTCGCGGCGCCGGGTCAGCAGATAGACGTCGCGCGGCACCGGTACCGGGCCGATCGCGCAGGGTCGCAGGCTCGGCTCGGCCCGTCCGATATAATGCGGCAGCAGCGCGATCCCGACGCCCGAGCGCGCGGCGATCGCCTGGGCATGCTGGTTGCTCGCGCGGAAAGCGAGCCGCGCGCGGGGGAAATGGCGGCTGAGCCACAGGGCTTCGGGCAGATGCGCATCCGCCTCGTCGAACCCGACGAACACCGGCGCCTTCGCGTCCCAGCGCCCGCACGCCCCTTCGGTGCCGTAATAGCCATAGCCGATGCTCCCCAGCTGCCGGGCGATGACGTCGCCATCCTCCGGCCGCCCCACGCGGATCGCGATGTCCGCCTCGTGCCGCTCGAGGCTTACCGAGCGCAGGCTGGTGGCGAGATCGATGTCGAGCGCCGTATGGCGGGAGGCGATCCCGGCCAGGCCCGCAGTCAGGAAGGCAGCGGCAAGCGCGGGCGGCGCATTGACCCGCACCAGACCCGCCGGCGCACCGTCGCCCGAGCCGCGGGTGAGCGCATCGGCGGCACGCTCCATTTCGCTCGCCGCTTCCAGCGCATAGCCGCCGGCAGCGGTGAGCACATAGCCCTCGGGCCGCCGCTCGAGCAGCTTCTCGCCCAGATCGGCCTCCAGCGCATGCAGCCGCCGGGCGATGGTGGCGTGGTTCACGGACAGCGCCCGCGCGGCGGCCGAAAGGCTGCCATGACGCGCGACGGCAAGGAATACCCGCATGTCCTGCCAGTCGGGCTCTGTGCGTTTTCTATCAGCCACCGTGCGAAGATAGCCAATTTTGCGTGAGGCACCAGCCTCCTAGCTCTGGGCGACGGCGCTCCCCTGGCGCCGCAGCAAACAGGCAGGAAGAAACATCATGTCGGACATTCAGAAGGTCGCCATCGTGACCGGCGCCTCGCAGGGCCTCGGCCTGGGCATCGTCAACGCTTTCCGTGCGCGCGGTTACGGCGTCGTCGCCAATTCCCGCTCGATCGCGCCGTCGGACGATCCGGGCCTGATCGCCATCCCCGGCGACATCGGCGATCCCGCGACGGCGAAGCGGCTGGTGGAGGAAGCCATGGGCAGGTTCGGTCGCCTCGATACGCTGGTCAACAATGCCGGCATCTTCATCGCCAGCCCGTTCACCGACTATAGCGAGGACCAGTATCGCCAGAAGCTGCGCACGAACCTCGACGGGTTCTTCTTCACCACCCAGGAAGCGATCCGGGTGATGGAGAAGCAGGGCAGCGGCCATATCGTCCAGATCACCACCACCCTGGTGGACAATGCGGATTCGCGCATCCCCTCGGTGCTCGCCTCGCTCACCAAGGGCGGGCTCGATGCGGCGACGCGCAGCCTGGCGATCGAATATGCGTCGCGCGGCATCCGGGTGAACGCGGTGGCGCCGGGCATCATCAAGACCCCGATGAACCCGCCCGAGATGCACGAGACGCTGGCCGCGCTCCACCCGATGGGCCGCATGGGCGAGATCGAGGATATCGCCCAGGCCGTGCTCTATCTCGACGATGCCAAGTTCGTGACCGGCGAGATCCTCCACGTCGATGGCGGCCAGATCGCCGGACACTGACCCAGAACGGAGGAGCATGATCATGCCTGTCGTCACGATCCAGGTCACCCGCCAGGGAACACTGCCCGATGCCGATCGCACCACCGACGCGCAGAAGGCCGCGCTCTACAAGGGCGTTAGCGCGCTGCTGCAAGAGGTCATGGGCAAGCATCCCGACGACACCTTCGTCGTCTTCCAGGAAGTCGAGCTCGAGGACTGGGGCCGCGGCGGCGTACCGGTGCGCGAATGGTTCGCGCGGACCAGACCCGCCGGAGCCGGATAGGCCCCAGGGTCGGCAGCGAGGCGCGTTGCGCTTGTCGTCAACGCGCCTCAGTCGCCCGCGGACCAACGTCTGTACAGACGGAAGGTCCGTCTCAGCTTTGCCTAGCGCTTCCAGCCCGCGGACCGCGCGCGGGCCTCCGCCGCGCCATCAAGCGGCTCGCCGGCCATCATCTCCTGCGCAGCCGCCATCAGCGCAGGGTCGGCGGAACCGGCCTGGGCATATTCGGTCCTGGCGCCAGCGGAACCGGGCCGCGTCTGGCGAAGTGCCCAGCCCTGCGCGCCGTGGCAGGCGATCCCGTCGGCGACGGGCGAGGTGAACACCCGGCAATAGTCGCCCTGCGCGTCGCGGAAACTGACCGGCATCCGCACCGTGCCGGAATCGGCGGCGAGCTGCGTGTCGAGTGCGCCGGCGAGCTTTCCGGCGGCATAGAGCTGCCCGCCTTGCGTGCGCACATAGCCCGGATCCTGCAGGCCATGGCCGATGGCAAGGCCTAGCACCAGCGACGCCGCGACCGCCCCACCCCAGCGCGCCCAGCCCGGCACCGTCCGCCGCGCCCCGGGCTGCGGCAGCGCGATCACGTTCGACTTGAGCATCGCGGCGAGCCGGTCCGGGATCGGCTCGCCGGCGACCGGCGCGAACCGGGCGCCCAGCGCCGCACGTAGCGCACGGTGGCGCGCGACTTCCTCCGCCAGCGCCGGATCCGCGGCGATTGCCCGCTCGACGCGCTTGGCCTCGATCGGGCCGAGCTCGCCATCGGCATAGGCCATCAGCATTTCAGGATCGACGCTCATGCCGCTTCTCCCAGTCGCGCCATCAATGCCTGGCGCCCGCGCACCAGCCGCGAAGTGAGCGTGCCCATCGGGATGTCGAGTATCTCGGCCGCTTCCTTGTACGCCAGCCCCTCGACCAGCACGAGCGCGACCGCTTCGCGCTGCTCGTCGGGCAGCGCATGCATCGCCGCGTCGATGTCGTTCCGCACCAGCCGCGCCTCGGCATCACCCTCGGCGCCGATGGCCAGGCCGGCCTCTTCCTCGACGAAGGTCTCTGCGGCGCGCGCCCGGCTGCGGGCGGTGTCGATCCAGCTGTTTCGCATGATCCGGTACATCCAACTGTCCATCCTGGTGCCCGCCTGCCACGCGGTGCGCGCGCGCAGCGCCTTCTCCAGCGCCACCTGGCACAGATCGTCGGCATCCGCCGCATTGCGGGCGAGCGCCCGCGCGAACCGCCGCAATCGCGGCAGCAGCGCCAGCAGGTCGTCCTCGAATGCCGCCAAGCCCAAATTCCTTTTCCGGGGATGAAACGGATGGCGTGCGCCGTTTAATCCACATGATCGCGAAAATGTGCAAGGAAGGCGCGATGATGCGCAGCATGTGGCTCCTCGGCCTGGCAGCCCTGAGCGCGACCGCACCGGCCCGCGCGCAGCTATTGCCCCAGCTGCCTTCGCTGCCAGCCACCGGCAGCGGCGTGCTGGGCCGCGTCGGGCAGGATGTCGAGACACTCACCGGCGACATCGCCCGGCAGCTCGAGGAGACAAGGCGTGCGGCGGCGGCGACGCTGGTCCGCGAGCATCCCGACCGGATCGCGCTCGATCCCCAGGGCTTCCCCGCCCGCGCCGGCGAAGTGGTGGTCGAGGAACCGACTGACGCGCTGCTCGCCGCGGCGAGCGCGAAGGGCTATCGCCTGATCGAGCGGCAGGAAGTGCTCGGCGTGGGCTTCGCCCGGCTCGCGGCACCGCGCGGACGCTCGCTGAAACAGGCGATCCGCGAGATCCGCAAGCTCGGTGCCGGGGAAGTGACTGCGGACCAGCTCCATGCCCAGAGCGGCAGCGTGTCGGGCAGCGCTGCACCGCTGGCACAGGGAAACGGGCCGATCGTCGGCGTGATCGACGGCGGCGTCTCGGGCGCGGCGCTGTCGGCGGGCTTCGCCACGGGGGCTCCTCGCGCCAATGATCACGGCACCGCGGTCGCCTCGCTGATCGCTGGCGCCGGCCCGGTGCGCGGCGGGCTGCCCGGCGCGCGGATCGCCTCCGCCGATGTCTATGGCAGCGACCCGGCGGGCGGCAACGCCACCGCCATCGCCCGGGCGATCGGCTGGATGGTGCAGAACCGGGTGAGCGTGGTGACGATCAGCCTGACCGGCCCCGCCAACCCGCTGCTCGCGCGGGTGATCACGGCGGCGCAGGCGCGCGGCGTCGCGATCGTCGCGGCGGTCGGCAACAATGGCCCGGCCGCGCCGCCCGCCTATCCCGCTTCCTATCCCGGCGTGATCGCAGTGACCGGGGTGGACGGGCGCGGGCGCACACTGATCGAGGCGGGACGCGCCACGCATCTCGACTATGCCGCACCGGGCGCCGACATGCTGGCCATGGCCGGCAGCGGCCGCGCGATGCGGGTGCGCGGCACCTCCTTCGCGGCGCCCTTCGTCGCGGCGATGATCGCGCGCTTCTATCCCGCACCCAATCCCGCCGGCCTTGGCGCGGCGATCGCCAGGGTCGACCGCGAGGCGCGCGATGCCGGGTCGCGCGGACCGGATCGCAGCTATGGCCGCGGCGTGCTCTGCGAGGCCTGCCGGACCCCGGCGCGATAATTTTTCGGCCGCCGGGATTAAACGCGATCCGGCCACCGTTCTCCCGATGTCAGTGGATTTTTGGGAGAATGGACATGATCAGGTTCCTTGGCACCAGCGCCTTCCTCGCCCTTGCACTCGCGGCCACGCCGGCTTCGGCCCAGCTGCTCGGCGGCGGCGGGCTGGGCGGCAATCTCGGCGGATCGCTCGGCGGCCTCACCGGCTCGGGCATGGGTTCGCTCGACGGCTCGCTCGACAGCTCGATGCGCCGCCTGCCCACCCGCAGCGACACGACCGGCGACGTCCGCGGCTCGACCCGCAGCGAGCGGAACGTCGATGCCCGCAAGGGCCGGGTGAAGGCATCGAACGACAGCGCGCTCGATTCCACTATCGCCAACAGCACCCGTGTCGGCGACCGGACGATCGGCGGCAGCGGATCGGCCTCGGGCAATGCCGGCGGCAGCGCCGATGCCCAGCTGATCGGCACCGACGCGGTCCGCAACACTGCGGGCAGCGCGGTGGGACGGACCCGCGATGCGGCATCGAACCTGCGCGACCGCACCGGCAATGCCATGCGCACCACGCGGGATACCGCCGGCAACACGGTCTCGCGCGCCCGCAATGCGGTGCCCGCCACGCCGGACGTCTCCGGCACGGCCTCGGGCGCAGCGAATGGCGCGGCGTCGCTGGGTAGCGGCACGCTGGCGCTGGCCGGATCGGCGGCGGCCAATGGCAGCGGCAGCTTCCCGGTCTCGGCCGGCATGCCGGTCACCGATGCCCGGGGCAAGCTGATCGGCACGGTCCAGTCGGTGCGCTCGACTTCGCGCGGCGTCGTCCAGCAGGTGCTGGTCAAGACCGGCGACAAGACCGCCACCCTGCCCGCCACCAATTTCAGCGGCTCGGGCAACGCCCTAGTCTCCGCGATGGGCAAGGGCGAGGTGAAGAAGGCGGCGGAGTAACGGGTCTTCGCGGTCTTCCCATCGGACAGCAAGGATCGCGAAACCCGCAGGCGCGCCCGGCCATCCCCCTGGCCGGGCGCGTCGTCCTGTTCGTGCTGTGGCGCAGGGGCCGGGCCGGGGTTCGCCGCCCGAACGCAGGCCATATGGTCCGCTTCGGACCCGAATTTCGGACTTCCCTCCTGCCAAGCCGCAGGCTAACGCGCCGCACAGAAATGATCGCGCCGGTGCCCCGAAAGGGGCTTAAACGGGAATGCGGTGCGGACGGGCCTTCCGTCCAATTCCGCGGCTGTCCCTGCAACTGTAAGCGGCGAGCGCGATGCACTGGCTCCCCATCCGAGGGAGCAGCCACTGGACCATCGGTCCGGGAAGGCCGTGCATCACGCCCTGACCCGCGAGCCAGGAGACCTGCCGGCGCAATGGTCGCTCTTGCTTTGGTCCAGGGGATGGCCAGGGCACGGTATCTCTCCGTCTGAGCGACGACCAAGCGGCCGGGGCCGCTTCGGTACGTGCGCGACGGCGACCAAGCGCCCGCCTCGCGTCTCGCACCGGCCGTTCGCGGCAGGCCCCTGCCCTCGTTGCACCGGCGCGGGGGGATTACCCATGTTGAAGACCCGTTTCGTCTCGCTGCTCGCGATCGCCGCCGCCCCGCCGGCCTTCGCCCAGAGCGAGGACCCCGCCAGCGATCCGCAGGACACGATCATCGTCACCGCCTCCCGCTCGGGCGAGGGCACCGAGCTCAAGGACCTGCCCGCCTCGGCCACGGTGATCACCGCGCAGCAGCTCGACCAGCGCCAGACCCGCATCGTCTCGGACGTGCTGCGCGACGTGCCCGGCATCTCGGTCAGCCGGATCGGCGCGATCGGCGGCCAGACCCAGATCCGCATCCGCGGCTCGGAGAGCAACCATGTCCTCGTCCTGATCGACGGGATCGAGGCGGCCGACCCCTATTATGGCGAATATGACCTCGGCACGCTGATCGCCGATCCCGCCGCGCGCGTCGAAGTGCTGCGCGGCCAGCAGAGCTCGCTCTACGGCTCGGACGCGATCGGCGGCGTGATCAACTACATCACCCTGTCGGGCCGCGAGGCGCCGGGCTACAGCGCCCGGATCGAGGGCGGCTCGTTCGGCACGCTCAGCACCGCGGCCCGCGCCGCCGGCGTCTCGGGCGATTTCGACTATGCCGTGTCGGGCAGCTGGCTCCACACCAAGGGCTATCCCACCGCGCGCGGCGGTAGCCGCGACCTGGGCTCGGACAATGTCGGCGCGACCACCAAGCTCAACTGGACCCCGGCCGAGAACTTCAAGCTGAGCGGCGTGCTGCGCTACAGCTATACCGATGCCGAAACCAACGACGCCGATGCCGATCTGGCGAGCCCGAGCTTCGGCTACACGATCGACAGCCCCGGCACCTATTTCACCAACGAGGCTTTCTATGGTCTGCTCAGCGCCGAGCTGACCGCGCTCGACGGCCGCTGGACCAACACGCTGTCGGGCCAGTTCTCGGACACGACGCGCAAGGGCTACAACGCCTTCGGCATGAACTATGGCGACAAGGGCCAGCGCTACAAGGGATCGTTCGTGTCGAGCTTCCGCTTCGGCACCGACGCGATCAGCCACCGCCTGACCGGCGCGGTCGACTGGGAGCGCGAGCAGTTCCAGAACATCGCGCCGTCGACCGGCTCGCCCTATGACGCGTTCCGCGGCCGCCGCGACACCGACAATCTCGGCCTGGTCGGGCAATATGAGCTGACCGCGGGCGGCTTCACCGGCGGCGCCTCGATCCGCTACGACGACAATAACCGCTTCGCCGACACCACCACATGGCGCGTCCAGGCCGGCTATCGCCTGCCGACGAACACGCGCGTCCACGCCGCCTATGGCACCGGCGTGAAGAACCCCGGCTATTACGAGCTCTATGGCTATTCGAGCGGCACCTATATCGGCAATCCTAACCTGAAGCCGGAGAAGTCGCAGGGCTGGGAAGTCGGCGTCGACCAGAGCTTCTGGGACGGTAAGGCCGTGCTTGGCGCGACGTACTTCGATTCCAAGCTGAAGGACGAGATCTACACCAGCTATCCGGCGCCCAACTTCACTGCGACGCCGGCCAACCGCACCACCGATTCCAAGCAGCACGGCGTCGAAGTAACCGCCAGCCTGCGCCCCGTCCGCCAGCTGCAGATCGAGGCGGTCTATACCCATCTGAAGGCGACCGAGGACGGCACGATCGAAGTCCGCCGCCCCGGCGACATCGCCAGCTTCAACGCCACGGTCTTCAGCAAGGACGAGCGTTTCTCGACCACGCTGACCGTGCGCTACAATGGCCGGATCGACGACGTCGCCTATACCGATCCGAGCTATGTGCCGGTGCGCGTCTCGCTCAAGCCCTTCACGCTGGTCAACCTCAACGCCCAGTACAAGCTGAGCGAGCGCTTCTCGGTGTTCGGGCGGGTCGAGAACCTGTTCGACGTGAAGTACGAAGAGGTGTTCAGCTTCGCGAGCCCGGGTGCGGCGGCCTATGGCGGCGTGCGCGTCGCGTTCTGAACAGACAGGGGGAAGCGGCCGTGAAGCAGCGCACCGACGAAGAACACAATGCCAGGATGAAGAAGGTCCAGGCCGCCCAGGCCAAGAAGATCGCTACCAAGACGGTCGAGAAGGGCCTGATCATCGTCCATACCGGGCCGGGCAAGGGGAAGACCTCCGCCGCGCTCGGCATGGCGGTGCGCGCGATCGGGCACGGCATGAAGGTGGGCATCGTCCAGTTCGTGAAGGGCGCGATGGCCACCGGCGAGAAAGCGGTGTTCGACCGCTTCCCCGACCTGGTCGAATTCAAGCCGATGGGCGAGGGCTTCACCTGGGACACCCAGGACCGCGCCCGCGACATCGCCGTGGCGCGCGAGGCCTGGGAAGAGGTCAAGCGGATGATCGCCGATCCCGAGTACAAGATGGTGATCGCCGACGAGCTCAACATCGTGCTGCGCTACGATTACCTGCCGACCGAGGAGGTGCTCGAGGCGCTCGCCGCCAAGCCGGAGATGAAGCACGTCATCATCACCGGCCGCAACGCGCCCCAGGGGCTGATCGACGCCGCCGATCTGGTCACCGAGATGGCGCAGGTGAAGCACCCCTTCCGCGAGCAGAACGTCAAGGCGCAGGCAGGGATCGAGTTCTGATGCGCCACCCGCGCCTCCCCCTGGCCGTTCCCCGGCGAAAGCCGGGGGCCAGGGTTGCTATGCTCGCCCTCCCGCTGCTCGCCCTTGGCGGCGCGGCGCTATGGGCGAGCGCTCCGGCACCGACCACGCCGCCCGCCACCAAGCCCAGGCGCATCGTCTCGCTCAACCTGTGCGCCGACCAGCTCGTCCTCGCGCTGGCCGATCGCGACCAGATCGCCGGCGTGACGCGCAACGCCACCGATACCGAGATGTCGGGCGAGGCGGCGAAGGCGCGCGGGCTGCCGGTGCTCAAGAACTCCGCCGAGCAGATCCTCGCGATCGATCCCGATCTGGTCGTCGGCATGCCCGCCAGCCGCAGCGCCCCGATGCGCGCGCTCAAGGGCCATCGCTTCAATCTGCTCGACCTCCAATCCCCCGACACGGTCGACCAGATCTATGCCTCGATCCGCCAGACCGCGGTGGCGGTCGGCCATCCCGAGCGCGGCGAGGCGCTGGTCGCGCGCATGCAGGCGGCGCTGGCCCGGCTCGGCAAGCCCGGCGGCGGCAAGGTCGCGGCCTATTACCAGCGCCGCGGCTTCATGACCGGCACCGGCACGCTGATCGACGACCTCATGCAGCGCATGGGGCTGGTCAACCTGGCGGCGAAGCTCGACAAGCCGCCGCTCTCGCAGCTCAGCCTCGAGGAGATGGCCGCGGCCCAGCCCGATTACCTGATCGTCGAGAGCGCCACCGACAAGATCGCCGACCAGGGCACCGAGATGCTCCACCATCCCGCGCTCGCCGGCATCCCCCGCATCTCCATCCCCCAGGCCTGGACCGTGTGCGGCAGCCCCGCCTATGTCCAGGCGGCTGAGGGAATGGCGCAGCAACTGGCCCGTTTTCAGGATCGGACCCACGCCCGATGACTCTCTCCCGCCCCGTGCTGATAACCGGGCTGCTCGCCCTCACTTTGGTCGCCGCGATCGGATCGATCCTGTTCGGGCCGGTCCATCTCTCGCTCGCCCGGATGGTCGCCGCCTTCACCGGCCATGGCGACCGGATCGCCTCCACCATCCTGCTCGAGCTGCGCCTGCCGCGCATGCTGCTGGGGCTTGGGGTGGGCGCGATGCTCGGCCTGGCCGGCGCGGCGCTGCAGGGCTATCTGCGCAACCCGCTCGCCGAGCCGGCGGTGCTCGGCACCTCGAATGCCGCCTCGCTCGGCGCGGTCGCCGCGCTCTATTTCGGGCTGGCCGAGCTGCACCCGATCATGCTGCCGGCGCTGTCGGTACTGGCTGCGCTGCTTTCGCTGGTCGGCCTGTCGGTGCTCGCCGGCCGCTCCGAAAGCCCGCTCACCCTGATCCTCGCCGGCATCGCCATCGCCACCTTGGCCACGGCAGGGGTGAGCCTCGCGCTCAACCTCTCGCCCAATCCCTTCGCGGCGATGGAGATCATGACCTGGCTGCTCGGCAGCCTGGAGAATCGCTCGTTCGACCATGTCTGGATCGCCTATCCCTGCATCGCCATCGGCGGGCTGCTGCTGTTCTGGGACGGCCGCGCGCTCGATGCGCTGACGCTGGGCGAGGACGGCGCGCAGGCGCTCGGCGTCGACATCCAGCGCACCCGCATCCGCCTGCTGCTCGGCACCGCGATCGGCGTCGGCGGCGCGGTGGCGGTATCGGGCGCGATCGGGTTCGTCGGGCTGATCGTCCCGCACCTCGTCCGCCCGCTCACCGACCGGAGCCCCTCGGCGATCCTGCTGCCCTCCGCGATCGGCGGCGCGGCCCTGCTCACCTTCGCCGATCTCGCCGTCCGCCTGATCGACACCAGGAACGAACTCAAGCTCGGCGTCGTCACCGCTTTCCTCGGCGTGCCGGTCTTCCTGATCCATCTGATGCGGGAGCGCCGCCTGTGGTGAACATTCGCCTCGAAAACGTCGCGGTCACGCTCGGAAACCGTATCGTGGTGCAAAACGCCAGCACCGCATTCGGCCCCGGAACCCTGACCGGCATCGTCGGCCCGAACGGCGCCGGCAAATCGACCCTCGCCCGCGCAATGCTCGCCTTGGTGCCGCACAAGGGCTTGATCCAAATCGACGATTCCGATGTCACGACCCTGCCCCGCGCCGAGCTGGCGAAGCGCGTCGCCTACCTCCCCCAGGGCCAGACCCTGCACTGGCCGCTCACCGTCGAGCGGCTGGTCGAGCTCGGCCGCCTGCCCCATCTCGCCCCGATGTCCCGCATCGGCGAGGCGGACACCACCGCGATCGAGCGGGCGATGGAACGCGCCGATGTCCTGGGCTTGCGCGACCGCATCGCCACCGAGCTCTCGGGCGGCGAGCGTGCGCGTGTCCTGCTCGCCCGCGCGCTCGCGGTCGAGGCACCCGCCCTCATCGCCGACGAGCCGCTCGCCAGCCTCGATCCCGGCCACCAGATCGACGTGATGGAACTGCTGCAGTCCGAGGCCCGCGCGGGCGGGCTGGTGATCGCAGTGCTCCACGACCTGACCATGGCCGCGCGCTATTGCGACCGGCTGGTGCTGATCGACAGTGGTACCATCATCGCCGATGGTACGCCGGCCGACGTGCTGACTCCCGCGAACCTCAAGTCGGTCTATGGCATCGAGGCAAAGGTCGAGCTCAGCGGCGACTGGCCGACCATCACCACTCTGGGCCGCAGCCGATGAGCGATCCCGCCTTCTACCGCGAACAGGGCTATGCCGCGCTGCCGCTGTTCGATCGCGCGCTGGTCGAGGCCGCGCAGGCGGACATCGCCGAGCATATCGACCGGCTGTCGCACGCGCTCTACCTCCCCTTCGACAAGAGCTGCCCCGAGGCCCCGCTCGCCGATCGGCTCGACCGGATTTACGAGAGCGACCGCAGCCAGGCGAACCTGCTCCGCGTCGCGATCTGCACCGATGCGCATCGCGGCCCGCGCCTGCAGGAGATCGCCAACGATCCGCGCCTGCGCGCCGCGGCCGAGCGGATCAGCGAACGCGAGCTGGCCGGCAAAGTCGTCCGCATCCGCGCCAGCATCGCCAGCTTCCCCGAGCATCGCCACGCCTGGCACAGCGACGTCGCGCGCGACGACGGCGTCGCCTGTGGCCAGGTCTGGACCACCGCCTGGATCCCGCTTTGCGATGCCGGCCCCGGCAATGGCGGGCTCGAGATCATCCCCGGCCGCCAGCCCGCCCCCCTCGCCAGCGTGACCGACAACGGCCTTCGCATCACCGAGGAAGCGATCGCCGGCATGCCGCGCCTCGAGCCCGAATGCCCGGCGGGCACGGTGCTGTTGCTCGATCGCTTCACGCCCCACCGCACGCTGCCCGCCAACAGGGCACGCTTCGCGCTGGTCGTCTGGTTCAAGGCCGCCTGAGCCCGCGCTGCACTGCAGCGATTGCCAGCCGGCCACGTAACGATTAGGGAGGCGGCGCGACAGGTTCCCCGGGAACGGGGATGAAAAGGGAACGGATACACTCCGGCTGCCCCTGCAACTGTAAGCGGTGAGCCATCGGCCATATGCCATTGGGAGCGATCCCGAGAAGGCGGCCGGACCGGCATTGACCCGCGAGCCAGGAGACCTGCCCGTCGCGGTCGTCTTTCGTGCGGACAGGGTGTGCCGGACGGACGGGGGTGAACCCGAGCGACGACGAGGTTGGCCGCGTGTGCACGCGGACGCTGTCGCGCGCGCCCTCTCCGGCCCCGGCACCGTCCGCGCGCGGACGCGGCATGTCGATTGGGTCGAATGACAATGCTGAAGTCCGTTTTCCGTCTCTCCGTTTCCCTCGCCGCTCTGGCCGCCGCCCCGGCTGCCTTCGCCCAGCAGGCGCCCGCGCCCGATGCCGCCGCGACCGAGGACAGCGACCAGATCGTGGTCACCGCCACCCGCGCGCCGGTGAACATCGATCAGGTCCCCGCCTCGATCACCGTGCTCGACAAGGCCGCGATCGACCGCAGCCAGGACATCGGCGCCACCGAGATCCTGCTCCGCACGCCCGGCATCAGCATCTCGCGCAACGGCGGCTATGGCACCTCCACCTCGCTGCGCATCCGCGGCGCCGAGTCCGACCAGACCGTGGTGGTGATCGATGGCGTCAAGCTCAACGATCCCGCGGCCACCGGCGGCGGCTACAACTTCGCCAACATGCTGATCGGCGACACCGCGCGCATCGAAGTGCTGCGCGGTCCGCAGTCGATCCTTTGGGGCAGCCAGGCGATCGGCGGCGTGGTCAACATCGTCACCGCCGCGCCCGAGAAGCCGCTCGAAGGCAGCTTCGACATCGAGGCCGGCTCGCGCGAGACGGTCAGCGCCCGCGCCGCGATCGGCGGCAAGACCGGCCCGCTCGCCTGGCGCGTCGGCGGCCAGCGCTTCACCACCGCGGGCATCTCGGCGATCGCCCCGCAGTTCGGCGGCAAGGAAGCGGACGGCTACAACAACAGCAGCGCCAGCGGCCGCGCCGAACTGACGCTGGCCAGCAACCTCAGCGTCGAGGTCCGCGGCTATTATTCGAACGGCCGCACCGAGATCGATTCGACCAGCGGCGACAACAGCGACTATTCGACGAGCGAGGAGTTCGTCGGCTATGCGGGCATCAACCTGTCGCTGCTCGACGGCCGGTTCCGCAATCGCTTCGCCTATGCCTATACCGACACCGATCGCGACAGCTACGGCCCCACCCGCGCCCGTCCGCTGAGCTTCGAGTCCGACGGCAAGAACAAGCGCTTCGAATATCAGGGCAGCTTTGCCTTCACCAGGCAGATCTCCGCGGTGTTCGGCGTCGAGAACGAGAATTCGGATTTCCGCAGCCGCTCGCCCGCCGCGTCGCTGGCGACGCCGCTGCCGGCATTCTCGCGCGGCAGCGCCGAGCTCACCAGCGCCTATGCCCAGCTCAGCGTCGAACCGATCACCGGCCTGACCCTCAATGGCGGCATCCGCTATGACGATCACAGCCGCTTCGGCGGGCAGACGCTGTTCCAGGCCGGCGGCGTGTGGCGCTCCTCCTGGGGCACGATCGTCCGCGCCAATTATGGCGAGGGCTTCAAGGCGCCGTCGCTCTACCAGCAGTTCAGCGAGTACGGGAACACCGCCCTCGATCCCGAGCAGGCCAAGGGCTGGGAAGCCGGCGTCGAGCAGCAACTGTTCGGCCGCAAGCTGACCTTCGGCGCGACCTGGTTCGAGCGGAAGACCACCAGCCAGATCATTTTCAACAGCTGCACCGCGACGTCGACCGTGCCGCTCTGCTTCGTCCCCGGCAGCCCCACCGTGCACCGCTTCGGCTATTACTCGAACGTCTCGCGCGCCGAGGCGCACGGCATCGAGGCGGCGGGCGCGCTCAACCTGGGCGGCTTCACCCTGGACGGGAATTATAGCTGGACCGTCGCCGAGGACCGCTCGGCGGGCACCGCGACCTTCGGCAAGTGGCTGCCGCGCCGCCCGCAGAACACCGCCAACGGCTCGATCAGCTATGCCTTCCCGTTCGGCCTGACCACCGGCGCCGCGGTGCGCTGGGCCGGGCACAGCTTCGACAATGCGGCGAACACGACGAAGCTCGACGACTATACGCTGGTGGACCTGCGCGCCGAGCTGAAGGCCGGCGACAATCTCAGCGTGTTCGCGCGCGCCGAGAACCTGTTCGACGAGAAGTACATGACCGCCTATCGCTACGGCACTTTGGGCCGCAGCATCTATGCCGGCATTCGCGGGCGCTTCTGATGGGAGAAGACAAGATGACGCAGGCACGTGCCTCAACACTGTGGATCATGCTGCTTAGCCTGGCGAGCATGGCGACCAGCTTCGCCCTTGCCTGCACGGCCCCGGTCGCGGCGCTCGCCGCGCTGGCGGCGGTGCACATGCGCCGGCGCGACGGGATCGCGCTGGCCCTCGCCGCCTGGGGTGCCAACCAGGCGGTGGGCTTCCTCGTCCTCCACTATCCGCATGACCCCAAGACGCTCCTCTGGGGCGTCGGGCTCGGCACGGCGGCGGCCGGATCGGCGATCGGCGCCTATGCGGCGCTCGACCGCCTCAAAGTCCGCTCGACCGCCGCGAAGCTGGCCATCGCCTATGTCGCGGCGTTCGTCGCGGGCAAGCTGGTCACCTTGTGCTGGGCGGCGGTACTGGGCGGCGTGGCGATCACCCTGCATCCCGGCTATTCGCTCGACCAGTTCGTCCGCAACGGCGCGATCCTGATCGGGCTCTACGCGTTCTACCGGCTGCTGGTGGCGCTCGGCGTCCCGGCGCCGGGCGGAAGGCTGGCCGCCGCCTGATGCTCACCCGCGTCGAGGACGGCCCGGCGGTCGTCGCCTGCAACACCTGTCGCCATTCGCTCGCCGCACGCGACGATGGCGAAGGCGTGCGTGGCGGCGCCCGGCTGGTCGCCGCCCTGCGCGCCGTGCAGGCGAGCGACCCGCTTTATGCCGGGATCGCCGTGCAGGAGATGCCCTGCCTGTTCGCCTGCACCGATTTCTGCACCCTGCACCTGCGCGCGCCCGACAAGGTCGGCTATGTCCTTGGCCGGTTCACCCCGGACGAGGACAGCGCACGTGCCATTCTCGACTATGCCGTGCACTATGCGGCGAGCGAGCATGGCCGGGTGCCCTACTCTGCCTGGCCTGAGGGGATTAAGGGCCATTTCATCACCCGCACCCCGCCTCCTGGATTTGTCGCCGAATGACCTTTGCTTCGATTGCCGATTTCCGCGCCGCGCTCGCCGATCTGCGTGCGCCGGATGAGAGCGCCATCGCCGCCGCCCGTGCGCGCCAGGGCGAGCTGACCAAGCCGGCGGGCTCGCTCGGCCGGCTCGAGGACATCGCGATCTTCCTCGCCGGCTGGCAGGGCAACGCCCGCCCGAAGATCGAACGCGCGCGCACCGCGATCTTCGCGGGCAATCACGGAGTCACCGTGCACGGCGTCAGCGCCTTCCCGGCGAGCGTGACCGTGCAGATGGTCGCCAATTTCCAGGCCGGCGGCGCCGCAATCAACGCGCTTTCGGGCGCTGCCGGGCTCGAGCTGCAGGTGACCGCGCTCGACCTCGACACGCCGACCGCCGACTTCACCGTGGCGCCGGCGCTGTCCGAAGCCGAATGCCTCGCCGCGCTCAATGCCGGTGCGGCGGCGGTATCCGACGACCTCGACCTGCTCACCGTCGGCGAGATGGGCATCGGCAACTCGACCGCCGCAGCGACGCTCTGCCTGCGCAGCTATGGCGGCGCGGCGGCGGACTGGATCGGCCCGGGCACCGGCGTCGATGCCGAAGGGATCGCCCGCAAGACCGCGGTGGTCGAGCGCGCGCTTGCCTTCCATGCCGATGCGCCCGCCGACGCCTTCGAGACGCTGCGCCGCGTCGGCGGCCGCGAGATCGTCGCGATCGCCGGTGCCGTGCTGCGCGCCCGCCAGCTCGGCGTGCCGGTGGTACTCGACGGTTTCATCAGCAGCTCGGCAATCGCGCCGCTCGTGGTCGACAATGTCGACATCACCGCACACTGCATCGCCGGCCATGTCTCGGCCGAGCCAGGCCATGCCCGGTTGCTCGCAAGGCTCGGTCTCGAGCCGCTGCTGGCGCTTGGCATGCGGCTCGGCGAAGGCAGCGGCGCCGCCGTGGCGGTCAATGTGATCCGCTCGGCGCTCGCCGCACACGATCAGATGGCGACCTTTGCCGAGGCCCGGGTCTCCGGCCAGTTGTGACCCCTTTCGCGCTTCATCTGCTGCGCCACGGCGCCCCGATGCTGCCCGGCCGGCTGATGGGCCGCACCGATTGCGCGCCGACGCCCGAGGGGATCGCAGCCTGTGTCGCGCAGGCAGAAGACCTTGGCGTGGAACAGATCGTCAGCTCGGACCTGCTGCGCGCCCGCGCCGCCGCCGAAGCGATCGGCCCGGCGGCCATCGACCCGCGCTGGCGCGAGCTCGATTTCGGCGACTGGGACGGGCTCGCTCCGGACCAGGTCGATTCCGCCGCGCTCGTCCGCTTCTGGGGGGACCCCGACGCCAACCCGCCGCCGAATGGCGAGCGCTGGTCGGCTTTGGTCGCCCGGGTTTCGGACGCGCTCGACGCGCTGGTGCCGGTCCCGACGCTGGTCGTCAGCCATGGCGGCGCGATGCGGGCGGCACTCCATTTGCTCTGCGGCTTCGACCAGCCCCGGCTTTGGGCGTTCGATCTGCCGTACGGCGTGCTGGTCTCGCTGCGGGTCTGGCCCGGCGACAAGCCCAGCGCCCAGATCGTCGGGATCTACCCGTGAAGGGCCTGATTATCGCAATCCAGTTCCTCACGCGCCTGCCGACGCCGCGCATCGCGGTGAGCAATGCCGAGTTCGCCGCCTCGATGCGCTGGTTCCCCGCGGTCGGACTGATCCTCGGCGCGCTCGTCGCCGGCGCCTGCTGGGCGGGCACGCGGATCGATCCCTGGACCGGCGCGCTGGCCGGGCTGGTGCTGTGGGTCGCGGTGACCGGCGCGCTGCACCTCGACGGGCTGGGCGACATCGCCGATGCCGCCGGTGCCGCGCACAAGAGCCACGAGCGCGTGCTCGAAGTGCTCGCCGATCCGCATATCGGCAGCTTCGGCGCGGTGACGATCGGCGTGCAGCTGATCGCCAAGCTGGTGCTGCTCCACGGGCTGGTCGCGATCAACGCATTCCTCGCAATTGCACTGATCCCCTTCGCAGCTCGAATCGGTCCCCTGCTCTGGACCCGCTGGCTACCCGATCTCCATCCCGGCCTCGCCGCGCGCTTCCGCGATGCGGTGCGCCCGATCGACCTCGCCCTCTGGACGCTGGCCTGGCTCGGCGCCGCCTGGTTCTCGCCGAGCCTGCTCGTCGCGCCAGTGCTGCTGTTCGGCTGGGCCGCCTGGTTGTGGCGCAGGTTCGGCGGCATTTCGGGCGACGGCCATGGCGGCGGGATCGAGGTCACCGAGACCGGCCTGCTCATCGCCGCGCTGATCCTGACGAGGATCGCATGACCAGCTGGACCTGGCATGGCGGCGGCCTGGAGGCAGCGCGGCGCCACTATGGCGGTAGCGACTGGATCGACCTCTCGACCGGCATCAACCCGCATCCCTGGCCCGGCACCGACAGCCAGGCGATCGACTGGCAGCGCCTGCCCGAGCCGCACGCGCTGGCGGAACTCGAAGCCGCCGCGGCTGGCCATTTCGGGCTCGACCCGCGCCATGTCTGCGCCGTCCCCGGCACCGAGATCGGGCTGCGGCTGGTCGGCGGGCTGATCGGTGGGACCGCGCGCTATGTCACGCCGACCTATCGTACCCATGGCGAGATGATCGCGGGCGCCAAGCCGGTCGCTCTGGGCGAAGCGGGCAGCGGCACGCTGATCCTCGCCAATCCGAACAACCCGGACGGCCGCACATTGCCCCCCGCCTGGCTGCTCGACCTGCTCGATGCCCGCGCGGACGATGGCTGGCTGCTGCTCGACGAAGCGTTCGCCGACGTCGATCCCGCGCTGAGCCTCGCCCCTGCGATCGCCGATGCGCGGCGGCTGGTGATCTTCCGTTCCTTCGGCAAGTTCTTCGGGCTGGCTGGCGTGCGGCTGGGCTTCGTGCTCGGGCCTGCCCCGATCCTCGATGCAATCCGTACCAGGCTCGGCGCCTGGCCGGTCTCCGCCCCCGCAATCGCGATCGGCACCGCCGCCTATCGCGACCGCGACTGGATCGAGGCCATGCGCGGCCAGCTCCATGCCGAAGCCAAAACCCTCGACACAATCCTCATCGGCGCCGGCCATCGCCCGACCGGCGCCTGCCCGCTGTTCCGCCTGATCGAGGTGCCGGACGGCATGGCGCTGTTCGAACGGCTCGCCGCCCATGCCATCCTTACCCGCCCCTTTGCCGAGCAGCCGCGCTGGCTCCGCATCGGCCTGCCCGGCGGCGGAGGCCTGACCCGGCTCGAGGCGGCGCTGGCGCATGGCTGAGCCGGTGGCGCTCGCCGCGCTGGCGCTCGATGCGGCGATCGGCTGGCCGGGCGCACTCTATCGCCGGATCGGCCATCCGGTCGGCCTGTTCGCCCGGATCATCGGGGCCTGCGAGGCGCTGTGGAACCGGCCCGAGCGCGGAACCACCGCCCGGCGCACGCTCGGAATCCTCACCGTCCTACTCCTGATCATCCTCACCGGCGGCACCGGCTGGCTGGTCCAGCATCTGCTGCTCGCCCATCTCGGCACCTGGGGCTGGCCGGCGGTGGCGCTGCTCGCCTGGCCCGCGCTCGCCCAGCGCAGCCTGTTCGACCATGTCGGGCCCGTCGCCAAGGCACTCGCATCCGGCGACCTTCTCGCCGCCCGCCGCGCAGTCGGCATGATCGTCGGCCGCGACACCGCCTCGCTCGACGAATCCGGCATCGCCCGCGCCGCGATCGAGAGCCTGGCCGAGAGCTTCTGCGACGGGGTGGTCGCGCCGCTCTTCTGGCTGCTCCTACTCGGCCTGCCCGGCATCTGGACTTACAAGGCGATCAACACCGCGGATTCGATGATCGGCCACCGCGAGCCCCGATGGCGCGCATTCGGCTGGGCGGCGGCACGCACCGACGATTTGCTCAACCTGGTCCCCGCCCGCCTTTCCGGCCTGCTGCTCTGCCTCGCCGGCCCGGGCGGCTGGCGGACGCTGTGGCGCGATTCCGGCAAACACGCCTCGCCCAATGCCGGCTGGCCCGAAGCGGCGATGGCCGGCGCGCTGGGGCTGCGCCTGGCCGGCCCGATCGCCTATGACGGGATGATGCACGCCAAGCCCTGGATCGGCGACGGACGCAGCGACGCAAACGCAGGCGACATCGCCCGCGCGCTGCGCCTCTATGTCCGCGCCTGCCTGCTGCTCTGGATCCTCGCGGGAGCCATCGCATGGGCGCGCTGATGCTGCAGGGCACCGGATCGGACGTCGGCAAGTCGGTGCTGGTCGCCGGGCTCTGCCGCGCCTTCGCCAATCGTGGCCTCAGCGTGCGCCCGTTCAAGCCGCAGAACATGTCGAACAACGCCGCGGTGACCAGCGACGGCGGCGAGATCGGCCGCGCCCAGGCATTGCAAGCCATCGCCTGCCGCGTACCGCCGCACACCGACATGAACCCGGTGCTGCTCAAGCCCCAGGCCGATCGCACCTCGCAGCTGATCGTCCATGGCAAGGTGCGCGGCACGCTCGGATCGGCCAATTTCCGCGAGGCACGGCGGAGCCTGCTCGGCGAAGTGCTGGAGAGCTATGAACGGCTGCACGCCGAATGCGACATCGTGGTGGTCGAAGGCGCCGGCTCGCCCGCCGAGATCAACCTGCGCGCCGGCGACATCGCGAACATGGGTTTCGCCCGCGCCGCCAATGTGCCGGTGGTGCTGGTCGGCGATATCGACCGGGGCGGCGTGATCGCCGCGATCGTCGGCACCCGCGCGGTACTGACGCTTGCCGACGCCGCGATGATACGCGGCTTCCTGATCAACAAGTTCCGCGGCGACCCTGCCTTGTTCGAGGACGGCTACCGCGCGATCGAGACCCGCTCGGGCTGGCGCGGCTTCGGCGTGGTGCCCTGGCTGCCCGCCACCGTCCGCCTGCCGAGCGAGGACGCCGTGGTGCTCGACCGCGCCACGCCGCGCGGCGAAAGCCGCAAGCTGGTCGCCTGCCCGATCCTGCCGCGTATCGCCAATTTCGACGATCTCGATCCGCTCAAGCTCGAGCCCGGCGTCGCGCTGGTCATGATCCCGCCCGGCACCCCGATCCCGGGCGACGCCGCGCTGGTCGTGCTGCCCGGCTCCAAGGCGACGATCGCCGATCTCGCCTTCCTCCGCGCCCAGGGCTGGGACGTCGACATCCTGGCGCATCACCGCCGCGGCGGCGCGGTGCTGGGGCTGTGCGGCGGCTATCAGATGCTCGGCCGCAGCGTCGCCGATCCGCTGGGGATCGAGGGGCCGCCGGGCCGGGTCGAGGGGCTGGGCCTGCTCGATGTCGAGACCGAGCTGGCGCCGGCCAAGATACTGCGCCACGCAACCGGTACCGCGCTCGGCGCGCCGGTCACCGGCTATGAGATGCATATGGGTGAGACGCGCGGCCCCGACACTGCCCGACCGTTCGCCGAGCTGGACGGCCTCGGCCCCGAAGGTGCGGTCAGCCGCGATGGTTCGGTAATGGGCAGCTATCTGCACGGCCTGCTCGCCTCGGCCGAGGCGCGCACCGCGCTGCTCGCCCGGATCGGCGTGGCGGGCGGCGGGCGCGACTATGCCGCCGATGTCGATGCCGCGCTCGACGAGATCGCCGCCCGGCTCGAAGAGCATGTCGACGTGGACGCGCTGCTCCAGCTTGCGAAGGAGGTTCCGTGACTCGCCTGTTCGTCCTGGGGGGCGCCCGCTCGGGCAAGAGCCGCTATGCCCAGCAGCGCGCCGAGGCGTTGGCCGGCCGCCATGTCTTCATCGCCACCGCCGAGGCCTGGGACACGGAGATGGCCGAGCGCATCGCCCGCCACCGCGCCGATCGCGACGCGCGCTGGGAGACGGTCGACGCGCCGCGCGACCTCGCCGCCGCGCTCGATGCGGCGAGCGGCACCGGCGCGGTGGTGCTGGTCGATTGCCTGACGCTCTGGGCCAGCAACCTGCTGCTCGCCGATGCGGACATGGACGCAGCGACGGCCGGCCTGGCCGAGGCGATCGCGCGTTTCGAAGGCGAGCTTATCCTGGTCGCCAATGAAACCGGTCTGGGCATCGTCCCCGACAATGCGCTGGCCCGGCGCTTCCGCGATGCCGCCGGTCGGATCAACCAGGCGGTGGCGGCCATTGCCGGCGAAGTCATGCTGGTCGTCGCCGGCCTGCCGATGCGCGTCAAGTAACCCTTTAGGAGTGCTGGAGCGCTCCGGGCCGGCGTGGTAATTCGAAGGTATAGCTTGGGAGTGTAGCATGGCGTCGCCGATCAAGATCCTCCTCCAGACCACGATCCCCAATGTCGAGGATGACTGGAACATCTCGCGCTTCTCGCTGCTGCGCGACCATCTCGCCGGGCTGACCGGCGAGGACGGCGCGGCCCTGTTCGACGTGACCGCGCGCGACCGCACCGCGCCCGGCACGCCGGATCCGGTGCTCTCGACGCTCGACGAGTCGGACTATGCTGCGCTCTGGCTGTTCGCGGTCGATACCGGCGACGGCCTGACGCCCGAGGATTGCGAGGCGATCAGCCGCTTCCGCGAGAGCGGCCGCGGGCTGATGGTGACGCGCGACCATATGGACCTGGGCAGCTCGGTCTGCACGCTGGGTGGCGTCGGCGCGGCGCATTTCTTCCACAGCAAGCATCTCGATCCCGACGAGAGCCGCCGGGTGATCGACGACGAGGAAACCAGCTACATCCTCTGGCCCAACTATCATTCGGGCGCGAACGGCGACTTCCAGGAGATCGAGATCCACGGCGATCCGCATCCCGTGCTGCGCGACGCCGATGCCCCGACCGGCCTGATCCGCTTCCTCCCAGCGCACCCACATGAGGGCGCGGTCGGCGTGCCGGCCGACGACCGGACCGCCCGGGTGATCGCCACCGGCACCAGCAAGGTCACCGGCCGCGCGTTCAACATCGCGGTCGCCTTCGAGCCGTCGGAAGCGGGCGGCCCGGCCTGGGCCGAATCCACCTTTCACCATTTCGCCGACTATAATTGGGATCCCGCGACCGGCTGCCCGAGCTTCGTGAGCGAGGCGCCCGGCAACGGCCTGGCCGGCTCGCCCGAGGCGCAGGCATCGGTCCGCGCCTATGTCCGCAACCTGGCGCTGTGGCTCGCCGGCCGCCTGCCGGTCGACAAGCGCGCCGAGGAACTCGACCGCGAGCTGGACGAGGCGCTGGAGGAAAGCTTCCCGGCGAGCGACCCGCCCGCGATCTACTGAGCCCAGGCCGCGAGCGCCGCGCGATAGGTGCGCCCGACCGGGATCGACACGCCGTTCGCCAGCGCGAGCGGCCCGCCCCGGTGCAGCACCGCGACCCTGGCGCCGTTGACCGCATAGCTGCGATGCACCCGCACCAGGTGCGGCGCGGTCATCCGCACCAATGCGCCGAGATTGGCGGTCACCAGCAGGCTGCGCCCGTCGGCGAGGTGGATGCGGCAATAATCGTCCTCGGCCTGGGCGTAGAGCAGCTCGTCGATCGGGATGCGATGCTGGGCGTTGCCGTGCGGCAGGGTGACGAGATTGGGCGCGGGCGGCGCGGCGGGAGTCTCGACCGGCGCGCTGCGTTTCGCGAAGGCGATGGCGGCGAACAGGGCCGCGGCCAGGAGATGGTGCGTCGAGTCGAGGAAGCCCGGGGTCAGCGACAGCCAGAGCAGGCCGAGGGCATAGCTGCCCAGCACCGCGCGCATCGGCCCGCGCCCGAAGGCGGCGGCGAGCAGCGCCGCGCTTGCCCCGGCGCGCAATGCCCAGAGCGTCTTGGCGTCCCATGCCGGCAGCAGCCAGGCGAGCAGCACCGCGAGCGCGGTCGCGGCCAGCAACGCCCGGCTCCGGCGTTCGCCCGCGATGCGCGCAAGCAGCAGCGCGGCGATCCCGGCGAGCAGCGCGACTGCGAACAACCGGGTCACCTGCCAGGGATAGGCATAGGTGAGGATCAGCTTGGAGGCCTCGGCCATTGCCTGGGCGAGCACCACGGCGTTGAGCAGCACCACCGCCCGGCCGGTCCGCACGAGCAGCTGGAGAAGCAGGGTCGCGGCGAGCAGCCCCAGCGCGATCAGCGTCGGCAGATAGGCGCGCAGTACCCCGCGCAGCGGCTCCTGCGGCGGCCCGACCGCAAGCCGGTGCACCGGCCGCGCGACCGGCACCCAGAGGTGATGCGCGGACAGCCGCACCTCGACCAGATTGTCCCCGGCGCGAATGGCTTCCCACGGCACCGGGAAGCGGGCGACGAAGCGCCCGGGCATCTCGCCGGCCCGGTCCGGCCCGACCCTGCCGTTGGCGCCGATCGCCAGCCCGTTCCAGCGCGCCTCGGCGCTCGCCATCGCAGTCACCTCGACCGCCAGTGCCGCCGTCCGCCGCGGGTCGTCGATCCGCACGACGCGCCGCATCACCGTCACCGGTACGGCGAGCGGCTCGCGGGTCGGGTCGCCCCAATGGCATGCGGCCTGGGACGGGCAGATCCACCAGGGCCGCGCGGTCGAGGTGGAAGTCGCGTGCCGGGGCCAGGCGGCGATCAGCAGCGCGGCCAGCCCGGCCAGCAGCAGCAGCGGTGCGCGCAGGCGCTCAGGGATGCGTTCACCGAGCGGCACGGGCGTTCACCGATTGGCGGTGGCAACCCGCCAGGGTCGATCGCAGGAGTGAGTGGAACGCCCCATGGCGCTTTCCTGACGCGCGCGCCGGGATCGCGCAAGGCCCGCAAGGAGTAACCTAGAGTGAAGTGTATCGATCGCCGCACGATGATCGCCGGCATGGCCCTGCTGCCCGTCGCCGCCCGCGCGGCAAGCGGCCAGCAGGCCGGGCTCGACGCGCTGGTCGCCAGATGGGCGGGCGAGCAGGGCTTTCGCGGGCTGGTCGCGCTTGGCCACAAGGGGCAGGTGCAGGTCCACGCCGCCCAGGGCCTCGCCAATGTCGAGACCGGCCTCGCGTTCGACATCGACCTGCCGGTGGCGATCGCCTCGATCTCGAAGCGCATCACTTCGGTCGCGGTGATGCGGCTGGTCGAGCGCGGCACGCTGTCGCTCGATGCGCCGATCGCCCGCTATCTCCCCGCCTATCGCCAGGACAGCGGCGCCAAGGTGACGCTGCGCCACCTGCTCTCCAACGCCAGCGGCATCCCCAACCAGTTCGGCGCGGTGGTCAAGGCCGACCCCAGCCTGCTCGGCAAGCCGATGCCCGCTGCCGAGGCGGTGAAGCTGTTCGCCTCGGGCGATCCGGTGTTCCAGCCCGGCGAGCGCTTCGACTATGCGCTGACCAACTGGATCCTGGTGCTGGCGATCCTCGAGGCGGTGTCGGGCGAGCCCTATCCCGCGCTGATCCGCACGCTGGTCACCGGCCCGCTGCGGCTGCCCGCCATACGGCTCGAGCATTTCGGCGGCGCGACCTCCTATCGCCCGACCGAGCCGCGCACCGTCTGGACCTCGCCCACCGCCGACTATCTCGCCGCGGGCGGCGGCTTCTACGGCACGGCACGCGACCTGATGCGCTTCGCGCACCTGGTCTATGACACGCGCTTCCTCAATCCGGCCTCGCGCCGCGCGCTGACCACGATCGAAGTGGAGTCGGATCACTATGCGCTGGGCGGCCACGTCCGGGAGGTCGTGATCGGCGGGCAAACCGTCCGCTGCGCCTGGGATACCGGCAACCGCGAAGGCTATCGCTCGGTGCTCGGCCACCGGCTCGACGGCAAGGGCAGCGTCGTGGTGCTCAACAACACCGGCTATTCGCAGAAACTGATGGACGAAGTCGCCGAAGCGGCGCTCCGCCTCCCCTGAGGCAAGCCCCTCCCCCGGCATGCGCTGCCGGGGGAGGGCACGCGATCACTGGGCGGCTTCGTCGGCGTCGATCACGCCGTTCTTGTTGACGTCGGCCTTGTCGAACTTGGCCAGGTCCTCGGCGGCCAGCTCGGCGGCGCTGACGCTGCCGTCGCCATCGGTGTCGAGCCGCTTCAGCCGGCGATCGACCTTGGCCTGGTCCATCGTCTCGCCGCGCTTCTCCGCCGCCTTGGTCATGAAGGCGAGCAGCTCGGCCGGGCTGCCCTTGCCGTTGCTATCGGCATCGAGATTCCTGAACTTCTTCGCCGATGCCGCCTGCGCCTCGGCGCGGGTCTGGCCGGCCTTCTGGGCAAGCGCCTGGCCCGAGAGGAGCAGCGCGCCGACGGTCATGGCGATCTTCACGGTCTTGATCATTCTTCTCTCTCCTTGGTTCGCTTGTTGGATCAGAAACGGAAACCGGCACTGGCCCGCACGCCATAGCTCGAGCCGCCGCCGCCGCTCTCGCCGCGCAGTCCCACGCCCAGCATGAAGCGGCCGACCGCGGCCGAGGCGTCGAACCGCCCGCTAATGGTCGTCTCGCCGAACTGCCCCGACCCTGCTTCGAATCCGTTGCCGGTATCGACAAAGGCAAAGCTCCGCCGCGCCCCGGGATCGTCGAGATAGGAGCGCCCGCCAATGTCGCCGCTCAGCGTGATCCCGTCGATCACCGCGGTGCCGCGCAGGCCGTAGCTGGCGAGCGTGGTGGTGCTGCGCGCCTTGTCCGCGACCAATGCCGCCGCGCCGCCCCATTCCCGCACCCGGTCGAAACGGGCCGAGGTTACGCTCGCCCCGGCATAGGGCCCGACCTGCAGCTCTTTGCCGACCGGGATCAGCCAGGCCGCCTCGCCGAAGCTGGAGAAGCTCTTGCCGTCGCCGTCCGACGTGAGTTGGTTGGAAAGCCCGCCAAACGCCACCCGGCGATCGGTCGACAGCGCATGCTTGGCGTAACCGACGCCGCCGGCGACACGCAGACCGCCCAGCGTATAGCCGAAATAGGCATAGGCCGAATTGCTCACCAGCACGCCCTCGCTGCCCCGCGCATTCAGGCGGATGTCGTTGCGGGCATAGCGATAGGCGAAGCCGTAGCGCAGCGTGTCGCCGGTCACCTCGACACCCGCCGAGACGGTCTGGCGATCCGATTCGATCTCGGCATAGCCGCTGCGCGCGCCGGCGCTGATCTGGCCGATATCGCCGGCGATCCAGAAGCTCTTCGCCTGGCCGCGCGGCGCGGCGGCACGGGCGAGCAGCTCGCGCGCCGCGTCATGCCCGTCGCGCCCGGCCACCGCGAGCCCGGCGGTGAACACCTCCCCCGAAAGCTGGTCGAAGGCGGTGCGCGCGTCCGCCGCATTGAGCCCGATCACCGCGTCGAACACCCCGCCCGAGCTCTGCGCGCCCACCGCCGCGGCGACCGCGACCTGGTTGCTGGTCTGCGCCACCGCGCCCAGGCTGACATCGTTGCGCAGCAGCCGCAGCTGCACGTTCGCGGCATTGTAGACCAGCGACGGCGTCAGGAAGGCAAGGTCGGTAACGACGCTGCCGAACGTCCCCGTCACGCTCGATCCGCTCAGGATCGTATAGGTGGTGAGCGGCAGGAAATTGGTCGCCCCGCCGGTCAGCACCGAGACCGAGCCGCCATTGATCGTCACCGCGCCCGTGGCGATGATCTGATCGGAGATGCCGGTCGGCGACACTTCGACCTGATAGGTCGATCCCGCTGCCAGGGTCAGGCTGCCGGCAACGTTGAGCGTGCCGATCGAATTGCCCGGCGCCACGATGCCGCCGACGCTCAGCGATCCGGTCCGGCCCGATCCACCCAGCCGCCCGTTCGCGCCGATCGTCAGCGTACCGGCCAGCGATCCGTTGACCACCAGCAGGCCCTCGTTGATCGTCGTCGAGCCGGTATAGCTGTTGGCGCCGTTCAGCGTCAGCGTGCCAGCCCCCGACTTGATCACTCGCCCGCTGCCCGAGAGGACGCCCGAATAGGCAGTCGATCCCGTGCCGTTCACGGTCAGCACCGCGCTGCCCAGCGCGATATTGCCGTCGCCGGCCAGCCCGCCCACCGTGGTGGCGAAGTTCGCCAGATTGACCGTGCCCGGCGCGGTGACGGTGAGCACCCCCGAGCCGAAGGCATTGGCCACGCCGGCGGCCAGCGTGCCGCCGGTCACCACCGTACCGCCGGAATAGCTGTTGGCCGCGCCCAGCGTCAGCGTACCCGCGCCCGACTTGCCCAGGCTGCCGGTGCCGCTGATCAAGCCGGCAAAGCTGTTCGCCGTACCGTTGTTGACGACCAGCTGGTTCGCGCCGAGCACTACGCTGGTGCCCGCCACGCCGGTGAGTCCGGCCAGGACCTGAGGTGCAGTCGCCGCGGCGATGTTGAGACTCGCGCCACCCGACAGGGCGACACCCGAGGAGCCGGCAATCGCACCGCCCGCCCCGATCGCCAGCGTGCCGCCGCTGACATTGGTCGCGCCGGTATAGAGGTTGGCCCCGGTGAGGGTCAGCACGCCCGTCCCGGTCTTGGTGAGACCGCCCGCTCCGCCGATCACACCGGCATGATTGCCAGCGGCCAGAGTCAGCGTGTTGACGCCGAGCGCGACATTGCCCGCGCCGGTCAGATTGCCGAGCGTCACCGCGCCGGTCAGCGCGAGCGAGCCGCCCGCATCGATCGCGACCGCCCCGCCGGTCTGGAGGACACCGCTTCCGATGGTCAGCGTGCCGCCGCGGATGCTGGTGAGGCCGGTGTAGAGACTGGCACCGGTCAGCGTCAGGTTGCCGCTGCCGGTCTTCGCCAGCCCGCCCTCGCCCGAGATTACGCCGCCGAAGCTGCTGTCGGCCGTGCCGCCCGCGCTGAGCGTGCCGCTGCCGAGCAGGATGCTGCCGCTGCCGCCCAGCGCCGCGACGCTCGCGCTGCCGCCGTTCAGGTCGAAGATCGCGCCCGCCGCGACGGCGAGGTCGCCGCTGCCGATCGTGCCGCCGTCGAGCCGCAGCGTGCCGCCCTGGATGCTGGTGCCGCCGGCATAGCTGTTCGCGCCGGCCAGGGTGAAGGTGCCGGCGCCCGCTTTGGTCAAGCTCCCTTCCCCGCTGATCGTGCCGGCGAAGCGCGTGCTGCTGTCGTCGCCGCCCGTGGTCAGCCCGCCACCCGACAAAGTGACACTGCCGGCGCCGGCAAGGCTGGCGATGGTCTGCGCCGCCGCGATGTCCAGCGTCGCGCCCGCCGCCACCGTCATGGCGGTGTTGGTCGGCAGCGACCCCACGCCGCCGGCACGCAGCGTGCCGCCCGCGATCGTGGTGGCGCCGGCATAGCTGTTGGCCCCGGTCAGGATCAGCGTGCCGGTGTCGAGCTTGTTGAGCCCGCCGCTGCCGCCGATGCCCGCTGCGATCGTCGCGGTGACGCCCGGATCGACACGGATGTTGGTCTGCGCCTCGATCGCGCTCAGCGTGCCGGTGCCGGCGGCGATCACATAGCCATCGGTCATGAACTGCATGCCCGAGAATTCGATCGCATCGTCGACGGTGACCGTCCCTGCCGCCCCCTGGAACACCGCGAAGCGGCCGCCCCAGCTGTCATTGCCCGCGCCATTGGCATCGGACCAGGCGGTGCGCCCGACGGTCCAGGAGCCCGATCCGCCTTCGATCGTGCCGTTGGAGCTGCTGTTGGCGCCATTCCAGAACTGCACTTCGGGCAGGCTGTCGGCCACCACCAGATTGACCTGCGATCCGATCGCGGTCTGCACCTGGGTGCGAGTCCGGTTGGTGCCCGCCGGCAGCGTGCCGAGCTCGAGGCCATTGTCGGTCAGCGCCCCGCTATAGTCGATCAGGCGGTACACGCCGACGCCGAAGCCGCCGATATCGGTGACGTTGAGCGTGCCGTCGAGCACCAGGTCGCCATTGACCTGGATATGGTCGCTCGCGCCGGCCACCCCTGCCGCGCCAAGACCGAAGGCGAGCGTCGAACCCGAGGACAGGGCCAGGCCGCCGGTGGTGAAATTGCCCGCGCTCGCGCCGCTGCCGATATCGAGCGTCGCGCCGCTGGCGAGGTTGACCGTGCCTGCCGCGCTGCCGATGCCGTTCAGCATCGCGCCGCTCGCGACATCGACGCCGCCGGCAACGCTACCGCTGAGCACCAGCTCGCCCGAGGCGACGCTGGTCGTGCCGCTATAGGCGTTGGCGCCGCTCAGCGTCGCGTTCCCCGCCACGGTGATGCCGCCGGTGCCGCTGGCGATGCCGGCATAGCTGCCGCCGCCGATGGTCAGGCGATTGCCGTTCAGCGCCACATCGCCGCCGCCGTTCAGCGCGGCGACGCTCTGGTTCCCGCCGAGCTCGAGCGTGCCGCCATTCACGGTGACGATCGTCGAGCCGCCAAGCGCTCCGCCGGCGACGACACGGCCGGCGGCGATGTCGAGCGCACCGAAATCATTGGTGCCGCCCAGAGTCAGCGTGCCGGTGCCCGCCTTGGTCAGGCTGGCCCCGGCCCCGTGGATCGTGCCCGTGAAGCTGCTGTTCGCCGCGCTGCTCGTGGTCAGCGCGCCGCCCGCGCCGAGCTGCAGCGTGCCCGCGCCGCTTAGCCCGCCGATGCTGGCGGCATGGCCGCCGAGATCGACCGTGCCCGCGCCCGCGATGTCGAGATCGCCCTGGCCGAACGTGCCGCCGCTCGCCAGCGCCAGCGTGCCGGCCTGCACGCTGGTGCCGCCGGCATAGCTGTTGGCGCCGCCAAGCGTCGTCGTGCCGGTGCCGGTCTTGATCAGCCCGCCGGCACCGTCGATCGTGCCGGTGAAACTGTCAGTGCCACCCAGCGCGCCGGTGGTCAGCGCACCCCCGCTGAGCAGCACGGCGCCCGAGCCGGTGAGCCCGCCGATCGCCTGGTCCGCCCGTATGTCGAGCATGGCGCCGGTTGCCACCGATACGCTGCTCGTCACCGGGATCGCCGCGCCGCCCAGCACCACGACGGTGCCGCCCAGGATGGTGGTGTTGCCGCCATAGCTGTTGGCGCCGGACAGGATCAGCGTGCCGGCATCGTTCTTGAGCAGCCCCCCGGTCCCGCCCACGCCCGCGCTGATCGTCGCGGTCACGCCCGGATCGACGCGGATATTGGTCAGCGCGCTGTTGGTGGTCAGCGTGCCGCTGCCGCCCGCGATCTCATAGCCGTCGGTCATGAACTGCGCGCCGGTGAACAGGATCGCGTCATCGACGGTGACCACGCCCGCCGCGCCCTGGAACACGCCGAACGCGCCCGCCCAGCCGCTATTGTCGGTCGCCGCCGCGTCGGTCCAGTTGGGGAAGGCGTTGGTCCAGCTGCCGCTGCCGCCCTGCACCACGCCGTCGCCCGAATTGTCGGTGCCGTCCCAGAACTGGATCGTGGTCGCCGCGGGCGTGCCATAGACCAGGTTCACCTGGGTCGCGACCGAGGTCTGGATCGTCATCAGCCCGGCATTGGCGCCGGCGGGCACGCCGCCGATTACCAGGCCATTGTCGGTCAGCGCGCCGCTGTAGTTGATCAGCCGGTACACGCCTTCGCCGAAGCCGCCGACATCGTTGAGGTTCAGCGTGCCGTCGAGGGTCAGGTCGCCATTGACCTGGATGCGGTCGCCGGCGCCGGGTGCCGCCAGGTCGTAGTTCAGCACCGAATCCGCGGACAGGACCAGCCCATCGACGTTGAGCGTGCCGATGCCGTTGCTACCGGGAGCGAGCGTGCCGTTGCCGACGCTGAGCACGCCGTAGATGCGCGCCGCGCCGGTCAGCGTCGCGCCATTGGTCACGCTGGTCGCGCCGCTCCAGCGGGTGAGCGCGACGGTGCCGCCGGTGACGCTGAGCTGCCCGCTCGCGGTGTTGGCGCCCGACAGGGTCAGCGTGCCACTGCCCACCTTGGTCAGCCCGCCGAGCCCGCTGATCACCCCCGAGAACTCGGTGTTGCCGCCGCCCGACCCGGTGGTCAGGATCGCCCCGCCCGAGGCGCCGCTGCTCGTCCGGATCGAGCCGTTGCCCGAGATGTTGGCAACGATCTGGTTGCGCGCGACCGGGGTGCTGGTGGAGACGCCATCGACCAGCGTGGTGGTCGTGTCGGTCATGTCGACCACGCCGAGATCGGTGACGATCAGCGCCGAATTGGCCGAGAAGCTGTTGTCGGTCATGCCCGAGCGCAGCCGCCCGTTGCTGACCACGGTATCGCCCTGGTAGCTGTTCTGGCCGAACAGCACGAGCTGGCCGGTGTTGACGATCTGTACGCCGCCGGTGCCGCTGATCGTGCCGGTGTTGGTCACCGTGCTGGTGCGGTTCTGGATCAGCGTGCCGTTGTTGACGATCGCGCCGGCGACCGACCCGCCCGAGCTGCCACTGTCGTCATAGCGCAGCGTCGCGCCCGCCGCGATGGTCGCGCCGTTCCGCAGCGTCTGGCCATTGGTGATGCCCCAGGTCCCGCCCTGCACGTTGAGCGTGTCGAAGCCGGTCGCAACGCCCAGCACCTGCGCGCCGCTGCCGGTCAGGTTGAGGATGTCGGTGGCGTTGACGCTCGAGGCGGCGGTGATCGATCCGTTGATCACCGCCCCGGTCTCGATGGTGACGGTGTTGACCGTGCCCGGCGCGACGTTCGCCGCCGAGCCGCCAAAGGTGACCGCGGCGCCGCTGGCATTGGGGCCGGTGCCCGCGCTGGTGACGCTGCCGGCGGCGAGGGTGACGCTGTTGGTCGTGCTCGTCGCGCTCAGATTGATGCGGATCGCCTCGCGGGTCAGCGTCGAGGTGGTCAGCCCGCCCTCGCCGCCGCTGATCGTGCCGCGGTTGACGATGGTCGTGTTGCCGGTGCCGATGACGCCGTAGACGCCGCTGATGACGCCGCCCGCCTCGTTGGTCAGCGTCAGCGTGCCATTGGCGCGGATGCCTTCGCCCTGGCTGGCATTGTAGACCGGGTCGCCGCTGCTGTTGGTGCCGGTCTGCACCACTGCGCCGGTGCCGGTGATCGTGCCGGCATTGACGATCGTCGAGGTCGCCGAGGTGAGCACGCCCTCATTGCCGGTGATCGAGCCCCCGGCCGCGTTGGTGAGGCTGAGCGTGGCGCCCGGGATCGTCACCTCGACGCCCTGCGCCACCTGGCCGATGCCGGCGGCATTGGTGGCGCCAGTGCTCAGGATGGTGCCCGAATTGGTGATCGTGATCACCCCGGTGTCGGCGGCGGTCGCGGTGATCTGGATCGCGTCGTTGGCGCCGCGGATCACGCCGCTATTGTTGATGGTCAGCGTCCGCTCCCAGACCAGCGCGGGCGTGCCACCGCTGGCCGCGCCGCCGGTGCCGCTGATCCCGCGGCCATTGGTCGCCGAGTTCGGCACACCCTCGATCGTGCCGTTGTTGGTGATGACGATGCCGGTCCCGGTGCTCGCGCCGTTGATCGTCACCGCGCGGTTGCCGGTCACCTGGATCGTCCCACCCGCCTCGACGGTCAGCGTGTCGTCGGCATCGAGGTTGGTGTTGCTCGTCTTGGTCGTGCCCGAGGCGATCGTCGTGTTCTGGGCATGCGCGGCAGTCGGCAGCGCGACGAAGCAGGCGGAAAGCAGCAGGCGGGTGCGCAGGCTGCGGGCGCGGATCGGAAAGGTCATGAGTCATCCCCCCATCGCGGCAGGTGCCGCATGGCTAAGGCCGGTCGCTGGCCGGCTGTTTCTTGTCGGCTGGGGGCGGCGCGCGGCAGGCGGCCGGCTGCGGCCCCTATGGGCGCACGCTTATCTTCGCATCCGCATCCGGCATCTCTCCCTGGCGGCTTGCCGGCTTGTCCCACCACGGGCGGGCGCCAGCTTATCATGCCGGATAAGGCCAGAGCTTCAATCCGGAGTCAATAGAATGGTTAGTCCATATTTGGCATATTGGTTCGCATACCAATTCCCGGACCGATTTCTGCGCCCGGCATAAGCAAACGCGCGCCGCGGCGGGTGCCGGGCGCGCGTGGAAATCGCAACAATCGAAGGAAGCTAGGCGCTCAGCTCAGCTGCGCGCTGATCAGGAAGCGGTTGCGGCTCGCTTCGGCCTTGCGGCGCAGCTCCATGATCTCGCGCTCTTCCGATGCCTTGAGCATCGCCTCGAGCAGCCGGCTGAAATGCTTGCGCATCGCCGTGCGCGCCGCCGCCGAGTCGCGCTGCTTGAGCGCCTCGAGCACCGCGGCATGCT
>Ga0102592_1000844_pt1 | contig 41754 bp, 39 predicted proteins | sample AraplaCol_mMF_r2_FD_76861 | JGI IMG/M metagenome (GOLD analysis project Ga0102592, IMG submission 76861) | Arabidopsis root microbial communities from North Carolina, USA - plate scrape MF_Col_mMF_r2 (SPADES assembly) (version 2) | ecosystem: Host-associated > Plants > Roots > Endosphere...
GCGAGCGAGTTTGCGGCCGCAATGATTAAACTTTGCACTATCGCAGGTGAAGTAAGTCCAACCTGAAGGGCTAGAATGGGGCTTAGCTTATCGCCATTCATTATGTATATCGATGTAACTCCGGCTCCTAAAAGCGGGAGTCCGATTGAGAGTCCAATAAAGAAGATTAAATATTTTTTTGTCGGCATCTTGTCCTGTTCACTGCGCTGAAAATGTTCTGTGAATTTCAAGCAGAACAGCACGAGACCGCCAAAAATGGAGATTACGATTAAATGCAAGTTTGGTTGCAATATGGCCCAAGGGCTTGCGATCTCATTTTGCATCCACCACCTCTTGCCTTCTCGAAGCAAAGAAATCTACAAATTTTTCCTTGAAAGAAGCCTCCTTAGAGAATCGGTTTTTTGTCGTGATCAGAAGCCGGCCGTCCTTAGAACGCATCGGGACGATCTTCACCGCGTGCGCAAGAATTCTATCGTTCGTGATGGCTTGTAACACGACAGTTGGCTGTAACTTAGTCTCTTGCGAAATGCCCTGCAATGTACGAGAGCGGTATGACGGATTGTTGAGCGCAAGTACAATCTTCTCTCGCACCTCAGCGATATCTAGTTTCGGGGCAAACACCTCTTCCGCCAGTTTTTTGTGCTCTATGGGCTTATACATGACTACCATATCGTCCCCCTCGTTGTTCAGTGTTTCGAGGCAATCAGGGTGCGCGCATCTGTGCAACGTCGAAATGCTCCTTCGGTTCTGGCTATCTTAACCGAGGAACGTCCTAGTCGGAACATGCCAGCTTAAGATTTAACATTGTGCCGCTATTTACGGTCTGCCGATCAAGAGGGGCATCTCCTGCCGCAATTCGCGAGTAAGCGCACTGCTTCGCAGTCAGGATAGCCACGTAGGAGCGTTTCTATGCCAGCAGTGCCGGGGGCCTTGTTGAATTCCCTGTCGGAGCGGCGGATTCCGTTCTTGCGGAGTTGGTGGATTTAGCTGTACCTCCATACAGTGTAGCTTGCATCCGGCTAACTGATAATATTCACTTACCAACCCTAACTTTTGCGCGCTTGAGTATATGGACGACAACAAATTTCACGTTGATTTAGGCACGATTACCCGTCGTCTTAAAGATCGATTGGATAGTTTTGATCGCCTGCTAGTCAATTCTGGAGGTCGTGGGATGGACGGAAATACCCCATGCGCTATACGTGAATATATAACGAACTTCCCGCAAGACGCTGGATTTCTCGAAGACATAGAGCGATACGTGTTAGATACAAGGGAGGTCTGCCGACAAATCGATGATTATCGAGCTAGCCTGCAGCGACAATTCGCCAATGAGGAATATAAAAATAGAACCCTGCACCTGGCGCAATTGGTACACGACAAAGAGAAGCGAGCTTCAGAACGGCGGGATATGTGGAAGTTGTGGTCCCAGCAAACCATACGGTGGATCATTGGAGTGATTCTAGTGATCCTTCTTTACTCGTGCGCAACCGCGATTCACGAGAAATATGGCTTCATTAAGATCCCAATCAAAGACTGGCTGCCAGAGCACAAGGACCTGACCGATAACGCCAAGGTTGCCCCAACATTCACGCCCCCAAAGTAGGTGGCATACCCGAAAAGCTCATAGGGCGGCCTGGTGCCTTGCAGCTATTCGTCTTCCTATTCGTCGTCACTGACATGAGAGCAAAGAGGTGTGATGGCCTTGTGCAGATACGGAAGCAAAGCGATGGCCGCCTGGATTCTCAGCTCAATCTCCGCAGCGGGGTCATTCATCACGCGCAGCAGATATTCAATCGCCGTGAGCTGTGGCGACGGTGGTGGTACCCCTTTCAAATTCGTGACCATCATTTCCCTTTCTTCAGACTGACTAGTTGCAGTGGCACCGGACTTGATGCAAACCGGCCTTTCACTGCAGCCTTTGCCGCTTGCTCGGCCGCTTCCTTTTTGCCTTCCGGATTTTTCTTAGCGTGTGTGTACTGCACTGCGGCTATGGCAGCCCTTACCTGAATATTCGTGGCTTCCACGCGCCCGAGCGCGATGTCTTGCAGTAGTTGAAGCATATCCCGCTCCGAGATCTGCGGCGTCGGTTCCTTTGGCTTCTTGGGGCGGCCCGCACCAGGTCGGGCACCGCCTGAGTTCTTGCGGGGGCCACCGCTTTTACCTTTGACGCCGGCCATTTGCTGAATTCCTTTAAAAAGAGGGATTTTTTCTGCGCATGGGAGGGAGCGCGGTGTCCCATTTGTTTCGATCCAGATTTTTTGACCGCCCCCCCCTGGCTAGCAGATGACGCACACTACGGGACGGCGGTTCGGCTTAACGGCTGCATTCGGACGTATGACTTCTACGGCCACCTGCGAGGCCCGGATCTTAGTACCTGTGTTCGTGCGCAGGACTTCGGCCACGACCTGGCTTGTGCGGGTGACTAGGCCCGTGTTTGTGCGCAGGACTTCTGCGGCAACTTGACTGGTGCGTGCAACGGTCATCGTGGTTCTCCTATGCTGTTACCTTGACGCCGGCTTCCATCGCATTGACCGTCGATTCAGTCCAGGCAATGGAACCATTTGGGTCTGTTTCGAAAATCTGGCGTACGTAGGTTTGGGAGGTGCTGAGCGCCGCTCCACTGCCATCGCCATTCGTGCCAGATGAACGCACGAACGTCGCAGCGCCTTTAGATCCGGCATCGTCCTTGTTCAATGCGGCATTGACCTGCACGCCGTACACGGTTTGCGAAGTCAGCGCAGTGAGGTTTCCCATCGTGTAGCTATCACGGTCGCCCACTGCAGCGCCATCGTTATAGTCTGTGGTGTTCGGCGTCGATTCATCGACCAGCGTGTAGTGCGTGCTGCCGGTGCTCGGTGTGAACTGGCTGTAGTTGCCGTCGCCGTTCGGGAGAAGCGTGTCGACCCTGCAATCGCCCAGGAAATCGTTGTTAGTTGAGCCGGAGGTGTCGACCAGATAAAAGTCATCATAAAAGGCGTTTCCGGCAAATGTCCCGGGATCTCCGAAATAGATTGTGTCGATTACGCCAGTGCCACCGTTCCTTGTGTCGATGTTCGTCAACGTCAGATCCGCCGTGCCGCTACCATTTAGCTTGATGGTGATCGAGCCCGTGGTGTCGTGAATCACCACTTTGATCTCAACGTAGGTGAACGCCGACAGCGCGAACGTACTAGCAGTTGACCCGAGAAGCGTTGAGCCACCGCGATAGACGTCAATCTTGCTGGTGCTGTTATTTAATCGCAGCATGATGTGGTTTGTCGCGCCTTCATCGAATCGGAAAATTATGTTGTTTGCGCTGTGCAATGCATTCGGCTGGTACCGGAAACCGGCAATCAACGTGCCGTAGCTCCCTACCAGTACCCGTTTGGTGTTGCTGCCACCGGCACCGACACCCAAAGCGCCGCCACCTCCACGACCCGCGCTGGCATTGATAACGCTGCCGGAACTCGCAGTCCATTTCTTGGTGATGTCCGCCGTGGCGTAATGATCGAAGCCGTCAATAAACAAGAGTGCCATAGTGATTCTCCTAAAGGATGTGGGTTCCATCACATTCGCGCAGAAATTTTGCTTCAGCGATGTGATTTATGAATAGGGCAGTACTGGGCCGTAGCGCTAGATTTTTCAAGGTGGCAGCATGGTATGCTGCAGCGTTTCCAACATTGAAACTTCTATGAATCCCGAACATATCTATCGCTTTATTGGCACCGTGGTTGTGACTGTTGTTGTAGCCTTTGGAGTGGCGTCTCTGATCCAGCTCATAGCCAAATCGCCGCTTTGGTCGGCTGAAGGCGCCGCATGGGTTCAGGCCATTGGATCGATTGCAGCAATCTACGGGGCCTTTCGGATTGCGAATCAACAGCTCAAACATCAAAGGCAATCCGAGCGAAAGAAGGCAGCAGAGGAGCGCTTGCGCGTGTCGATTATTGCGGAAGGATTGGTAAGTCATTCACTCGTCACTTTGAAAAATCTCATTCGAAGCATTGATAAGTGGCCCTACGGCAGCGCGTTCAAATATCACGAAATGGGCCGTATCGATTCTTGTATTCAAACATTGCGCACGTTGATGGCGCAACCTCTGCCATCTGACGTAGTGAAGATCATTCTGCAGATCTACGCCACGCTTATCGAAGCTGACGCTGCGGCAAAAGGTGCTGAGGGCCACGGGCCGGCCGTCTACAAATCAGGACAGGACTATGCCCAGTTCTGGAGTTCTATCAATGATCAAATCGTCACGATTGAGTCCCAAATCGAGATTACGTCAGCATTTGCTAAGATGGATCCGGACCTGGCGTTGGCAGCTTGAAAAACTTCGGTTTGCTAGTTCGCGTCACAAGATGTTGTGATTCAAAGTAGCCCCCTCGTTACCGTGCCCGTGCGCAGTTATCAAGGGTGCATTCAGTGATGTATGCGGCCACCCCTTGTTGTAGTTCAGGGCAGTATTCGCCGTGAGCGTGTTCGAGTTCCACCTTGATCGGGCGAAGTTCTTGCAGCATTTCGATTACACGCTCAAAGCTATGCACGAACGTAGTCATTGGCTGAGCTCCCCTGGGGCACAAGACCACTAGCGCCTCGCAGTCCTTCTTCGGCCGCCAATTGAGTTCCGTCAGCCGACCAACGGTCATGATTGTCATTTGTTGAAGTTCAAGCATTTCGAGTCCTTTGAATAGTTACCCGTCGCGGTGGCGTCTCACCCACGGGTGCTGCCGATTTCTCGGCAGGTGTTACCCAGTGAAGTTCTACATGTCTTTGGTCATGTACATGCCAGGCCGGTACTTTCCGACGTGTGCTTTCTGCCCATCCAGCGCGCGCAAGCGTTCTTCGAGATCTCGCATACGCTGCTCAAGGACATGGATAGGTTCGACGGATCGCTTGTCGACGTAGTTGCGGATCGCGAAGATGGTTTTGTCTGCGATGTCTTTCAAATCCACTGCCATGATGTTCTCCGTTTAGTAGCTCACGCCGGTCATGACAACGACGAAGGGTCGGCGCAACTGCCAGTTCGTCCAAATGGTTCCACGGAACGCCGCACAATTCACCTGGAATAGAGAAATCATGTTGGTCGCGGTGGCCGAGCCGGTGGAAGTGTTGGTTGGGTTATCCAACATCTCAAGTGAGCCTTGGTCGAAGACCTCAACCTTTGCCGCGCCTTCGTCGATGTAAGTGACTTGGCTTTGATCCAGCAGGACTATGTGCGCGAGCGCTGGGCTACCAGGCTCTGGCAGGTTGCCCGTGACCAGTACCGGAACGCCTTTCAGTGTGCCGCCAAGGACCGAAATCTGAGGATATGCCAGGGCGCCAGAGGTATCACGCAATGAACTAAGGGCAATCGCGGTTTCTGGCCGCACGATCCACACAGCGTTCAGCGCATCGCTGCCGGCGCTCACCAGCATTTGCAGCATTTTCGTAAGGTTGGCGTCGACTTGGGCGAACGCCGCGCCAGTGGATGCTAACGATGGGGCACCGTAGGTTACGGCTGCCGGCCTTTCCTCGGCGATGCCGGCATTGCTCGGGTCCAGGAATGCGCGGTCCATCGCTTGTACGCATGCTGCGGCCAGGTCTTCCGCCATAACGGCATCTGCTTGCGGCGAGCTGGAGCGAAGGATTTCTTTGTCGAAGACGCCCATGCCGCAAACCTTCAGTTCGTTCATGACCCCGCCATCGAGGTCCAGCTTGCTAAGGCGGATCGGCTTACCCTGCCCGACAAATTCAGCAGCCGATTCGCCACGGTTGGTCAGAATTCGGCAGAGTGGAGGAACTCGGCGAGCCGCAGTCAGGCGACCAAGGATAGTTCGCGGCCTTACTGCTGCGGAGAAGTCCGCTGCGACCGCTGTTGAAGCGTAGTCAGTCGTCGTCAGGGCGGTAGCAATAGCCTTGCAGTCGGTAGCTACGGCTTCGGCATCAGCCCAGTTTTGAGCCATCGCATAGCACGCTGCCGTTTCTGGTGCGCCTTTGCCTACATACGCCGACCTGATGTAATGCGCGACAACATGTCGTTGAACCTTGCTCATTTCTGCTCGCCCTCCTGATTGATTGATGATTCCATTGTTGCAGGATCTTTGGTGATTGGCTGTCCTCGCGAGGAGGGCTCCTTTAAGCGTTGCCATACGCGTGATTCACTTTGAGTGCTGCCTGGTTCCGCCGCTGTCTTGAGGTGGTCGCGAGTCAGCTTTCCGCCCGCGCTGCGTAGCCAGGCGATAAGGCATTCCGCGAGCCAGTATTCGACCTGTGAATCCCGCGGGGCACCTGCAACTACGGCGACGGCCCAATCACCAAGTGATAGGATTCGTTCCTCGCGCCGCAAGACCTCGAACTGTTTTTTTGGTGGGGCCGTGCAGCGCCCGAATGGGTCATGCATCATCGTTGCTTCTCCAATTCTTCACAGTGCTCTTGTTCGTTTTCGTTCAGTTGCGTACGCGTTTTGAAACGCGTTTCACTTTCGTTTCAGTGGCGTTTCGATCAATGTCTCGCCACGGAATGCCAGCGCCAGCAGCATGGAATTCCAGCGGGAAGCCTGTCACGTGTTCGTCTCGTTGCTGTCCCCAAGGACAAGCCAGGGACAGGCAAGTTACTTGATCGCGTGGTCCACGCGTACTGATGCGAACGCTTCGGGGCTCAGTTCGAAAGGGTTCCAACAAGCCCCTTCGATGGCCCTTGCAAGTCCCTTCGATGGCCTCGCGATGTGACTGCCTTTGAATCAGGACTGGCACAGGCGTAGTGCCTGCAACTGCTTTAGAACCCCACCCGCAGATGGTCGATATACAGGGTTACCGTGAGGCGGACATCGAGAATTTCCGAAAATGCCTCCTACTGTTCCGTCTAACGGTACTATCGGTACTTGTTGATGTCCGTCCAGCGGTACAGTAGAAGCGCTTGATGTCCGTTACACGGGCGTCTGCTTGATGACCGTCGGACGGACATCGGGAGGCGGGCCAATCAGCAGAAATTCGTTGAGTCGATACGCCTTTTCGACTCCAGGGTCGAAACCTTCGCACTTATCTAACGGCAACCATGTGCAAGCGTACTGACTGGCCTTTCGCGGTTTATGACCCTGCGCGGTTAGGAACAGCAGGCCGGAATCAACAAGTTCTTTTTTGGCTCGCTGAACGACATCGCGCGAAGTCCAGCCGAGTTTTGCCAGGTATGTGACCGAGGCAAGCAATCCACCGTTGTTGTGTCCGACGTACTGGATTGCGATGTCCCATAAGAGGCTTCGAGCGGTATGCGACAGGCCGCGATAGGCGTGAGACATCAATACCTTTCGCGGAATGCCGACAAAGTGCCCGTATAGCTTCCCGCCTTTACCCTTCTTGGCCGCCTTGTCGACTCCCATTAGCCGGCCTCACTCTTTCAGCCAAGCGCGAACCTTCTTGCGGTCTTCGGCCGTCAGACTGAACCATCCCACGCGGCAAGGATCGCCGTCACGGTTTCGCATGGAGACAATTTCACAGGGCAGTGATAGGCCCTTTCGCCGCATCTCGAAGATCATAGCGGAGGCATTAGGAGCACCGACATGAATCGAAAAAGTCATGCTGGTAAACTTCCCCGATAAGGCCAATCTGCAGGCGCGTCGGAATCGGGGGCTCATTGCACACCTCGCTCAATGTGCTTTTGCAGGGCGCGGCAGAATCCACGAATGCTGGCACGAGCATGGTCATCGCAGGTATTGGGAAGCATTGGCGCCAGAGATTGGAATAGGCAGTCTTGGCCGGCATTGTGGGCGCTGACTTGAACCAGTGCCGCATTGGCGTGCTGCTCGCCTTCGATGATTGCTTGGGCGGTGGGTGCGTAGTTCATTTCGCACCGCCTTCCGCGCGCTTGGCGATGAAGGCTTCAACTTCGGTACGATCCCAAACGGTGACACGGGAGCCGATCTTGAATGGCTTGGGGAAGTGGCCCTCGCGGACCCATCGCCAGATGGTGGATGGACTAACCGGGAGGAGTCCTTGCTTGGCCTGTGTAGTCGCCAAGTCGCTGATTCTGATGCGTTGCTGTAGCATTTTCTACCCTCTAAAAGTACGCCGTGGCGCGATGGGGGGTAGATTAGGACTCGCTGCCTAAATTTTCATGTCATGGAAATCAGCGCTTGTCAGCAATTTAAGTGCCCTTGGGGATGCCTTTGATGTAGTTGCGGATGGCGCCGCGTGGATCGTTTGACTTGAATCCGCCTGAATTTGAGATTGCCTGGCAGATTTTGACGAACGAGCTACCAGGGGAGTCGGTTGTGGTTGTGATACCGAACTGGCCGACGATCTTGGCTATGCGGCTGACCAGCGCAGCGTCAGGCATAGGCTTTTGTCCGCGCTGTCTTGTGCCGGCCCCTGCATTGTCAGAGGTCTTTCGAACCGCAAGTGCCGAGATAACTTCCAGGCAGATCAACTGGTTTTCGAGTCCAGAGTAATCGATGCCGTCCCGCTCAAGAAGTATCGCCTGCAGGTTGGCTGCTTGAAGCACCGACTTGCTGTATGTGTCGAGGCCGGAGAGCGTCTTACGTAATTCAACAGCCTTCGACTGCAGATCATTCAGCCTATTTCGTATTTCGTCGGCGGTTGGTCGCTCCTGGAGGTGGGGCCGGATCAGATCCCGATGCGCTGCCGCTTCCTCTTCGATTAATTTTATCGACGCATCTGAAACCCCCAGGTCTAAGATGATCTTCCGGTCCGGTTCAGAAAGTTCGAATGTACCGATCCATGAGGATTCGACGTACGTGGTTTCGGTCGCCTTGGTCTTAGGCTTCATTGCGAGTCCCAAACTTAAGAATCTCTGCGCCAGCACGTAGCCTATCCAAGTAGTCGGCCCATCGCTGCATCATTGCCCGCCGCGCCGGCAAGTGGGCGGTTCGGTTGTATGCCCGTCCGTTTGGGTCTTTAACCGCGTGGGCGAGCTGATGCTCGATTAGGTCAACTCGCTCACCGAGCACTTCATCCAGTATCGTGCGCGCCATCGCCCGGAACCCGTGGGCAGTCATCATGTCTTTGGAATACCCCATCGCGCGCAAGCAAGCATTGATAGTGTTTTCCGACATGCACCGTTCTTTCGTGCGGATGCTCGGGAATACGAAGCGGCCATTCCCTGTAAGGCCCCTCAGCGCCAGCAAAACGTCTACGGCTTGCTTTGGAAGGGGGACGATATGATCTATGCCCATCTTCATTTTCGCGCCAGGGATACGCCATTCTGCGCCATCGAGGTCGAATTCTGACCATTCCGCGCTGCGTAGTTCGCCAGGTCTAACGAAGAGAATAGGGGATAGTTTCAGGGCCGCGCGGGCGTAGGGATGGCCGCCGTAACCGTCGATGGCGCGGAGTAGGGCGCCAACCTGTACAGGGTCGGTAATGGCCGCATAGTTCGATTTGGGGACTGCGGAAAGAGCGCCGCGCAAATCGGCTGTGACGTCCCTTTCCGCGATCCCACTGGCAACGGCGTACCGGAATATCTGGCCGCAGATTTGTTTAACGCGGTGGGCCGAGCCTATGGCGCCTCGCTTCTCCATGATCTGCACTGCAGCCAGCACATCGCGCGGGCCGATTTCGCTAATAGGGGTCTTGCCGATTTGGGGCAATATGTCGTGCTTGAGCCAGCCAGTGACCTTCTCTTGAGTGTTGTCAGCCCGACGCACCGCCGTTTTGGCAAGCCATTCCTTGGCAACCACCTCAAAGGTCTGGCTTGCGGCCAGCATGCGCGCCTGCTTCTTCTCGCGCTTGACGATTCCAGGGTCTATGCCGTCAGCAATCTGCTCTCTCGCTTCATCGCGACGCTTGCGTGCTTTGGCAAGCGAAATGGCGGGGTAGGTGCCCAGCGCCAGCGTCTTGCGCCTGCCGTCAATCCTGTAATCCATACGCCAGTATTTGCCGACGCCATCAGTGGTGTTTCTGATAAGCAAGTACATGCCATCGCTGTCCGATAGCTTATCGCCGGCGGCGCGGCCTGTTGGCTTGGCATTTCTTACTGCTGTATCGGTTAGGGCCATGTGATTCCCCTTGACGGTATTTCACTTTCGGCTTTCTAAAAATACCGTCAAAAGTGACGGTATTTCCTTACCATTCTATGCTAGTACATGATACGTAACAGAACAATAAAAAAACCCGCAAAGCCTGTAGCCATGCGGGTTTTGACATTCTATGCGACGTTGTGATCTTGTTAATTGGTCCCCCCGACTGGAATCGAACCAGTATCCCACGCTTAGGAGGCATGTGCACTATCCATTGTGCTACGGGGAGGACGCAAAGCGAGCGCAATTATAGCTGACAGGCTGGCAACAGGTAAAATGCTCGTTTTTCCGTCCCTATTTGCACTCCAATGGCTGTCATTTCCTTAACATCCGCACAACTGGCTTTTGGCCACCACGCCCTGCTGGACCACGCTGAATTCTCCCTGGAAACCGGGGAGCGGGTTGGCCTGATCGGGCGCAACGGCACCGGCAAGTCCTCCTTGCTGAAAATTATCGCCGGCATGCAGAAGCTGGATGACGGCCTGCTGGTCATGCAGCAGGGCTTGAAAATCGTCTACGTCGAGCAGGAGCCGCAATTCGAGGCGGGCCATACGGTGCATGACGCCGTGGCCACCGGCCTGGGCGAACTGCCGGCGCTGCGCAAGGAATACGACGCGCTGACCAGCCAGTTCGGCCAGGGTGACGATGACAAGCTGATGGAACGCATGCACGATATCCAGGTCCTGCTGGACGCAGGCGATGCCTGGAACCTCGATAACAAGGTCGAAAACGTACTGGGCCGCCTGAACCTGGATGGTTCGGTGCTGGTGGAAACCTTGTCCGGCGGTACCAAGAAGCGCGCCGCACTGGCACGCGCGCTGGTTGGCGCACCGGACGTGCTGCTGCTGGACGAACCGACCAACCACCTCGACTTCAGCTCGATCCAGTGGCTGGAAAGCCTGCTGCGCGATTTCAAGGGCAGCATCCTGTTCATCACCCACGACCGTTCCTTCCTGGATAACGTGGCGACCCGCATCATCGAACTGGATCGCGGCACCTTGCTGTCCTACCCGGGCAACTTCAGCACTTACCAGACCCGCAAGCAGGAGCAGCTGGCGATCGAGGAAGTGGAAAACGCCAAGTTCGACAAGGTACTGGCGCAGGAAGAAGTCTGGATCCGCAAGGGCGTCGAAGCGCGCCGCACCCGTAATGAAGGCCGGGTGCGCCGCCTGGAACGCCTGCGCGAGCAGCGTTCCGCGCGCCGCGACCAGCAAGGTCAGGTGCGCCTGGAAGTAGGTACTGGCGAACGTTCCGGCAAGATCGTGGCCGAACTGGAAAACGTCAGCAAGGACTTCGGCGAAAAGGTCATCGTACGCGACTTCAGCTCGATCATCATGCGCGGCGACAAGGTTGGCCTGATCGGCCCGAACGGCGCCGGCAAGACCACCTTGCTCAAGCTGATCCTCGGTGAAGAGCAGGCCGACGCCGGCACCATCAAGCAAGGCACCAAATTGCAGGTCGCATACTTCGACCAGATGCGCGCGCAGTTGAACGACAACGCTACGCTGGCCGATACCATTTCGCCCGGTTCCGACTGGGTCGAAATCAATGGCCAGCGCAAGCACGTCATGAGCTACCTGGGCGACTTCCTGTTCGAGCCGCAACGCGCGCGTTCGCTGGTGAGTTCGCTGTCCGGTGGCGAACGCAACCGGCTGCTGCTGGCGCGCCTGTTCGCCAAGCCGGCCAATGTGCTGGTGCTGGACGAACCGACCAACGACCTCGACATCGATACGCTGGAACTGCTGGAAGAATTGCTGGAGGATTACGCCGGTACCGTGTTTCTCGTCAGCCACGACCGCATGTTCCTCGATAACGTAGTGACCCAGGTGATCGTCGCCGAAGGGCAGGGCAAGTGGAAAGAATATGTCGGCGGCTACACCGATTGGGAGCGCGTGCGTGACGCCAGCGCCGCTGCACCGGCGCAGAAGAAAGCGGAAGTCAAGCCTGCCGCAGCTGCACCTGCACCAGCCGCGCCAGCACAGGCCAAGGCGAAAAAACTCAGCTACAAAGAACAGCGCGAGCTGGAAGAGTTGCCGCAACTCATTGCCAAACTGGAAGATGAACAGACAGCGCTGAACCTCACGCTGTCCGATCCGGACTTCTATAAGAAGACGCCAGCGGAAGCGAAGCGCCTCAACGAACGCATCGCACAGATTGAAGAAGAACTGATGACCGCGCTGGAGCGTTGGGAAGCAATCGAATCCCGCAACAACGTTTGATGTAACTCAATCCACAGTTTGCACTTTCTCACTTTCGTGCGCTTGCGCACGATTGCCCGCTGTAATATCTGACAACCTTAATGCCGAGGCAGTCTTGCTTCGGCATTTCCAACGGGAAGGCAGATATCGTGACTTTACAGCAGCCACCTAAGCGCATTTCCCAACAGCCGCAAGCGACAGCGGCTGCGGCGCCTGTGCTCGCACTGCGCGCCCATGGCAGCGGTGCCATGCCGCGCGTGCTGCCGTTCGCCACCTTCATTGTTTTCATCATCTTCGCCGACGTGCTTGAACGTTTCGGTGCGCACGCGAACACCATGCGCTGGCTGTATCCTGCCAAGATCGCGCTGGTGCTGGCCATGCTGCTGGCGTGGCGCAAGCACTACCGGGAGTTACGCGCATTGCCTGCACGGCGCGATGCTTTCGTTTCTATCGGCATCGGTGCCGGCGTCTTCGTGCTGTGGATTGCCCTCGATGCGAGCTGGATGCAAATCGGCGCGCCGCGCGGCTTCGATGCGCTAGGCAGCGATGGCCGCATCGACTGGCCGCTGGTGGCCGTGCGCGCTTTCGGCGCGGCGCTGGTGGTGCCCATGATGGAGGAACTATTCTGGCGTTCCTTTCTGTTGCGCTGGCTTGAACAGCGCGACTTCCTGTCACTGCGGCCGGCACGCTGCGGCATGCGTGCGGTGGCGATCTCTGTTCTTTTGTTCGGTATCGAACATAACTTGTGGTTGGCCGGCATCTTCGCTGGCCTTGCCTACACCTTGTTGTACATGCGCAGCGAGACGCTGTGGACTCCCATCCTGGGACACGCCGTGACGAACGGCCTGTTGGCTGCCTGGATCATGATGACCGGCAGCTGGACCTATTGGTAGTGTTAAATAAGGCTAAAAATAATATGCGCATCCTGCCAACTCCATTGGCGCTGGCTGCCGCACTGGCGTGCTGTCCTGCGCAGGCGGATATCAGCGAAACCTTCAAGCCCTTTATCAGCGTGGGGCAATCGTATGACGATAACCTGCTGCGCCTGCCGGACAATACGCCGGACGGCATCCAGCGTTCGGACCGCGCCACGCAAGCCATTGCCGGCATTGCACTGGACCGCCCGATCGGCCGCCAGAAAATTACCGGCCAGGCGAAAGTCTCGCGCGTGACTTTCGACCACTACGACCAGCTTGACTACAACGGCAAGGACTTCAGCCTGGACTGGGCCTGGGTGGCCGGCAATCATTTTGACGGCAATATCGGCGGCAGCTACCAGCAAGTACTGACCCCGTTCAACGATTTCCACTCTGAACAGCGCAACCTGCGCACCCAGCGGCGCGAATATGCCAACGGCGGCTGGCGCATGCACCCGAGCTGGCGCATTTACACTGGCTTCCAGCGCGACCGCTTCGACTACGAGCTGGAAGCGCAAAGCCTGAACAACCGCAAAGAGGACCGCAGCGAAGTCGGTATCGATTACCACGCATCGAGCGGCAGCAGGGTAGGCCTGGTGGCGCGGCATATCAAAGGCAATTTCCTGAATCCGCGCCGCATCGGCACCACCTTCCTCGACCAGAACTATACGCAGGACGAGCTGAAAGCCAATATCAACTGGCTGTACAGCGACATCACGCAGTTGCAATTGCTGGCGGGCTACGCCAAGCGCAAACACGATACCTTCACCGAGCGCGATACCAGCGGCCTGAACGGCCGCGGCACCGTGAACTGGCGGCCGCGCAGCAAGCTGCGTTTCACCGCCGAGGCCTGGCGCGAATTTGCGGCGGTGGAGAGCATCGTGGTCAACAACAGCGTCAACAAGGGCGCCAGCCTCAATGCCACCTGGGACATCTCGGCCAAGGTGCAGGCCAATGCCGGCGTCAAGCGCGAGAAGCGGAAATTCGAACGCATGCCTTACGTCACCTTCGATGGTGACCCAAGCGATACCACGCGCAGCACCAATATCGGCGTGGTCTACCAGCCCTGGCGCAAGGTCCAGCTCAGCGTGACCGGCTTCAAGGACCGCCGTACCGGCACGCCGCTGATCGGCACCGGCAGCTACAAGGCGAAGGGCGTTTCATTCATGGCGACGGTGCAATTCTGATGACAAGGAGCGACGATGACGGTAAACGATATTCCCTTGGTCTCCTTTTTCCAGCGTGTTCTCGATCCGCTGATCATCATGGGGATGCTGTACGCCACGTCGATGGTGTATGGGGAGCCGTTTACCGGATACTCGCTGGTGCTGATGGTGCTGGCCTTCTTCATCTCGTCGGCGGTGTACCAGCACGTTGACCCTTACCGCACCTGGCGCAGCGGGCGCATCACGGCCTACGCGCGCGATATCTTCATGGGGTGGATCGTCACGGCAGTGATCCTGGTCTTCCTCGGCAACGTCAGCGGGCTGGCTTACCACTACGACGAAGCGGTCGTGTTCAGCTGGTTCCTGGCGACACCGTTCGCGCTCCTCATGAGCCACCTGGCGGCGCGCCATGTCGGCACCGACCCGGCCAAGGAGAGCGAGGTGCGCTCGGTGGTGATCGTCGGCGCCAATGAAGTGGGCACCAAGTTTGCTGGCACGGTAGAGCGCATGCCCAACCTGTTCCTCAGCGTGCGCGGCTTCTTCGACGACCGCACGGCCGATCGCCGCAAATCGGGGCTGTCGCATCCGGTGCTGGGCAATATGGGCGATGTTGCCGGCTTCGTGCGCGACAACCACATCAAGATGATTTTCATCAGCCAGCCGATCTCGGCGCAGCCGCGCATCCGCAAGCTGCTCGATGAATTGCAGGACACCACGGCTTCGGTCTATTTCCTGCCCGATATTTATGTGTTCGACCTGATGCAGGCGCGCTTCGACAGCGTGGGCGGCATGCCGGTGGTCGCGATTTGCGAAACCCCATTTGTCGGCTTCGACGGCATCGTCAAGCGCGCCAGCGACGTGATCATCGGCAGTGCGATTCTGATGGCGTTGGCGCCGCTGATGCTGGTGATTGCCCTGGCAGTGTGGATCAGTTCGCCTGGTCCGGTGATTTTCCGCCAGCGCCGCTATGGCCTGTATGGCGAGGAAATCATCGTCTACAAATTCCGCTCGATGCGCGTGACTGAGGATGGTCCGGTGGTGCGCCAAGCCACCGCCCACGATTCGCGCATCACGAAAATCGGCGCCTTCCTGCGCCGCACCTCGCTTGATGAATTGCCGCAGTTTATCAATGTGCTGCAAGGATCGATGAGCATTGTCGGGCCGCGCCCGCATGCCGTTGCCCACAACGAACAATACCGCAAGCTAATCAAGGGCTATATGTTGCGCCACAAGGTCAAGCCGGGCATTACCGGCTGGGCCCAGGTCAACGGCCTGCGTGGTGAAACGGAGACCCTGGAAAAGATGGAGGCGCGTATCCGCTATGACCTGGACTACCTGCGCCACTGGTCGCTGTGGCTCGACCTGTGGATCATCTTGCGGACAGTCAAGGTGGTAATGAACCGGCAAAACGCGTACTGAGTCAATCGTGCGCGCTTGGCGCGCTATTAGAATGAGTTGCAACAGTCGAGGGAGGATATTTTGAAGCACATCAACCCGAATATGGCTTTCGCGGGCATGCTGGTTGTCCTCGTTTCCGCCTGCAATAGCAAGGTGGAACAGAAACCAGGCCAGGCTTTGGCCAATGTCAACGGTGAGGAAATCACCGTGATGCAATTGAACGACGAACTGTCGCGCAGCAATGCTCCAGCCACGCAACAGGAAGCCGCGCGCAAGCAGGCGCTGGAGGCGCTGATCGACCGCCAGTTGCTGATCAGTGAAGCGGCCAAGGAGAAAGTCGACCGCGACCCGCGCGTGGTGCAGGCAATCGAAAGGGCACGCTCCGTCATCCTGGCGCAAGCCTATATGCAGAAGCGCCTGGGCACGCCGGCCAAGCCGACCGCGGCCGAGGTGGAAGCCTACTACAGCCAGAACCCGCAATTCTTCGCGCAGCGCAAGCATTTCGACATGCGTGAAATCATCTTGCCGACACGCGAGGTGAACGACGAATTGAAGGCGGTGATGGACAAGACCCGTTCGCTCGACGACGTCGCCGCCTGGCTCGACCAGCACAAGGTCAAGTACCAGAAGGCGCAACTGAGCCGCAGCGGATCGGAGCTGCCGCCCGAACTGTCGGCCAAGCTGCTGGCGCTGGCGAAAGGGCAGCTGTTCATCGTTCGCGAAGGCGAGCGCAGCATGCTGGTCACGATCGCCGATATCCGCTCCTCTCCGGTGGAACTGGATGCGGCACGGCCGCAGATCGAGCAATACCTGGTCGCCAAGAAAGGCAAGGAATCGGCGGAAGAGGAAGTCAAGCGCCTGCGCGCCAGCGCCAAGATTGCCTATATCAACCAGCCCTCGCCGGTAGCTGACGCGGGCGCCCCAGCCACCGCCCTGGAACGCGGTGTGGCTGGCCTGAAATAAAACCAGATCGAGGAGCAATCATGAAACGACTACTGATGTGGATGGTGGCGATGGCATTCGCGCTCGGCGCAGGCATGGCACAGGCGGCCGACCTGACCCTGGGCGCAGGGGACGTGATCAAGGCTTCCGTGTTCGGCAATCCGGACATGGCGACCGAGACGCGGGTCAGCGAATCGGGCAAGATCACTTTCCCGTTGCTGGGGGAAGTCAAGGTGAGCGGGATGACGGTGCAGCAGGCCGAGCGCGCCATCGGCGAGCAGCTGGTGAAGAAGGGCTACCTGAAAACAGCCCAGGTCAGCATCATCGTGTCGCAGATCCAGAGCGCGCAAGTGTCGGTGCTGGGCATGGTGAACCGGCCCGGGCGTTATCCGCTCGATGGCGGCAAGCGCGGTGTGATGGACATGCTGGCGCAAGCGGGCGGCTTCAATGCCGATGGCGGCGATACGGTGAGCGTGGTGCGTACCCGCGATGGCAAGACCACCAAGACCGTGATCGACGTGGTCGACATGGTGCGCAATGGGGCGCTGGACAAGGAGATCGAACTGGGACCCAACGATGTGATCTATGCCGAACGTTCGCCGCGCTTCTACATCTATGGCGAAGTGCAGCGCCCCGGTTCCTTCCGGCTGGAGCGCACCATGACCGTCAGCCAGGCGCTGGCGGTAGGCGGCGGCCTGACCCCGCGCGGCACTGAAAGCGGCATCAAGATCAAGCGCCGTAGCGGCGACGGTTCCGTGCAGGTGATCGCCGCCAAGAACGAAGACGTGGTGCAGACCGACGACGTCATCTTCATCAAGGAAAGCTGGTTCTAAGGAGGTGTTATGAATTTCGCCCAGTTTTTGCTGATCCTCCAGGCGCGCAAGAAGATCGTGCTGCTGACCTTGCTGGTCACGGTGGCCGCCACCCTCGTAGTCAGCCTGCTGCTGCCCAAGACGTATGAGGCGACCAGTTCGCTGGTGATGAATTACAAGGGCGTCGACCCGCTGACCGGCATGGCCTTGCCAGGCCAGCTCATGCCCGGCTACATGGCAACCCAGATCGACATCATCAGCAGCAAGAATGTCGCGCTGCGCGTGGTGGACCAGCTCAAGCTGGCCGAAAGCCCAGCCGTCATCGCCCAGTTCAATGAGTCGACCGGCGGCAAGGGCACGGTGCGCGACTGGCTGGCCGACCTGCTGCAAAAGAAGCTGGACATCGTGCCGGCCAAGGAAAGCTCGGTGCTGAACGTGACCTTCAAGGCGTCCGACCCGCAGTTCGCCGCGGCGGTGGCCAATGCCTTTGCCGACGAATACCAGAAGATCAATGTGCAGCTCAAGGTGGAACCGATGAAGAAGGCCACCAATTACTTCAACTCCCAGTTGAAAGTGTTGCGCGATAACCTGGAAGTGGCACAGGCCAAGCTGTCCAAGTACCAGCAGGAGCACGGCATCGTCAGCGTCGACAACCGGCTCGATGTGGAGTCGATGCGCTTGAACGATCTGTCGGCGCAGCTGGTGGCGGCGCAGTCGCAGGCGATGGAAGCCAACTCGCGGCAGGCGGTGGCGCACGGTTCGGGCAACACCTCGCCGGATGTGACGGCCAGCCCGGTTGTGCAGAACCTGCGCGTCAACCTGGCGCAGCAGGAATCCAAGTTGGCGGAGATGGGGCAGCGCCTGGGTCGCAACCATCCGCAGTACCAGAGCGCGGCGGCCGAAGTGGCGCGCCTGCGGGCCGGGCTGAACGAGCAGACCGCCCTGGTGACTTCTTCGGTCAGCAACAACGCCAATGTCTTTGCCCAGCGTGAGGCAGCGCTGCGCACGGCGCTGGCCGACCAGAAAACCAAGGTACTGCAGTTGAATCGCCAGCGCGACGAAATGAATGTGCTGAACAAGGATGTCGAGAGCGCCCAGCGCGCCTTCGACAATGCCTCGCAGCGCTCGTCGCAGACCCGCATCGAGGGCGGCAACGACCAGTCCGACGTGTCGGTGCTGAACCCGGCCGTGCCGCCGATCGAGCCGGCCGGACCGCGCGTGGTGCTGAACACCGTGCTGTCACTGCTGCTGGGAGGCATGCTGGGCATCGGCATTGCCATGCTGTCCGAGATGTTCGATCGCCGCGTGCGGTCGGAAGCCGACCTGGCCGAAGTCGTCCGCATTCCGGTGCTGGCCACGATCGACTGGAATCCGCCGCGCCAGCGCCGCTTCGGCCTGCCGCACCTGCATGCGCCGCGCACGCTGCGGCTGAACTGAGGAGGAGCTGATGAACAGCCCATTGCATTTCAATCCCGCCTCGCCGCATGGCGTGGGCGATGCGACGATCGGCGCCTTGCTGCAGGAAGCGGGCAAGCTGACGCCGGAGAACACCGATGCCGTGCTGCGCATGCAGGAAGAAACCGGGGTCCGCTTCGGCGAGGCGGCGCAGGCGCTGGGCATGGTCAGCGCCGCCGACATCCAGCAGGTGCTGGCGCGCCAGTTCGACTATCCCTATATCCCGGCGGGTGAAAAGTACTTCTCTTCGCGCCTGGTGGCGGCCTACGATCCGTTCAGCCGGCAAGTCGAGATGCTGCGTGCGGTGCGCGGCCAGCTGATGCTGCGCTGGTTCGCGCGCGGCCACAAGTCGCTGGCCATCGTCGGCGTCGAGCCGGGTTCCGGCACCAGCCTGTTTGCCGCCAACCTGGCCGTGGTGTTTTCCCAGCTCGGGCAGAACACGCTGCTGGTCGACGCCAACCTGCGCCAGCCATCGCAGCATGAGATCTTCAACCTGCAGGGCAAGACCGGCCTATCCGACATGCTGGCCGGGCGCGCCACCATGGGGGCGGTGACGCGCATCGAAGCCTTCGAATCGTTGGCCGTGCTGGGCGCGGGCACGCTGCCGCCCAATCCGGCCGAACTGTTGGCGCGCAAGGACTTCACCGGCCTCAACGCCCAGCTCGAAGCCCTGCATGACGTGGTGCTGTATGACACCTCGGACGTGCTGACCGCCCATGACTCGTTGCCGGTGATGGCGCGCGCCCACGGCGTACTGCTGGTGGTGCACAGGAATGCCACCTCGCTCTACGATGTGGCGGCGCTCAGCGAGCAGGTGCGCTATGCCGGCGCCGAGGTCGTCGGTTCGGTGCTGCTGGAGTTCTGACGTGGATCCGGGCCTGGCCATCCGCCCGCAACCGGCCGCGCGCGCGGCCTTGCGCGACGCGCTGCCCGACTGGCTGCCGGTCGTGGCCGGCATGCTGGTACTGTATGTGCCCACTTTCTATCGCCTGTTTACCGGCCTGTGGGCTACCGAGGAACAGGCGCACGGGCCCATCATCCTGCTGCTTGCACTGTGGCTGATGTACCGGCAATGGCCGGCCATGCTGGCGCGCGCCGATGGCCAGCCCTCCACTGCGGGCTGGCCGGTGCTGGGCGTGGGCCTGCTGGCTTATATCCTGGGCCGCTCGCAAGGCATCATTGCGTTCGAGATCGCCTCCTTCATCCTGCTGCTGGCCGCCGTGCTGATGCTCAAGTGTGGCCGAGGCGCGCTGCGCGTGCAGTGGTTTGCCTTCTTCTTCATGGCCTTCATGGTGCCTTTGCCCGGTCCGCTGGTCGGCATGCTGACCATGCCGATGAAGATGGCGGTGTCCTGGGCTACCGAGCACCTGCTGTATGCGGCTGGCTATCCGATCGCGCGCAGCGGCGTGATCCTGCAGGTGGGGCAGTACCAGCTGCTGGTGGCCGATGCGTGCGCGGGCCTGCAGACCCTGCTCACGCTGGAGGCGCTAGGCCTGTTCTACCTGAACGTGGTGCGTCACTCGTCGGCCTTCCGCAATGTGGCGCTGGCCTTGCTGATCATCCCGATTTCATTCACCGCCAACGTGATCCGCGTGATCACGCTGTCGCTGGTGACCTATTACCTCGGCGACGCGGCGGGGCAGGGCTTCCTGCACGGCTTTGCCGGCATGGTGCTATTCATCACGGCGCTGCTGCTGATTATCGGCGTGGACGCCTTCCTGCAATGGTTCGTCAGGTGGCGCAACTCATGAAAAAATCAATGATGGTGAGCGTGGTGCTGGGCGCGCTGATGGTGTGCTCCGCTGCGGCGACGCTGGCGCTGACGCCGACCGCGCGCATGGCCGATGCGGCAGGCCGTTTCAGCCTGGAGCAACTGGTGCCGCGCACGTTCGGCGAATGGCAGGTCGATACGCGGGTGATGCCCTTGCAGGTCGATCCCGCGACGCAGGCCAAGCTGGACAAGATCTACAACCAGACCCTTGGCCGCACTTATGTCAACCGCAGCGGCGAGCGCATCATGCTGTCGATCGCCTACGGCGGCGACCAGAGCGACAATATGGGCGTGCACAAGCCGGAGGTGTGCTACACGGCCCAGGGGTTCACGGTGCGCGATGGCCAGAAAGGCAGTCTCGATACGGGACTTGGCGTGCTGCCGGTGAAGCGCCTGTTTGCCGTTGCCGGCGCGCGCCAGGAGCCGATCACTTACTGGATCACGGTCGGGCACAAGGCGACCATGCCTGGCGTCGAGCAGCGCTTGCAAGAATTGCGTTACGGCTTGAGCGGAACGGTGCCGGACGGGATGCTGGTCCGGGTGTCGAGCATCAGCGCCGATTCCGCCCCGGCTTACGCCTTGCATGACCAGTTCGTGCGTGCGCTGCTGTCGGCGCTCGACAAGCCCGCGCGCGAGCGCCTGGTCGGCGTGTTCGAAGAGTAGGGGGCGACGATGCGCATGCCATTGTTCCACCGAACTGCCGCCGGGGCTGCCGTCGCCGCCGGGCCGCACGCGCTGGTGCGCCCTCATCGTGGCCTGCCCTTGCTGTTGCTGTTCCCCTTCATGCTGCTGGCAATTTTCGTCGGCGTGGTCGGCGGGCTGGACTCGCCGCCGCTGGTGGCCATCGTCGGCACGGCAGTATTGTCGGTCCTGATGGTGTTCGTGCTGCCGTTGCACGGCATGTTCTGGTGCCTGTTCGTGCTGACTTTCCTGTTGCAGGGTTCGGCCGTCTATTTCCTGAAGTTGCGCCCTGCGGCCTGGCTGGCCTTCGGCCTCGCGATCCTGTTCTTTTGCCGCGCATTGCTCGACCTCGTCGTGCACAAGCGCGAGCAGCACCACCTGCGCAAGGGGGATGGTTCGACCGTGGAATTGGCGGCGGTGCTGTTCGTGGCGGCCTTTGTGATCAGCCTGGTGTTCAACCGTGTGCCCAAGTCGCAGATCTTCTCGGCAGCGAAGGCCATGCTGCCCATGTTCTCGGTGCTGTTCGCGCTGTACTGGTTCCGCTGGAAAGAGCAGCACCTTGAGACCAGCTGGCGCATGATGTTCTGGGTGGTGCTGATCCAGGTGCCGGTGGTGCTGTACCAGCACTTCTTCGTCGCCACGGCAACCACCTTCGATTCGATTGTCGGCACCTTCGGCGGCACGCCTGGTTTCGGCGGCAATAGCGCCATCATGGTGTTCTTCACGGTGGTGGCAATGGGTTATGCCGCGGCGCGCTGGCATGCCGGCCAGATGTCCGGCAAGGCGATGTGGGCGTTCCAGGCGATCGGCGTTGCCATCATCCTGCTGGGCGAAGTGAAGGCAGCCTTTATCTGGCTGCCCCTGATGCTGGCCTGGGTCCTGCGGCGCAGGATTTTGCGCAGCATCGGCGCCTTCATCGGTTTTGCCGTGCTGCTGGCGGCTTTCGTCGGCACCACCTACACCGTGTATGAAACGCTGTATTGGGGCAAGAAGGTGCAGTCGGCGCATAACATGGCGGAAAAGCTGGACCGTGGCGGCGGTTATTTCTTTGATCCCAACAACGTCAATTACCGCACCGGCGAGATCAGCCGCGCCGCCTCGCTCGCCCTGTGGGCACGCGACCCGCTGGCAACCGTGCCGCGCCGCCTGGTCGGCTATGGGCCCGGCGCCAGCAAACCGTCCGGCCTGCTCGGCGCGGGCGAGGTCGCCAAGCGCTACCAGCCGCTGCATCTTGACGCTACCGCTCTGGGCATCCTGCTGTGGGATGTAGGCCTATTGGGCGCTCTCGCTTACGGCTCCATGCTACTGTTTTCACTGCTAGCTGCCTGGCGCTACGTGCGCCGAAAACAAGGTAGCGTGGCCCAGCTCGCGCTGGCCGATACCTGCGTCGCAGCCATGCTGCTGTTCCTGATGATGCTGGTTTATAACCGCGCGCTGATGGATGAGCCCACCGCCCAGCTGCTCCTGATGATGTGCATGGGGACGATAGTCCAGTTATGCCGTTTCGGCTCGTCCCAACGCTAGGGAATTGTGTCATTTCTGGGCGACATTGTTACAAAACTTTTGTCGCACAGAAACGAATTTGTGAAATACGTGATGTAGACTTTCCTTGTTGTGCCGGATCAAATTGCGGTTAACTTATTGATTCGCAAACGAAATTGTCTGGAGAGTATCACATGAAATTCGTTAAATATTCCCTTTTGCATTGCGCCGTGCTGGGCGCGCTTTCTACCTTTGCCACCACCAGTCGTGCCGACTGGGCCATTTCCGCCAACATCGAAGCCGTGCGGCCCGCGCCGGACAAAATGCAGTTGCAACCACAAAATCCGCCCGGCTTTTCCTGGTCGCGTTATCCGATTGCTACTTCGTCCACCTGGTACCTGGTCATCATCCAGCCGCCTGGCACTGCGTCGCCCATCAAGCATGTCGTGCCGCGCAACTGGCTGCTGCCGACTCACGCGTTCCCGACCGCCGGCATCTATACCTGGAAAGTGGCGCCTTTCACGCGCACCCAGGCAATGAACGATGCCGATGCGGCAGCGCGCACCAAGGCCAAGGCGGCAGGCTCGAACCTGGCCCAGATCGAGGCGGCTGCGGAAGCGGCCGTGGTGCCGCTGGCGGAAGCGGTGGCGAAGGACTGGTCGACGGTGCGCAGCTTCACCATCGACAGCAGCGCCACCAAGTTCGAGGTGTATGACAACGCCACCCTGCGCGACAATGTGTTGCGCCATGGCCGTTCGCGCATGCTGTCGCCGACTTTCCTGCCTTACCTGAAATGGTCTTCGGCCATGGTTACCGAGCGCGGCGACCAGGTTCGGCGCCTGATTGAAACCGTGCAGTCGCGCATGACGATGGCGCCGGTCAAGGACAGCGACTGGCCGCTGGTGAGCAGCGGTACCATGACCACGGCGCTGAGCAACCAGAATTCGGATATCCGCAACCGCATCAACCGCACCTCGCATCAAGTGGAAGCGGCAGCCTTGCTGTACCGCCTGAAGCAGGGCGAAGCCATCGCAACGGCCTACCTGAACGAAGCGATCAAGCGCGGCGATGAACTGGCTGCCCTGAGCCCGACCGGTCCGACCAGCTATGCCAACCAGGACCAGGCCACCCGCACCATTTCCCTGTCGCTGTCGAAAGCGCTGGATATGTTGTGGAACAACCTCGACTCGACGCGCAAGGCAACCTGGCAATCGGCCATCGCGCGCCGGACCACGGATATCTACAATGACCTGGCGGGCAGCAATGGCCGGATGGACCAGTATCCGTACGACGCCCACGGCGGCAATACGCTGGGCTTCCTGGCGCTGATCGCGGCACTCAACCTGGGCGATGTGCCGGCGGCCCAGACCTGGTTCGACTTCGCGGTGCGCACCTATGTGCACCAGGTCTACACCTGGAGCGGTCCGGAGGGCGGCTATGCCAACGGCACTGCATACGGCCAGGCGGCTGCGGACTTTTCGGTGCAGATCTGGGACCCGCTGAGCCAGGCGCTGGGCGTGTCGATCTACCGCAAGCCCTGGTCGGACGGCTTCCTGCGCTTCATGGCGCACTTTGTGCCGCCTGGCACTCCGAACCATGTGTTTGGCGATGGCCACGAAGACGTGCCGAACACTTACCTGCTGAAGGCCTTTGCCTCGCGCTTCAATACGCCGGCGGCCAAGTGGTACTTCAACAGCATGACGGGAGTGGAAGATCCTCTGACGCTGCTGCAGGCGCCGTCGCCGCTGCCGGTGAATACGGTCACCAGCGCCGTACCGCCGCCGAACGGCGCTTTCTATCCCAGCGTGGGCTGGGCCGCGATGCACAGTTCTCTGGCGGATACGAAACGCACGTCGCTGTATTTCAAGTCCAGCCCTTATGGCTCGTATAACCACAGCCACGGCGACCAGAACTCGATTGTGCTGAACAGCGGCGGCAAGCGCTTGCTGATCGAAGCCGGCTATTACGACTGGTATGGTTCGCCGTTGTGGAGCAGCTGGTACCGCGCGACCAAGTCGCACAACGCGGTGACCTACGACAACGGCGTGGGGCAGCGCATCGAAGGCAATACGGTGAACCTGGGCCGCAACGGCAAGATCACCGGCTTCTCGACCACCTCGGCCATGGACTACGTGGAGGGCGATGCGACGCCGGCGTTCGAAGGCGCGCTGTCGCTGAACCGGCGCAAGGTGTGGTACTTCCGCAGCCAGGATGCGGCAGTGGTGATGGATACGCTGACGGCACCGGTGGCCCATGCCTGGGAGTGGAATTTCCATGCGGCCGTAGCGATTACAGTCAATGCGGATGGTTCGGCGACCATCGTCAACGGCGACCGTTCACTGTGCGTCCGTTCCATCACGCCGGGCACCACCCTGGTGAAGCGGGATGGACCGGCGCCGCGCACCGGGATCGAAGAGCACGCAGCCTTTACGCGTCCGGCGGCGCTCAAGGGTGAATTCGTGATCTTGCTCGACGTGGGCTGCAAGAAGCCCGCGGTCAAGCTGACCACGGGCACCACCAGCCGCGTGCTGACGGTGGGCAGCCAGACCATCACGCTGCCGCTGCCTTGAGCCGCCAGGGGGACTGAGCCATGCTATGACAGCACCATACTCGGGCCCCCAAACGCGGCGTAACATCGCCGCCTTCCTGGTAGGCAAAGTGCCTACCGCCGTGCTGACAGCCAGCGTGCTTGGGCTGTCGGCACGCGTTCTGCCGGCTGCCGAATTCGGCCACTATGTGGTCGGCATGGCGCTGGTGGAACTCGTTCTTGGCCTGTCGAGCTTTGGCCTCGACTGGGTTCTGTTGCGTTTCCTTCCCGAATACCGCTTGCGTGGCAGCCGCCAGGCGCTGGCGCGCCTGGTCGTCACGGTGGCCGTGTGCCGCATGTTGCTGCTGGCAGTTGTCGCCTGCAGCCTGCTGCTGGCGCGCGGCGCCGGGGTGCTGCCGGCCAGTGTCCCGCCCGAACTGGCCGGGGTGCTGGCGATCCTGCTGGTGGTGGAAGGCGTGATGCGCATCTTGCGCGACAACTCGCTGGAAGCGCTGGCCCTGCAATCACGCATGCAACTCGTCACGGTGCTGCGTGGCGCCGTCATCGCCTGCGCCTTGCTGGCGATGGGCAGCGGTACGGCGCGCGAACTGTTGCTGGCGGAACTGGGCGCAAGCATAGGTGCCTTGCTGCTGTCTGCCGGATTCCTTTTCCATGCCGTGCGCGGCCTGCCGATGCATGCGCAGGACGGATGGCAGCCGCCTGACAGTGCGCAAATGCGGTCGGTCGCTTTGCACAACTACGCCAGCGGGATTGTTGAATACCTGTATTCGCCTTCCAGCCTGATCCTGCTGCTCGCGCGCAGCCAGGGGCCGGAGGCCATGGCGGGCCTGGGCTTCGTCCTGCGTTTGACGGATATCATCCGCAACTACATGCCCGGCATGGTAATTTTCTCGGTAGTGCGTTCGCGCATGATTGGCGCCTACGCCGGTAATCGCGACTACGGCGAATTGCAGCGCTGGGCGCATTTCGTTTTCAAGGTTAGCGCACTAAGCTTGCTACCGGTGCTGGCGGTGGCTGCAGTGTATGGCGACCTGGTGTTGCAGCTGGCCAGCGGCGGCCGCTTTGGCGAATACCGTCTGCTGTTCGCCGTTCTGTGCGGCTGGCTGGCGCTGCGCCTGCATCGCCTGATCCTCAACGTGGTGTGCAATGCCGTTGGCCTGATGGGCATGTGGGCGTTGGCTTCGCTGTGTTCCTTGCTGGTGCTGCCTTTGCTCGCGTGGCTTGGTTCCGCGACGCTGGGTTTGTGGTTGGTGCCGGCAGCATTGCTGGGCAATGAACTGATCGTGAACGGGCTGGTCGTGGCGGGCATGCGGCGGCGCGGCTTTGCGTGGCCGCTGGGCTTGCGCTGGTGGGCGCGCGCCTTGCTGGCAATTGGCGCGGCGGCTGGCGTGGCGTGGCTGTTGCCGGGGCAGGGCGTGCTTGCGGCTGCTGTGGGAACCCTGCTGCTGTGCGCCGTGTTTGCCGTAGCGCTGTTATTGTCGGGGGCAATTGATGAGAAAGATCGACAGCTTATCAACCGAGTGCTGGGACGCCAACTGTTGCGCGAGGTTTCATGAAAGTGCTTGCCATCTATCCCGGATTGAATCCTACCTTCGATGAGGTAGCGTACGTGCTCCCGCCGCTGGTTGCGAAAGGCGTTGCGGTGGAGGTAGTGACCTCGCGCGTATCGGCGCTCAAGAGTTCCGAGCCGGGCGAGGCCTATGAAAATTTCCAGGGTGTGCCGATCCACCGCATCTTTCCAAGCTTGCGCGCCTTGTCGCACGAAGCCGCGCGCTACCTGCCGCAGGTACGCGAAATTGCAGACGCTTTCCAGCCGGACGTCTTGCTGGTGAATTCCTTCCACACCTTGCCGCTGCTGGAACTGTTGCGGCCACTGTATCCGGTTCCAGTGCTGCTGCGGGTGGAATCGGCCGATCCGGTGCAGCTGCTGCGGCGGCGCTATTACGGCGGCGTGCCCGCGCTGGGCCGCGTCGCCGGGCGCATGCGCTGGTGGCAGGTATGCGGGCAGGTGGATGCGCTGATGAGCAACGACCCGGCGGACTTGCCGCAACTGGCGACGCTTGGCTTGCGTGGGCGGCGCGCCTATTACGCGGCGCATTGCGCGCAGCGGCCGGCCGACTGGCGTCCGGCGCGCGAGCGGCGGCAGGGCGAGATGATCTATGTCGGTTCGCTGATCCGCCACAAGAATTGCGAACGCTGGCTGGAGACGGTGCCGGCCATCCTGGAACATACGCCGGTCGAGCGTTTCGTGGTGATCGGGCGAGGACCGTACGGGCACGTCGTGAAGCAATTGCAGGAGCGGCTGGGCGACCGCGTCGAGCATGTGGAAGGGGTGACGCGCATCGAAGCCTTGCAACGTTTGTCGTCAGCGTGGTTCGCCTATACGGAGAGCCATTCCGGCTGGGGCTTCCTGTGCGATTCATGGTCTACCCGCACGCCGGTGCTTTGCCCGCAATCGACCTTCAGCATCGTGCCCGGCTGGACCGGCATGATGCCGCAGGATGTGCCGGCCATGCTGGCCACCATCAACCGCCTGTATGACGATGCCGAGTATTACAGCACCCTGCAGGATGGCGGCGCCTTGCGTTACGCCTCCGAGCATACGGCCGATGTGGTGAGCAGGCAGTACCTGCAGATCCTGCGCGAAGTCGTGGCGGAGGGGCGGCGGCCATGATTCATGTGCTCCTTCCGCAAGCCAGCAGCTACCGCGATATCACCGAGTACCTTCGCGAGCGCGGTGCGCGCGTGACCATCGTGGGATCCGGCACGCAGGGTATGAGCGGCAAGCTCGCCATCGTGCTGTCCATGTTCTCGCCAAAGCTGCTGCGCTGCTTTGGCCTGTGGAAGAAGTCAGACCGCTTGCTGATCGTTGGCTGGCAGGCCTTGCCGGTGCTGGCACTGGTCAAGGCGCGCCTGCTGCCGCGGCCGGAGCGCCTGCTGGTGATGAGCTGCTTCGTGCATGGAAAGCGCGCGCGCCGCCTTGCCGACCGTGTGCTGCGCGCGCTGCGCGTGCCGGGCCTGGGCTTCATCGCCTTCTCGCCGGGGGAGGCACGCAACCTGGTGCAGAACGTCGGCATGGCGCCGCAGGACGTGCATTGCCACCTGTGGCGGCAGGAGCTGGATGGCCGGGCCGCGCAACAGGATGATGACGGCAGTATTTTCGCCGGCGGCTTCTCCAATCGCGATTATGACCTGTTGCTGGAAGCAGCCGAACCCTTGCCGGCACCGCTGGTGATCGTCGCTTCGCAGCGCAACCAGATACGCCAGCCGGCGCGCGACAGCACGCGCATCCTGCGCGATTTGCCGGAGGCGGAATTCGAAGGGCTGCTGGCGCGCAGCAGCGTGGTGGCGATGCCCTTGCGCGGCCTGGGCGAGGCGTGCGGGCAAAGCGTCCTGTTGCGCGTGTTGCGGCATGGGAAACCGCTGGTGGCGACACGCCATGAAGCGATCGAAGCCTATCTTGGCGAAGACTATCCAGGCTTTGTGCCGCACGATGACGTGCAGGCGATGCGCCAGGCGCTGGCGCATGCGCTGGAACAGCCGGCGCGGCGCGCGGAACTGGCACAGCGCGTGCGCCTGGCAGCGGGAAAGCTGGAAGGGCGCGGCGAACCGGGCGCTGAAATTGAGCAGTTCTTGCTAGGATGAAGCATGGCTCGCCCAGTACGCATCTTGCAGCTCGTGCCGGAACCGTTGCCGACTTTCCGCGCCGACGTGGCGACCCTTTTCGGAAAATACCTGCCGCGCCATGGCGTGCAATGCCACCTGGTCGGCAAGGGCAGCGCGGCGCCGGCCGACAACCAGGGCTTCGCCTCTTCACGGCGGGCACGCGCTGGTGCACGTTGGAAATCCGAGCTGTCTTTTCTCTGGCTTTGCCTGCGGGCCTTGCTAGGCGCTAACGGCCGCACCCACGATGCGGTACAAGTACGCGACATGGTCAGCATTGGCCTGCTGGCGTTGCTGGTGGCGCGCATGAAGGGATTGCCCATGATGTACTGGCTGTCATACCTGATGAGTGAAGGGCGCATCGAACGCGCGCAGGGTGAGCTGGCCCGCCTGCCTGCGCGGCGCATCCTGCGCCGCCTGCGCGCCCGTCTTGTACTTGCCAAAGGATGCGCCGAACGCTGGCTGCTGTACCGTGTCCTGCTGCCGCGTGCCGATCACGTGTTCGTGCAAAGCGAGGCGATGGCGCGGCTGGTGGCCCGGCACGGCGTGCCAGCGGGGCGTATCAGCGCGGTGCCGATGGGCGTCGACATGGAAGCAGTAGCGCCGGCCGGATCAGTGCCGAAGGCCCGCTCGTGGCCAGGCTGGGAAGGGCGGGCGGTGGTGGCCTATCTTGGCACGCTGGACCGGGCGCGTTGCCTGGAGCGCGTGCTGGATGCGCTGGTGCTGGTGCGGCGCGAATTGCCGTCGGCCAGCCTGCTCCTGATCGGCAGTTCACCGCAGCAGGCCGACGTGCCGCAACTGCTTGATGCGGCGCGTGTGCGGGGCCTGGCGGAGGCGGTGCAGGTCACCGGCTGGCTGCCGCCTGCACAGGCCTGGGAGTACCTGCAGGGTGCGCAAGCGGCGATTTCCTATGTGCCGCGCGGTGCGTTGTACGACGTCAGCTCGCCGACCAAGCTGCTGGAATACCTGGCGCTGGGCATGCCCTGCGTCGGCAACGACATTCCGGACCAGGAAGCCGTGCTGGCCGCCAGCGGCGCGGGCTGGCTGGCGGCTAGCACGCCGCAGGCGATGGCCGACGCTTTGCTGGCTATCTTGCGCGACCCGCAGGCTGCGCGCGAGCGCGCGGCGGCGGGGCCGGCATACATTGAAGCGGCGCGCAGCTACCGCGTGCTGGGCGAGGCGGTGGCGCAGCGCTATCGGAACCTGGTGGGAGGCGATCATGCTGGCCGAATTGCGTAAGGAGTTCCTGTATGGCGGGCGGGCCCTGGTGCGCGACAATGCGCTGAGCCAGCGCCTGGTGCAGCGCCTGCGGCGGCATGAGCTGATGGACGATTACGCGCTCAAGGTGATGGGCGACAGGCTGTTGCACCGCAGCCTGCAGGCGGCTATCAGCAAGCTGCCATATTACGCGCACATCTCGCCTGACTTCTCGCCGGTCGAGGCGCGGCAAGCCTTGCGCGAGATGTTCCCGGTGGTCGACAAGTCGACTTTGCTGGCGCATCCGAAGGCCCTGTATCCGAATGACGGCGCCAAGCGGCCGTGGCAGGCGCTGGGCAAGACCAGCGGGACCACGGGGACGCCGCTGGTGATCATCCGCAGCCTGCAGTCGGTACAGATGGAGCAGGCCTTCATCAAGCGCCATTGGACCTGGGGCGGATATGTCGATGGCATGCCGCGTGCCACCCTGCGCGGGGATATGGTGGCGGGGCTGGACCGGCAACGCCCGCCGTTCTGGTTTGAAAACCGGTACAACCGCCAGCTGTTGCTGTCGTCGCGCCACCTGACCGAACAGTGCATCGATCCCATCATCGACAAGCTGCGCGATTATGCGCCGGCAATGATGCAGGCCTATCCCTCGACGGCCTATACGCTGGCGCAGCATCTGGAGCGGCGCGGCACGAGCCTGTGCGTGCCATTCCTGTTTACCGCGTCGGAGCCCTTGTATCCGCATCAGCAGGAGCTGATTCGCGAGCGCCTGGCCGGCCAGATCATGGACATGTACGGCATGGCGGAACGGGTGGCCTTTGCAACGCAATGTGAATACGGCTCGATGCACGTCAACCCCGATTATTCGCATGTCGAAATACTCGATGACCATGGCGAGCCAACCGATGGCTACGGCCATGTAGTCGGCACCACCTTGCATAACCTTGCGATGCCACTGGTGCGCTATCGCCTGAGCGACCGCACGCGCTGGAGGCATGGACATTGCCTGTGCGGGCGGCCCTTCCCGATGATCGAGCCGGTGACGGGCAAGCTGGAAGACCGCATTACCGGCGGCGACGGTTCCGAAGTCAGCCCTTCCGTGCTGACCTTTGCTTTCAAAGGCGTGGAGAACGTGCGCAAATCGCAGGTAGCGCAGGTCGGGCCCGGCCTGTGGGAGCTGCGCCTGGTGCCCGATGCGCGTTTCTCGCCGGCGGACCAGGACAAGCTGCTGACCAATATCCGTCAGCTGGTCGACGCGACGGTGCAGGTGAATGTCGTGCTGCGCGACGACTTGCCGAATACGGCGGCGGGCAAATTCCGCTGGGTCGTCAATGAGTGGAAGGATGGGCGCCGCTCATGAAAACCATTGTGATGCTCGGGACCGGGATGAATACCATGGGCGGCATCGCTTCCGTGGTGCGGGTGTACGAGCAGGCTGGCATGCTGCGGCGCTTTGGGGTGCGTTACCTGGCGACGCATTGCGATGGCGGCAGGTGGCGCAAGCTGCGCGTGATGCTGGCGGCATACATGGTCTTTGCCGGCATGCTGTTGCGCGGGCAGGTCGGCCTGGTACACGTGCACCTGGCATCGCGCGCCAGCTTCTGGCGCAAGTCGGGATTTTTCCTGCTGGCGTTCGCGGCGCGGGTGCCGGCGATCCTGCACCTGCACGGCGCGGAGTTTTCGATCTTCTACGGCGAAGAATGCGGGCCCTGGCGCAAGCGTTTCGTGCGCTTCATATTCGACCGAAGCACGCGCGTGATCGTGCTTTCGGAGGCCTGGCGATGCTGGGTCGAGGGCATGTCGCGCAATCCGCATGTGGAGGCCATTTATAACCCGGTGCTGTTGCCGGCCGCCAGCTCGTGGGAGCAGCGGCGGCGCGGCGCCGTATTGTCCCTGGGGCGGCTTGGCCGGCGCAAGGGTAGCTATGACTTGCTGCAGGCGGCGGCACGCATTGCGCCGCAGGTATCGGCACTGGAATTGCGGTTGGGCGGTGATGGCGAACTCGATGCGGTCCGCGAACGCGCGGCGCAGCTGGGAATCGCCAACCAGCTCAACCTGCTTGGCTGGGTCGGGATGGAGAGCCGCCAGCAGCAACTGGCGCTGGCATCCCTGTATGCCCTGCCTTCTTACAACGAGGGCTTGCCGATGAGCGTGCTGGAGGCGATGGCGGCGGGCCTGCCCGTGCTGGCCACGCCGGTTGGCGGAATTCCGGAAGCCGTGGCCGATGGCGTCGAGGGCTTCCTCGTTGCGCCGGGCGATGTCGATGCACTGGCGGCACGGCTTGCGCAATTGCTGGAAGATGATGCGCTGGCCCGGCGCATGGGGGAGGCGGCGCGGCGCAAGGTGGAGTCCACCTTCAGCAGCGACGCCGTGTTGCCGCGGGTTGAGCGGCTGTATCGCGAACTGGGATTTTTGCCGCAATGACTGCACTGGCCTGGAAAATCAATCGCCTCAAGCTGATGGGGCCAGCCGAAGTTGTCTGGCGCATGCACCAGCTTGCGCGCCGCAAAGCCGCGGCAATGGGACTCGGCTTGGCAAGCTACCCTCCGGTGCCGGCGCTGGACCGCTTTGGCGCTGCTTTTCTTGCTGCACCGGCGGGCGTCGACGCGGCAGCGCTTTGCATGGCAGCCGATTCGCTGCTGGCCGGGCGCTGGAACGTGTTCGCCCTGGAGGGCGCGCCGCTGGGCTTCCCGCCGCAATGGAACCGCGATCCACGTACCGGCACCACGGCGCCAATGGTGCCAGGGCCGTCAATCGATTATCGCGATGCGTCGCTGGTGGGCGATATCAAATACCTGTGGGAGCCGAGCCGCCACCTGGAGCTGGTCACACTGGCGCAAGCCTGGCGTTGTACCGGCGAGCGAAAATACCGCGATGGGGCGCGTACGCTGCTCATTTCCTGGCTCGACCAATGTCCGTATCCGCAAGGCGTGCACTGGGCCAGTTCGCTGGAGCTTGGGGTTCGCCTGTTGAACTGGTCCGCGGCCTGGCAACTGCTGGCCGGCAGCCTGGACGACGATTGGCGGCATCGATGGCTCAACGCGGTCTACAAGCATTGCCACTTCATCAGCCACCACCTGTCGCGCCACTCTTCGGCCAACAATCATTTGCTGGGCGAGTACATGGGCTTGTACATCGCCAGCCTGCAATGGCCCTGCTGGCCGGAGAGCGTGCGCTGGCGCACGGTGGCCGAACGCGGGTTGGCCGAGCAAGGCTTGCAGCAGAACTGGGAGGATGGCGTCAACAAGGAGCAAGCCATCTACTATCACCACGAGGTGATGGACATGATGCTGCTTTGCCAGCTGGCGGCGCAAGCGAACGGCTGCAGCTTCCCGGCCGAATGGCTGCAGCGGCTGGAACGCATGGCGGAATTCCTTGCGGCCGTGATGGACGTGGGCGGCAACGTGCCGATGACCGGCGATGCGGACGATGCCCGCATGCTGCGCCTCGATGCATCGACTACGCCGCCGTACCGATCCCTGCTCGCCAGCGCTGCCTTGCTGTTCGAACGCGCCGACTTCAAGGCGAAGGCCGGCGCGCTCGATGACCGCAACCGCTGGTTGTTCGCTGACGCCGATGCGCGCTGGGCCGCGCTGCCGTCGCCAATGCCGGGCGCGCAAGAAACGCCGCGTATCGCGTTTCCCCAAGGCGGCTATTACTTGCTGGGGAAAGACTTCGGCACGCCGCGGGAAGTACGCATGGTGGTCGATTGCGGACCCTTGGGCTACCTGTCGCTGGCGGCGCATGGCCACGCCGATGCGCTGTCCTTCACGCTCTCGATGGGCGGGCAGGAGATGCTGGTCGATCCCGGCACCTATGCCTACCACACCCACCGCCAATGGCGCGACTACTTCCGCAGTACTGCCGCGCACAACACGGTGCAAATCGATGGGCTGGACCAGTCTGAAATCGGCGGCAACTTCATGTGGCTGCACAAGGCCGGCGCTGTCGCGTTGTCGCACGATGCGACTCATTTCTTTGAGGGAAAACAAGACGGCTATATGCGCTTGCGTGATCCTGTCATGCATCGCCGCATCATTCGCTACGATTCCAAACGGAACGCGGTCATTGTTGAAGATATCCTAGAATGTTCTGGCGAGCACGAGGTAGCCCTGCACTGGCATTTTGCAGAAGGCTGCCATGCCGAAACGGTTGGGCAAACTTTGCATATCGCCAGGCGCGATAAGGGATTGCACATGTCATGCCATTTCGGGAATGGGCCGCAACTCCATTGCGCCAGCACGGCGCCAATCGCGGGATGGATCTCGCGCAGCTTTGACAGCAAAGCCGGCATCGCGACAGCAGCGTGGCGCGGAACGATACGCGGCACCAGCACGATCGTGACCGAAATTACCTTACTTGAAGGAGCGTCATCGTGAAGATCAGTATCTTTGGCATGGGCTACGTAGGTGCAGTTTCGGCGGGATGCCTGGCGGCGGAAGGGCATACGGTGATCGGGGTCGATCCGAACCGCACCAAGGTTGGGCTGATCAACGAAGGACGTACGCCGATCATCGAGAAAGATATCGGCGAGATGATTGCCGGAGCGGTGCGCGACAAGCGCCTGCGCGCTACCGACAGTGTGCGCGATGCAGTGATGGCGAGCGAGATCTCGCTGGTGTGCGTCGGCACGCCATCTCAGCTGAACGGCAATCTTGACCTGAGCGCGGTGCGCAAGGTGTGCGAGCAGATCGGGCATGCGCTGCGGGAGAAAGAGAGCTTCCACGTGGTGGTGGCACGCAGCACCATGCTGCCGGGGTCCATGCGTTCGCTGGTGATTCCGACGCTGGAAGAGGCGTCCGGCAAGCGCGCCGGCATCGACTTCGGCGTGTGCAGCAATCCGGAATTCCTGCGCGAAGGCACGGCGGTGCATGATTACCATCATCCGCCCAAAACGGTGATCGGCGAAACCGACGAGCGCTCCGGCGAATTGCTGCTGCAGCTTTATGCGGGCATGGACGCGCCAGTGGTGCGCACCGACGTCGAGACGGCGGAAATGGTGAAGTACACGGACAACACCTGGCACGCGCTGAAAGTCGATTTCGCCAACGAGATCGGGAATATCTGCAAGGCGGTCGGCATCGATGGCCATGAAGTGATGGAGATCTTCTGCAAGGATACCAAGCTCAATCTCTCGCCGTATTACATGAAACCGGGCTTTGCCTTCGGCGGCTCCTGCCTGCCGAAGGACGTGCGCGCGCTGATCTACAAGGCGCGCCAGCTTGACCTGGAATTGCCGCTGCTGAATGCCATCCTGCCGTCCAACCACAAGCAGGTGGAGAAGGGCTTGAAAATGGTGATGGAAAAGCCCGGCAAGAAAGTCGGCATCCTCGGCTTCTCCTTCAAGGCCGGGACCGACGACCTGCGCGAATCGCCGCTGGTGGACGTGATCGAACACCTGATCGGCAAGGGCTATGACCTGCGCCTGTACGACAAGAATGTGAAGCTGGCGGCGCTGACCGGCGCCAACCAGGACTACATCATGAACATCATTCCCCACATCTCGCGGCTGATGGTCGACTCGATGGACGCGGTGCTGGCGTTTGCGGACACGGTGGTGATCGGCAACGGCGCGCCGGAATTCCATGCCGTGCCTAACCGGCTGCGGCCCGGACAGCACCTGGTGGACCTGGTGCGTGTCTCCGGCAAGCAGAGCGAAGGGGCATACGATGGCATCTGCTGGTAACCGGATTGAGCGCCGCCGCGTCCTGATCATCGTCGAGAACCTGCCTTCGCCGTTTGACCGGCGCGTGTGGCAGGAGGCGACGACACTGCATGCCAGCGGCTACCAGGTGGCGATCATCTGCCCGACCGGCAAGGGCTACGAGGCGCGCTATGAAGAATTGGATGGCATCCATATCTACCGCTACAAGCTGCCGATGGAGGCGGAGGGCGCGCTGGGCTATGCGATCGAATATTCGGCGGCGCTGTTCCATAGTTCTCGGCTGGCCTGGAAGGTATTGTTCCGCCATGGCTTCGATGTGATCCATGCCTGCAATCCTCCCGACCTCTTGTTCCTGGTCGGCGGCTTCTTCAAGTTCGTGCTGGGCAAGCGCTTCCTGTTCGACCACCATGACATCAACCCCGAACTGTACGAGGCCAAGTTTGGCCGGCGCGATTTCTTCTACAAGCTGATGGTGTGGCTGGAACGGCTTTCCTTCCGCACCGCCGACGTGTCGATCGCCACCAATGATTCGTACAAGCGTATCGCCATCGGGCGCGGCGGCATGGACCCGGACCGGGTGTATGTGGTGCGCAGCGGCCCGAAACTGGACCGGCTGCGCGTGCTGCCGCCGGTGGAGGCGCTGAAGCAGGGGCGGCGCTTCCTGGTCGGCTATGTCGGCGTGATGGGCGCGCAGGAAGGCATCGACCTGCTGCTGCAAAGCGTGCGCGTCATGGTGCATGAGATGGGGCGGCGCGACGTCCAGTTCGGCCTGGTGGGCGGCGGCACTTCGCTCGAGGAGATGAAGGAGCTGGCGCGCGAACTGGGCGTGGCGGACTACGTGACGTTCACCGGGCGGGTTCCCGACCAGCAGTTGCTGGAAATGCTGAACACGGCCGACGTCTGCGTGAATCCCGACGTGGCCAACGAAATGAACGACAAGTCGACCATGAACAAGATCATGGAGTACATGGCGCTGGGCAAGCCGATCGTGCAGTTCGACCTGACCGAGGGCCGGGTATCGGCCCAGGAGGCTTCGCTGTACGCGGCAAAGAATGATCCGGTGGACATGGCGGTGAAGATTATGGAGTTGCTGGACGATCCGGAGCGGCGCGCGCGCATGGGTACGTATGGGCGCAACCGCGTGGTCAACGAGCTCGAATGGGAATACGAGGCGCCCAAGCTGCTGGCAGCTTACGAGCGCCTGTACTCCGCGCCGGAGCTGATTTTGGAGAAGGACAACCCATGAAAGCGATGATTCTGGCGGCCGGCAAGGGCACGCGGGTGCGCCCTTTGACCTATGAACTGCCCAAGCCGATGATCCCGATCCTCGGCAAGCCCGTGATGGCCTATCTCGTGGAACACCTGCAGCGGCACGGCGTGAGCGAAATCATGGTCAATGTCAGCTACCTGCACGAGAAGATCGAGGAATATTTCGGCGAAGGGCATCAGTTCGGCGTCCAGATCGGCTATTCCTTCGAAGGCTACACCAACGACAAAGGCGAAGTGGTGCCGCAGCCGATCGGTTCGGCGGGCGGCATCAAGAAGATCCAGGAGTTCGGTGGATTCTTCGACGAGACGGTGGTGGTGCTGTGCGGCGATGCGCTGATCGACCTGGACCTGAAATCAGCCCTTTACGAGCACCGGCGCAAAGGCGCCCTGGCTACCGTCATCACGCGCGAGGTGCCGTGGGAAAAAGTGAGCAGCTACGGCGTGGTGGTCAGCGACGACGATGGCCGGGTGCTCGAATTCCAGGAAAAGCCTGCGCGCGCGCAGGCCAAGTCGAATTGCGCCAGCACCGGCATCTATCTGTTCGAGCCGGAGGTGATCGACCTGATTCCTTCGGGCCGCGAATTCGATATCGGTTCGGAGCTGTTTCCCTTGCTGGCGCAGCGGGGACTGCCCTTCTACTGCCAGACGCGCAAGTTCGACTGGATCGATATCGGCAGCGTGAAGGATTACTGGGAAGTGCTGCAAGGAGTGCTGACAGGGGGCGTGGCGCATATGACGGTGCCCGGCGTGCAGGTGGAGGAGGGCGTGTGGGTCGGCCTGAACACCAGCATCGACTGGAAGGGTACGCGCATCATCGGACCGGTCTACATCGGCTCCGGCTGCCGCATCGAGGCTGGCGCCACGATTATCGGTCCGACGTGGATTGGCCACGGCAGCCACATTCGCAGTGGGGCAAGGGTAGTGCGCAGCGTGTTGTTCGAATATACTCGAGTCTTACCAGACGTTACGCTCGACGAATTGATCGTGTTCAAAGAGTATAGTGTCGACCGCGCTGGCGAAATGCAGCATATTTCGCAAGCAGAAGGCGGCGGATGGGCGAATGCGCGGGACCGCCGCGCGACCCGGCGTGCCGCGCACGATGTTGCCAAAGAGACAACTTTAATATGAATATTTATCCCGTCATCCTGTCCGGCGGCGCCGGCACCCGGCTGTGGCCCCTGTCGCGCGCAGCGTTGCCGAAGCAATTGCTGCCCCTGGTATCGGACAGGACGATGCTGCAGGAAACCGTGCAGCGCCTTGCTGGGCGTGACGGGATGATGGCGCCGCTGGTGGTATGCGGTAATGAGCATCGCTTCCTGGTGGCCGAACAGATGCGCGAAATCGGCGTCGCCCCGCTCGGCATTTTGCTGGAGCCGGTGGGGCGCAACACGGCGCCGGCGGTGGCGGCAGCAGCCCATTACCTGAAGGCGATCGACCCGCAGGCAGTGATGCTGGTACTGCCGGCCGACCACGTCATCAAGGACGTGGACTCCTTCAACGCTGCGATCCAGCGCGCCGCGACGCAGGTCGAGGGCGGCGCCCTGGCGACCTTCGGCATCGTGCCGACCGCGCCGGAAACCGGTTACGGCTATATCCAGAGCGGCGAGCCGCTGCGGGCTGAAGGCTGCTTCAAGGTAGCCAAATTCGTCGAGAAGCCCAACCGCGAAACGGCGCAAGGCTTCATCGAGGCCGGCAACTTCTTCTGGAACAGCGGCATGTTCCTGTTCCGCGCCGACGCTTACCTTAAAGAACTGGCGCAATTCCAGCCCGACATGGCGAAATACAGCGAAGAAGCGGTGGCCAAGGGCTATCGCGACCTGGATTTCTGCCGCCTGGACGAAGCGGCTTTCACCGCCTGCCCATCCGATTCCATCGACTACGCGGTGATGGAGCACACCAGGCAGGCCGTCGTGGTGCCGGCATCGATCGGCTGGAATGACGTCGGTTCCTGGTCGGCGCTGGTCGACGTGCTGCAGTCCGACGCGGACGGCAACGTGACGCGCGGCGACGTGTATACGGATAACGCCAGGAATTGCCTGGTACGTGCCGAAGGCCGCATCGTGGCCGCAATCGGCGTGCAGGACCTGGTGATCGTGGAAACGTCGGATGCGGTACTGGTGGCGCACAAGGACCATGTGCAGCGCGTGAAGCAGGTGGTGGACCACCTGAAAGCCAACGGCCGCACCGAACACCTGCATCACACCAAGGTGTATCGCCCGTGGGGTTCGTACGAGGGGATCGACATGGGCGACCGCTTCCAGGTCAAGCGCATCATCGTCAACCCGGGCGGCAAGCTGTCGTTGCAGATGCACCATCACCGCGCCGAGCATTGGGTGGTGGTGTCGGGCACGGCGCGTGTCACCTGCGGCGACAAGGTGACCCTGCTGACCGAGAATGAATCGACCTATATCCCGATCGGCATGAGCCATCGCCTGGAGAATCCGGGCAAGCTGCCATTGCACCTGATCGAAGTGCAGTCGGGCAGCTACCTCGGCGAGGACGATATCGTCCGCTTCGAGGATGTCTACCATCGCGGCTAAACGCTGCGCCTTTGCCGCGCTCCTGCTGTTGGCAGCCGGGGCGCGTGCCCAGCTGCAGCCGGCCCAGCTTGGGCTGGTCGTCAACGATGCCGATCCCGCCAGCGTGGCACTGGGCGCCTACTATGCCCAGTTGCGCGGCATTCCACCGGCGCATATCGCCCACGTCAGCATTCCCGGCAGGCCGCATGGCCTGGATGCCGATGCATTTACGCGGCTGAGAAGCGAGATTGACCGCCAGCTTCCGGCGGAGGCGCGCGCCGTCCTGTTTGCCTGGACCGCGCCGTACGCCGTCGAATGCAATAGCCTGACCTCGGCCTACACGCTGGGCTTCGATGCCGCGCAATGCGAACGCAGTTGCGCGCCCGGCCGCAAGAATCCCTATTTCAATGGCAAGGTGCTGCCGCCCGGCATGCGCCTGTCGATGCTGTTGCCGGCCGAGCCGCTGGACGTGGCCCGCGCGGTGGCGGAACGCGGCAAGGCGGCCGGCTTCAGCGTGCCGCAGGCCGGCGCCTACTTCCTGCAAACCAGCGAGGCTACGCGCAATAGCCGCGCGCGCTTCTTTCCGCCCAGCGGCGCCATCCCGGCGCGCAAGCTGGCCATCCATACGCTGCGGCAGGACGCGCTGGAAGGCGCGCAGGACATCATGTTTTACCAGACCGGAATGGCGCGCGTCGACAAATTGGAGACGCTGCACTTCCTGCCCGGCGCCCTGGCCGACCACCTGACTTCCTATGGCGGCGATTTGCTGGGCAGCGGGCAGATGAGCAGCCAGCGCTGGCTGGAGGCGGGCGCCACGGCCAGCTATGGCACGGTCAGCGAGCCGTGCAACCACTGGCAGAAATTCCCCCATCCGCAAATCCTGTTGCAGCATTACCTCAGCGGCGCCACTGCCATCGAAGCGTATTGGCGCAGCGTGGCCTGGCCTGCCCAGGGCTTGTTCATAGGAGAACCGCTGGCGCGGCCATACCCCCGTTAGTCCGTTCGGACTAATCGTGTGTCACCAACTAGTCATATCAAACAGTTAATATGCAAAAGGACAATAAAAAATTCCTTTTGGTAAATACTCTGGGGGTACACTTTTTCATGAACAAACGCATTCCTTTGCGCGCTACCGCGCTGGCCGCCTTGCTGGCCTGCCAGCCGGCTTTCGCTGCCGACGTGGTGATCAGCCAGATGTACGGCGCGGGCGGCAATAACGGCGCTACCCTGCGCTACGATTACGTTGAACTGTTCAACCGCGGCAGCGCTGCGGTGGCCGTGGGCGGCTGGACGATCCAGTATGCGTCCGCCAGCGGCACGAGCTGGGGCAGGGCGGAACTGCCGGCCGGCACCAGCATCGATGCGGGCAAATACTTCCTGGTCAAACTGGCCAGCAACAATACCGCCGTCGGTGCCGACCTGGCCGCTGACTTCTTCAGCAACAGCGTCAATATGAGCGGTGCTTCCGGCAAGGTGGCGCTGGTGAATAACAATACGCCGCTGACCGGCGCCCAGCCAAGCGGCGCTTCGATCCAGGACGTGGTGGGCTACGGCTCGGCCAACTTCTCTGAAACCGCGGCGGCGCCGGCGATGAGCGTGACCACCAGCCTGCTGCGTGCCGATAACGGCTGCACCGACACCAACAATAATTCCGCCGACTTCACGGCGGTCGCTCCGCAATTCCGCAGCGCTGCATCGCCAGCCAATATGTGCAATAACGGCCCGGTGCCGCAGCCGATCGTGCCGGTGTGCCCGGCCAGCGCCAAGCTGACCTTCGGTGCGGGCGGCAGCATTGCGCTGTCGGCGTCGGACGCGGACGGCATCGTCAACGGCGCGCTGATCACGTCGACCGCCGTGGCCGGCCTGAGCCTGGGCAGCGTGACGCCGGCCCAGGGCATCGGCGGCAGCGCCAGCGTGCCGCTGGTCGCTTCGCCATCCGTGGCGGCTGGCACCTATCCGGTCGCCGTCAAATTCACCAACGACCAGGGACAGGACGCCAGCTGCACGGTCAGCCTGACCGTGGAAATGGGCGCTGGCAGCGTGGTGCCCGTGCCGCAGATCCAGGGCTCGGGCC
>Ga0102592_1000846_pt1 | contig 41685 bp, 35 predicted proteins | sample AraplaCol_mMF_r2_FD_76861 | JGI IMG/M metagenome (GOLD analysis project Ga0102592, IMG submission 76861) | Arabidopsis root microbial communities from North Carolina, USA - plate scrape MF_Col_mMF_r2 (SPADES assembly) (version 2) | ecosystem: Host-associated > Plants > Roots > Endosphere...
AGCTTTGTGGAGTATGATAAGTTTGCGGAAAAAATATACCAGGACTGGCAGGCGGTATAGAAAACCTTGCTAATGACCATTGATCTTATCCAGGTACTGATTGCCCTGCTGGCCGGCATCACCGCCATCATCCTGCTAACGGCTAAATACCGTGTACACGCTTTCTTCGCGCTCTTCCTGGCCTGCTTTATCACAGGTCTCTGCGCGCAGCTCTCCATAGCAGCTATCATTACTGCTATCAAAGAAGGCTTCGGCAATATTATGCGCTCACTGGGTTTTATCATTGTGCTGGGCACCACCCTGGGCGTATTACTCGAACACACAGGCAGCACCCGCGTAATGGCCGCCTCCATCCTGAAAGTGGTGGGAGAACGCTATGCTGCCATCGCCATGAGCATTACGGGCTTCATCGTCGGAATGCCCATTTTTTGCGACTCCGGGTACATTGTACTCAGCGGATTAAATCATTCCCTCGCCAGGCGCACCGGCATTTCAGTGGTGATCATGTCTGTATCCCTGGCCACCGGCCTGTACTCCGTACACTGCCTGATTCCCCCGCATCCGGGCGCAACAGCTGCTGCAGGGGTGATTGGAGCGGATTTCGGGAAACTGATCCTGATGGGCATCCTGGTGGCGATACCCGCCGCCATAGCAGGTAACTGCTGGGCCCACTATGCGGGTAAAAAAATCCCCATCACGGCGGAAGAGCAAACCCACACTGTTGCGGAAGTCCCTACCCCTCCGGTATGGGTGGCCTTTATGCCAGTAATAGTACCTATCATATTGATCGCCATCGGCGCCTTCACCAATATAGAAACAGCCGCAAACAGCGGTATGCGTATTTTTCATATCCTGGGAGATCCCATCGTGGCATTATCTATCGGCGTACTGTTGGCTTTTGCGGGCAGCCGGCAATGGAACCGGAAAACCACCAGCGCCCTCTTAACAGAATCAGCAGAAAAAGCAGGTGGTATACTGGTGATCATTGGCGCAGGCGGCGCCTTCGGAGCCGTACTGGCCGCTACCAAGATAGGACAACATGTAAGCGCAGCAGTACCCCTGGCCAGCTTCGGGATCTTATTCCCCTTCCTGCTGGCAACCCTGCTTAAAACAGCACAGGGCTCTTCTACGGTGGCTATTATTACAGCGGCCTCTATTATTCAGCCGCTGCTGCCCGCTTTGGGACTGGACAGCAGCATGGGCAGATTGCTGTGTATACTGGCCCTGGGCGGAGGATCGATGACCATCTCCCATGCCAACGACGCCTATTTCTGGGTGATCAGCAAGTTCTCCGGACTGGAAATGCGGACTATGCTGAAAGTGTATTCAGTGGCCACCCTTTGGATGGGATTGGTTACACTGGCCACCGTCTATATTTTATCACTGTTCCTGCTGTAGTTTATAAATAACACCGTCTTTCATCACAAACTTTACCTGCTCCAGCGCTTTGATATCACGGCTGGGATCTCCGGGAACGGCAATCATGTCGGCCAGGGCGCCTTTACTGATAATGCCGATCTTGTCCGCCCATCCCAGTATGGCGGCATTACCACTGGTGGCCGCCTGTAAGACCGCCAATACGGGCATACCGTATTCCACCATCTTTTCCAGCTCCAGGTAATTTTTGCCGTGTGGAAAAACGCCCACATCCCCACCTGCACAGATGGTAACACCGGCATCCAGCGCCGCACGGAAACTTTTATGTTTTTGCACAACACGTTCGGGTGCAGGGTCTGTACCCGGATGCCAGCCTTTGTAGGTAGCATTCGCCTCCACCGCCATAATAGTAGGACATAGCGCAATACCTTTTTCCTTCATCATCCGGAAGATCTCAGGAGTGCCGCCATCTCCATGTTCAATAGTGTGAACACCCGCCTGAATGGCCCGCCGCATTCCTTCTGCTGTACCCGCATGCGCTACTACATAACGTCCGCTGGAAGCGGCCGTTTCCACGGCGGCCTGTAGCTCTTCTACAGAGAAGGTGGGCGCTGCCGTTTCGTTCAATCCCCAGCGGTAGTCCGCATATACTTTTATGAGGTCGGCCCCCTTCCCTATCTGGGTACGTACTTCGCGGATCATGCTTTCTTTTCCATCTGCTTCCGCGGCGCCTTTGGGCAGCCCGAAATCGGCTATTTCATCTTTGACGCCGTAAGAGCCTGTGGCCACAATAGCACGGGTGGCGATCAGCAGCCGCGGACCGGGAATAACGCCTTTGGCAATGCTTTGCTGCAGCCCTACATCGTCATAGCCAGCGCCTTCTGTGCCCAGGTCACGCAGGGTGGTGAAACCTGCCATCAGGGTGGCTTCTGCATGCCGGGCGGCACGGATGGCCCTTTCGGCACGGGACTCTGTGAGCAGCTGGTCTTTCCAGCTCACCTCATTATAGGCGTGCAGGAAGAGATGGCCATGGCCTTCGATGAGGCCAGGTAACAGCGTTTGTCCGGGAAGCCGGATGCTACGCACCTGCGCAGGTACGGTAAAGGAGCCCGCCGGACCAGCGGCCGCAATACTATTTCCCCTGACCAATACCTGCCAATTCTTTTGCAAGGCGTGGCCGTCAAATACCTGGGCAGGCTGCAGTAACACGTAGCCCGTATCCGGGGCGACCAGCGCCTGTGCCCGGGCTTCCCGGGCAAAAAAGCAACAGAACAGAAAAATAGTGATCCGCATACTATTGTTTGTTAACAAGATACATCAGCACTGCTTTCTTATTAGAAAATTATTTTCTACCTTTTCAAAATATTGACCCGTTATATTCGTCTACTGTAGAAGTACCCTCATCACCTGACAAATCACTATGAAAAAGGCCAACAAATCGAACCATGCACCCGGGAATAAGCCCCCTAAACTGTCCTCGCTCATCAAACCTTACCGAAGGCAGATACTGTTGCTTGTACTGCTGGCCCTCGTCAGCAACGGGTTGAACCTGGTACTGCCCAAGATCATCGCCCACAGCATTGATGCATACGGCAGAGGAGAACTACAGTTCCAGCCGGTGATCCTTTATTTCTCCGGCGCGGCGCTGCTCATTTTTATTTTCACCTACCTGCAGAATATCGTGCAGGCATTCGCATCTGAACGGGTGGCTAAAGACCTGCGCACAAGACTGGCAGATAAGATCTCCCAGCAAAGTTACGCGAGTATACAAGAGGCCAATCCCTCCAGACTGCTCACCAATCTTACGGGTGATGTGGATACGATCAAGCTCTTTGTAGCACAGGCCATTTCCTCTATAGCAGCGTCGATGATCCTGATCGTGGGCGCCAGCATACTGCTGTTCACTGTTAAATGGCAGCTGGCGCTGGCTGTAATGGCGATCATCCCCCTGATAGGCGGCACCTTCTTCCTGGTGCTCGGCAAAATGAAAATGTGGTTCGGAAAGATCCGCGAGGTGATAGACTGGCTCAACAAGGTGATCACAGAAAGCATCCTGGGTTCCGCCCTGATCCGCGTGCTGAATGCGCAGCAGATGGAATACGAGAAATTTGTGACAGCCAATACCCAGGCCAGGGACATCGGCCTCACCATGATCCGGCTGTATGCCATGCTGCTGCCTATCATCATGCTGATCGCCAATATGGCGGTGGTTACCATTCTCGCATTGGGCGGGCACTATGTGATCAATGGCAGCATGACCCTGGGTGATCTCGCTGCTTTTAACGCTTACCTGACCATACTGATCTTCCCCGTGATACTGATAGGTGTGATGAGTAACGTGATCGCACAGTCCAGCGCAGCTTATGCAAGGGTAGAGAAAGTATTGTCCATGCCTGAACCCGCAGAAGAAGGCACCATAGAAGGAGCGCTGCGCGGAGATATTGAGGTGCAGGATCTGAGCCTGCAATTTGACGGCAAGCCGGTGCTGAAAAATATATCCTTCTCCGTTAAAGCAGGATCGAGGACCGCCATCATTGGCCCTACCGCCGCAGGCAAAACACAGCTGCTGAATTTACTCACGCATCTGGGTAAGCCCAACAGCGGCAGCATTCTGTATGACGGCCGCGATATTGCCGCCTATAAACGGCATACCCTGCATAGCCAGGTGGGCATCGTTTTCCAGGACAGCATCATCTTCAACATGAGCCTGCGGGAGAATATCGCCTTTAACGACGAGGTAACAGCAGATGCCATGAACCGCGCAATCACCACCGCGGCATTGTCTGATTTCGTGAGCTCCCTGCCGGAGCAGCTGGAGACCGTTGTTTCTGAACGCGGCACCAGCCTTTCCGGCGGACAAAAGCAGCGTATCATGCTGGCCCGCGCACTGGCCATTGAACCGAAAGTATTACTGCTGGATGATTTCACCGCCCGGGTAGACAATCAGACAGAACAACAGATCCTGGATAACCTGTCGCGCTACTATCCTGAGCTGACACTGGTTTCGGTTACACAGAAGATCGCTTCCATTGAACAATATGACCAGATCATTCTCCTGATGGAAGGAGAGATCATTGCAACAGGCACCCATCAGGAACTGATGCAAACCTGTCCGGAATATGTACAGATCTATCAATCACAACGCAGCACCAGTCACTATGAATTACAATCTAAATAATACCGCCAACCCGGCTAAAAAAACCAGTACCTGGGCTGCGCTGAAGAAACTGTTACAGTTCCTGGCTGCAGAACAGAAAACCCTGGTGATGGCTTTCATCACCATCCTGATCAGCTCAGGGCTGAACCTGACAGGTCCGGTGATCACCGCTTATACCATCGACCATTTTATACAGGATCATCAATACAACAAGGTATTACTGGCCTGCGGCGCACTGCTGCTGATCTACTTCACCGCCTTTGGGGCCAATTACCTGCAGGCAAGGCTGATGGGCAATATCGGGCAAAGAATGCTGTTCAACCTCCGCAATGCGGTATTCGGCAAACTGACGGAACTGCCCGTGGCATTCTTTAACCAGAACAAGGCAGGCGACCTGATCTCCCGTATCAACAACGATACGGAAAAAGTGAACCAGTTCTTCTCGCAATACCTGATGCAGTTTGTCAGCAACATCTTCATGATGACTGGCGCAGGCATCTTTCTGCTTACCCTGCATCCCAACCTGGGCGCAGCAGCCCTGGGACCTGCGGTACTGCTGTTCATCTTTACCCGGCTTATTTCCCCCTGGGTACGGGGCAAGAATGCCGCTAACATGAAGAGCACCGGCAACATGAGCGCTGAGATACAGGAAAGCCTGAACAATTTTAAAGTGATCCTGGCTTTTAACCGTCGTGACTACTTCCGGAAACGTTTCGACGAAGTGAACCGCCAGAACTATGCTACTGCCACTGCAGCAGGCATCGCGAACAGTACATTTATGCCAGTGTTCGGTTTCTGTTCGCAACTGGCGCAGCTGATCGTGCTGACTTTCGGCATTTACCTGATAGCAGGTGGTCACCTTACCATCGGGGTGCTGATCAGTTACCTGGCCTATGTAAATAGCTTCTATACGCCGATACGCCAGCTCTCTGTGCTCTGGGCCAACTTCCAGGTAGCATTAGCGGGCTGGGACAGGATCTCGCAGATACTGACCCTGCAGTCAGACCTGCCGGTGATCCCTGCTATAGACAATGGCAATGGTACCGATTCTGTGATGGAATTCAGGCAGGTACAGTTCCGTTATCCGGATAGCAAACCGGTGTTGCATAATGTAAACTTCAACCTGGAACGGGGTAAGACCTATGCATTGGTAGGTCCTACCGGTGGTGGCAAAACGACGACAGCATCCCTGATCGCGAGGTTATACGATCCTACTGAAGGAGAAGTGTTACTGGAAGGCCGCGATATCCGCTCTTATGATGCGGCAGAGCGCAGCAGCAAAATCGGTTTCATCTTGCAGGAACCATTTCTGTTTACCGGTACAGTAAAGGATAATATTCTTTATGGTAACCCACAGTATGCGGAGTACAGCGATGAGCAATTGCTGACCGTGATCCGCGAAGCGAACCTGGAAAGTCTGCTGGCCAGGTTTGAACAAGGGCTGGAAACAAAAGTGGTGACTACGGGGGATTCTGTGAGCCTGGGACAGAAACAGCTGATCGCGTTTATCAGGGCGGTGTTACGCCGTCCGAAGTTGTTAATACTGGACGAGGCGACCGCTAACATAGATACTATTACAGAACAGTTGCTGGAAAAGATATTGCAGCAGCTGCCAGAAGATACTACAAGGGTGATCATCGCCCACAGGCTCAATACTATTGAGAATGCGGACGAGATCTATTTTGTGAATGCAGGTGAAGTGATCAGGGCCGGATCATTGGAACATGCGGTGAATATGTTGCTGCATGAGAAGCGGGCGAGTTAAGCAGAGTACACATGTACCTGCTTTAACTCTTTACCGATCTTATGAATGGTATCTTCGATCTTTTTTGCCTGTGCTGCAGAGGGGTGCTTTACACCAGTTACGTACTGCCTCAGGAGGCTGGCGTTGATGCCTGCCAGTTCGGCTACTATTGAGATTTTCAGGTAATTGAATTTTTCGAACAGTACCGTCAGATCATAACGGTAATCAAATTCTATTTCATCAGGGTTAAGGCCGTGAAAATTCTTCAGGGCCTTCCTGATCTTTTTTTCAAGGGAAGGAATGTCGTTAGCTTCATCAACGATCAGATTATCTTGATATTCAACCCGGCCCAGGTAACCTTCATCTGCTTTTTCGATAATCAGGATTATCTGCATAAAAAATAAAATTTTGCGTCTATAAAATTGTGTCTTAATGGACTTTAATTTTAAAACAAGGGGGCTAAAGCCCCGCCTGTTTAAAATCGCTTTCAAAGTACCGGGTTTAAGATCCTTCTTACCGTGAGCAGGAAGCGTGATCTTACCCTTCTTTGTGGGGTGCATCAAATGGATATGACTCCCCTTTTGATCTTTGACTTGCCAGCCATCGTCGGTTAGCCGTTTTAATACATCCTTGAAATTCATAAATTCCAGAATTTAAAATTTGCATGCTTTCTCTCATTGGACAATGCCCTTTCATAAATGGAGTGGGTCAATACGACATGCATTGTAACTAGGCCGCGATAATGGCTATCAAAGAACTTCAACAAAGGTAACAAAATTGTTACCTTTCCAACAAATTTTATTTTTGCCCAAATACCTTTAAATTTGGTAAAACGCCCCTCATAGCCGGCAATGGGAATATTAAAAGAAAAAAAGGAACTTGATTTCCGTAGCGTGTTCGAGGCCAGCCCCGCATTACACCTCTTACTGACCAGCGACCTCACAATTGTGGCCGTTACTGAGGCATATCTCAATGCCACCCTGACTAAACGGGAGCAGATCATCAATAAACACCTGTTCGACATCTTCCCTGATAACCCGGATGACGCCACGGCTACCGGTGTACGTAACCTGCACGCCTCGCTTAACCGCGTGCTGGAAGAAAAGCGGCCTGATACCATGCCCCTGCAGAAATACGATGTACCCCGCCCGGAATCTAAAGGCGGCGGTTTTGAGGAAAAATACTGGAGCCCCCTGAACACGCCCGTGCTGAATGCCCGTGGAGAAGTGGAATATATCATTCACCAGGTGGAAGACGTCACCGCTATGGTGTTGCAGGAAAAGAAACGCGCCGCTCAGTCTGAGCTGTTCGACTCCCTGCAGGCTTCCGAAAGAAAGTACCTGAAGTATTTCCAGGAAAATGAAGAGCGGTTCCGGATCCTGGTCGAAAATGTGAAAGATTATGCCATCTATATGTTAGACCCCCAGGGCCGTGTAATGTCCTGGAACAAGGGTGCAGAGCGGTTGAAAGGCTATACCTCCGACGAAGTACTGGGACGGTATAACAGTATTTTCTTTACAGACGAAGATATAGATCAAGGCATTCCTGAGCATGACCTGCGTATGGTGCAGGAACTTGGGTACTATGAAAGTGAGGGGTGGCGGGTGCGCAAAGACGGGTCAAAACTCTGGGCAAATGTTATTTTAACAGCGGTACATGATAATGAGGGAAACCTGAGAGGATACGCCAAATTCTGCCAGGATATTACCGACCGCAAAAAAGCGGAAGACGACATCCGCGCAGCGCTCCGGAAAGAAATAGAGTTGGGAGAGATCAAGTCGCGGTTCATTTCCCTGGCATCCCACGAGTTTCGCACTCCCCTGGGCGCTATTCTGTCCTCAGCCTTCCTGTTGGAAAAATACCAGGCAGAACATCCCGACGAGCGTACCATCAAACATTTGGACCGCATTAAATCCAACGTCAATAACCTGATCCAGATACTGAACGACTTCCTCTCACTGGGCAAGCTGGAAGAAGGAAAGATTGATTGTGTATATGAGCAGCTGGACCTGCTGCAATTTTCTGAAGAGATCGTCCAGAACCTGCAGGAAAGCGCTAAAAGAGGACAAACCATCCAGCTGGAAGTGAATGGCAAACCTGAAACAGTATATACAGACGGCAAAATACTGAAGAATGTGCTGAACAACCTGCTATCTAATGCCATCAAATACTCTGGCGAGAATTCCAATATTGACTTCAGCATACATTACCTGGGAGACCGCATTACCCTTGTGGTACAAGATCACGGCATCGGCATACCGGAAAAAGACCAGGAACACCTGTTCGAAAGGTTTTACCGGGCCTCCAATACCGCTCATACCTCAGGCACCGGCCTGGGCCTCAGCATTGTCAAAAACTACCTCGCGCTTATGAACGGCCAGCTGGAATTCTACAGCAGGGTAAATGAAGGCAGCACATTCATGGTACACCTCCCAAAATTGCAATAGCTCCCTGCCTTACTTATTCATTCTGAATACATTCCATATACTTAAATTTTCCTCTTTGGCTACTGACATAAGGCTGTCACCAGCCGGTTGTTATTTTGTATCAGAGAAAAGAAGCAGTATATGACAACGAATATGCAAACAAAAACACCGGAGCTGATATTATGGTGCGGCGGCGATGAACCGGGCTCATGGACAGTAGAAAAATATGAGGCGGAGGACGAGATCCAGGAAGAAGGTGGTCTTACCCAGGATGACCTGATAGACGTACTTTCATTGTACCTGTTTTAAAACCTGCTACAAATGCTGACCTCTCCTGAATTCAGCCGGTGTAAAACCGGTGTTCTTCTTGAAGAACTGATTGAAATTGGGCTGCTCGGAAAAGCCAATACTATAGGCCACATCCTGGAGGGACCAATCCGTTTGGCGCAGCAGGATCTTACTGGCTTCCAGCAAACGGTTACGGATGTGCGTACTTACATTCTGCCCCGTGTGCTTTTTCAGCAAGGCATTCAGGTGATTGGGATGAAGGGAAAGACTGGCCGCAAACTCTTTGGCCGTTTTTATACGAATCGGAGAAGTATAGTTGATATGAGTGGTTTCCTCTTCCAGCAGCTGGAAAAACTCGTGTACATGTTTGAACTCATCAGAAACACTGTCCGGCTCAGGGAAATGAGCTACCCTGGCGCTGGCTACCATCAACAATTGCAGGTAAGCCTGCATCGCATCAACCCGGAGCTGGTTACCCGATAGCTCCTCTTCGTGCATGTGAGCAAAAAGATCTGTCATCTGCTGCACCTCCGCCACTCCCAAACGGATCACGCTTTTTTTCTTCTCTGTAAATAAGCCGTATTTATCTATCGTAGCTTTTAACTGCGGGTGTTCGTTGATGAAAGTCTTTTTAAAGAGACAGTAGTAACCGCCTGAAATATCGCCGAGATTCTTCCAGGAGATAATGTCGTTGGGATGAATGAACAGGATGGTGGGCTCTTCGATGTAGTAAGTGTTCAGGCCCATGGTAAACACCCCTACCCCCTTTGTTACCAGCAGCACTTTATAGAACTCCCGGCGGTTGGGGGACAAATAATTACGACACTCGTGATGTTCCCGGTTGAATACCCTGATGGTCCAGTCTTCTACATTATCACGCAAAACAGGTATTAAATCGGGAAGATCACGGAGTGTATCGATTGTTTTTATATCTAAAGTAGTAGCGCCCATGTTGCTAATTTGTGCAACAAAGATAAGTAATCAGAACAGGTACTTTTTCAACTCAGCTGCTGCATGAACAAACAGTGAACGCACAGTGGGCAGCTCTGCCAGTCCGTTCAGCAGGCCAAAGTCATGGATCATACCGTTGTAACGGATGGTGGTTGCTTTCACACCGGCTTCGTCCAGTTTACGGCCGTATGCCTCGCCTTCGTCACGGAGAATATCGTTCTCTGCTACCTGGATCAATGCAGGGGGCAGGCCTTTTAACTGGTCTGTAGTAGCTTGTAGCGGTGAGTGGAAGATCTCTTTACGCTGGGCCGCATCAGTAGTATACTGGTCAAACATCCACTTCATCAGAGAGGCGGTTAAGAAACGGTCTTCTCCGAATTGTTTCCACGATTCACGTTCCGGATTGTAATCTGTCACCGGCCACATCATTATCTGCAGTTTAATTTCCGGGCCGCCTTTGGCTTTTGCCATCAGGGTAGTGGCTGCTGTCATGTTACCGCCTACGCTGTTGCCTACTACTGCCAGTCTCTTTCCGTCTACATTGATCTCACTGCCATGCTCTGCCACCCATTTGGTAGCGGCATATATTTCATTGATGGCCTGGGGATACTGCGCTTCCGGAGAAGGCGTATAGTTCACGAATACGGCTGCTGCACCGGACAATACTACCAGGTCTCTTACCATACGTTTGTGAGTAGGAAAATCGCCCAGGATCCAACCGCCGCCGTGTATAAAGATGAATACGGGCAGTGTGCCGGTGGCGCCTGCAGGGCGTACAATATTCAGCTTAATGGTGTAACCGTCTGCAGTGATGGTCTTTTCTGATTCTTCAATGCCGGAGAGGTCAACTTTAACGGAAGCCTGTGCGCCTACCAGTACGTTGCGGGCGTCTTCTTTGGACAGACTTTCTACAGGCGCACCGTCGCCGGTATTCAACAATTTGAGGAATGCTTTAGTGCCGGAATCGATGCGGGGATCTTCTGCCCAATTTACAACAGTGCCGGGTTTTAATGTGGCTGTAGTACTCATGGTTAATAATTTTAAAGGGTGATGCGTAGTCTTTTGTTCGAGGTGTAAAGATGCCGATGGATAATTCGCTGATCAATGTATATGTAAGGGAATTATTTGTACAAATTATCGGCCAGATAAAGATAAGGATAGGAGAGACACCGTGCAAGCATTGGCGCCTCTCCTGGTATATAATTATGCTTTAACAGTTTCCAGGGCAGGAGCAGCAGGAAAATCAACCGGTATCCTGGTGGCGCCGAAGAGGTAGTTGGTAATGGTCTTATCAGCAATCACAGTGATCAGGTCTACCAGGTTCTCTTCAGTATAGCCGGCGGCATAAAAGGCATCCAGCAATGCTGCATCAGGTTTACCTTTAGTTTCCACGAAATTCACAGAAAGTTTAGCCAGGATATCGTATTTGCTATCGAAAGAAGCAACGCCACTGCGGATCTCCAGGATCTGGTCATCGCTAAAGCCATTCAGTTTGGCGAGGGCAGTGTGGGCGGCGCTACAGTATTCACAACCATTGGCCTGGCTTACTGCCAGATTGATCACTTCTTTCTCTTTTGCCTTCAGTGAGCTTTTTGCATTGGCAAGGCCGAGGTAAGTAGCAAGGCCATTTTCAGACAGGGCCATGGTGGCGAAGAGGTTAGGTACTTTACCAAGTTTCTTGGTCAGGGCGTCGAAGATCTGCTGGTTAGCGGCTGATACGGTTTCTCTGGTGGGTACTGTGATCGTTTTCATTTTATATCGTTTTTTATTTTTTCGTTGTCGTTATTGACGATGTAAAATTGCAACGATTTCAGTCCCTTAAGAATAGACAGATTTCCCGAAGACTTGGCGTTTTTTCCCTAAGCCCTGGTTTGGAGTGTTTTTTTGAAGTCGGAGGGGCTCATGTCCGTTTGGTTCTTAAAGAAGCGGCTGAAATGGGCGGCATCCTCAAAACCCAGGTCCATCGCGATTTCCTTGGCTGATTTGTCTGTATAATGAAACAGGCGCTTGGCTTCCAGGATCAGGCGGTCCTGGATCACCTGAAGGGGCGATCTTTCATTGTACAGGGCAAAGAGGTTAGACAGCGTTTTGGGCGATTTATTCAACTGGTTGGCGTAGTACTGTACCTGGTGCTGTTTCTTATAGCTATCCTCCACCAGCAGGTTAAAGTGGCGGATGATATCCAGCTTCCCGTTATTCAGCTTTGTCTGGTCCACATGCTGTTTCTTCCCCAGCCGGGTGATCTTGATGATCAGCCTTACCAGCAGGGCCCTGAGCATAGTAGCCTGGATCTCGTCCGCATCTTCCAGCTCGTCCTTGAACATCTCCAGCAGCAGGGCCATTTTATGCTGATCTGTTTCGTCCAGGCCGATGAACATCGCCCCGGAGGAGAAGATGAAGCCAACGCAGCTTACTTCCTTATCGTGGTCGATGATGCAGTAAAAATCCCGGTTGAACTGCCAGGCAGTAATGTCTGCAGGTCTTTCAAAGCGGAAAGACTGGTTGATCAGCAGGGGCAGGATGCTGTTGGCCGGGAACTGATAGCTTACTTCGTCGATCACTACCTGTTGATCCGCCCCGGTATTCCAGGCAATGGTGAGGTATTTATTATGCAGGTCGCGGGTAAAGAACTGCCGGTCAAATGCCGCTTCTTTTTCTACCAGTAATAATTCGCCGCCGGTGCCCGGGTCTTTGAAAAATAATCTCATCGTATGGTTCCTTGCTTTACAAATCTGCGATAAAAAATACAATTATATCCATTATATGTCAATTGCCGGGCGTGTCAATGGAGGCTAGTTTTGCTGCATCCATTAAAATAAAAGCACGCACCATGAGAAAAAGTATCTTTATTGTCATCTGTTTATTGTCCGCCTTTATCACCCAGGCACAAACGGGCCCTGTTAAAAACATTCTGCTGATCCACGGTGCTTTTGCCGATGGTTCAGGATGGGAAGGCGTGTACAAGATCTTATCTGCCAAAGGGTATAATGTGACCATTATACAAAATCCCCTCAGTTCCCTGGAAGATGATGTGGCGGCCGTAAACCGCGTGCTGGACAAGATTGAAGGTCCTGCTATACTGGTAGGCCATTCCTGGGGTGGCGCCGTGATCACCCAGGCAGGGGCGTCTCCAAAAGTAGCCGGACTGGTATATGTGGCCGCCTTTCAGCCCGATGCCGGGGAAACCGTATTAGGCCTTGCCACTTCTGTACCGCCTGCGCCTGAAAGCGGTATCATGCCTCCTGATCCCGCTGGGTTTATCTACTACGATGCGGCTAAATTCCACGCTGGCTTTGCAGCAGACCTGCCCAAGGATAAGGCGGCCTTTATGTACGCTTCGCAGGGCGCCTGGTCGGCCAAAGGTCCTACTACCCCGCTGACAGCAGCAGCCTGGAAAACAAAGCCCTCCTGGGCAATATTGGCTACAGAAGACAAAAGCATTGTTCCCAACCTGCAGCGTACTATGTACCAACGCTCCGGGGCTAAAGTAACGGAAATCAAAGGTAGCCATGTGGTCTTTATTTCCCACCCCAAACCAGTGGCGGATGTGATAGAGGCTGCTGCAACTGGCAGTGTGACTAAGCAGTGATAATATTAGTAATATAAGGGGCTATGAGTGCCCCTTATATTATTTTATATTTATCCCTCAAAGTATCACCACGTATGAAGCTACTATTTGCCGGTTGCGCGCTGCTCCTATGCATGACAGCCTGCCGGAACCACGTTAATGGGCCCGATTATAGCGGATGGAAAACCTATGCAGGATCAAAAGACGGGATCCGCTACTCCTCCAACGACCAGCTTAACACCGGCAATGTGGCCGGCTTACAGGTAGCCTGGACCTACTGCTCTCAGGACAAAGACACCGGCAATCATTCCCAGAATCAATGCAACCCCATCATGGTAGACGGCGTGCTGTACGGCGTTACGCCCCGGGTAAAATTATTTGCCCTGGACGCCGCCACCGGCGCTATAAAATGGCTGTTTGACCCCGCCAGCCTGGAACCCGATACAGCAGAGCAAGACCCTTTTGCCTTCTTTAAAGTAAGCCGGGGCGTTATGTACTGGCAGAATGAAGATGGGACCGATAAGCGGATCCTGTACAGCGCAGGCGCCAAATTATTTGCTATCAACGCTGCCAATGGACAGCCTATAAAGAGCTTTGGCGATAAGGGCTATATTCTGCTGGATATTGACCTTGACCGGGACACCTCCTCCTATAATAAATTTATCGCCGCTACTACCCCTGGCATCATCTATAAAGACCTTCTTATTACCGGAATGCGGGTAGCTGAATCTGCCGATGCTGCGCCGGGCCATATCAGGGCCTTTGATATCAAGACTGGTAAACGGGCCTGGATCTTCCACACCATTCCGCAGCCGGGAGAAAAAGGCTACGATACCTGGGAAGATAAAGACGCCTGGAAGAAATTTGGTGGCGCTAACAGCTGGGCGGGTATGTCGCTGGATGAGCAGAGAGGTATTCTCTATGTGCCTACCGGCTCTATAGGCGGCGATTTTTACGGTGGTATCAGGAAAGGGCAGAACCTCTTCGGCAATTCGCTGATAGCGCTGGATGCCGCCACCGGTAAATATCGCTGGCATTACCAGTTTGTGCACCACGACCTCTGGGACCGCGACCTGGCTGCCAACCCTAACCTGGTGACCATTGAGCGGGATGGTAAGAAGATTGATGCGGTAGCGCAGATCACCAAGCACGGGTACATCTTTGTATTTGACCGTACCAATGGCCAGCCGGTGTTTCCTATTAAAGAAGTGCCCGTACCCGCTTCTGACCTGCCGGGAGAAACGCCCTGGCCTACACAACCTATTCCTGCATTGCCGGAGCCTTTTGCACGGCAGCATTTTGACTCCACCCAGGTATGGGGCCTGACGCCGGAAAAGCAAACTGCATTGATGGAAAAGTTCCGCCAGGTAAAGTATAATACCATGTTTACCCCTCCCAGCAAATCTGGGGTGTGGATCTTTCCGGGATTTGATGGTGGCGGAGAATGGGGCGGCTCCGCAGTAGATCCCGAAACCGGTATTTTATACGTGAACAGCAGCGAACTGCCCTGGTCATTAACCATGATAGATGTACCTGCAAAGAATGGTCATGATCTCTCTATTAAAGGCGTGGGTAAAACCGTATACGGCAAATATTGCATGTCCTGCCACGGCACAGAACTGAAAGGCAATGGCAGCTCCTACCCTTCGCTGGTTGAATTGCATAAAAAATATAAACCGGAACAGGTGCAGGATATTATTGAGCATGGCAAAAACATGATGCCTGCCTTCACACAACTGGAGCCCAATGAAAAACAAGCGCTGCTGGCTTTCCTCATGCATCTCGAAGATAAAGAGCCCGCTTCGAAGGCAGTGGCCAAAGCTATTACCGCAGCCAGTGTTGATGAAAAGAAAAGTATACTGGATGAAGTACCCTATACTATGACGGGTTATAACCGTTTCCTGGACAGCGATGGCTATCCGGGTATCAAACCACCCTGGGGCACACTGAATGCTGTTGACCTTAACAGCGGTAAACTGTTATGGAAAGTGCCGCTGGGTGAGTATACCGAGCTAAGTAAAAAAGGCATTCCCCCTACCGGTACCGAGAATTACGGCGGGCCACTGGTAACAAAAGGCGGACTGGTATTTATTGCCGCCACTAAAGACGAAAAGATCAGGGCCTTTGACAAAGCCAGCGGGAAAGTATTGTGGGAAGCGCCCTTACCCGCCGCCGGATATGCCACCCCTGCCACATATATGGTAAACGGCAGGCAGTATGTAGTGATCGCATGCGGAGGTGGGAAGATCGGCAGTAAGTCTGGCGACAGCTATGTAGCATTTGCATTACCGGAAAAGTGATCATGCTTCTTCCCTCCCGAACAACTTACGCAATTCCGGCTTGGCCCTTTCCAGCACCTTATGCTGGCGGGCCGACAGGTTATCGCCTGCCCTGTTGATATAGAAGGTCAGCATAGACATGGCGGAACGATAGGGACTGGATTTTCTGCGGTGGCTATGTTCTGCGGATGATTTCAATGAAGCGGCGATCTTCTTCGGATCAGTAGATTTGAAAATATCTTTCTTCAGGTCCATCGCGTTGCTGGTGGCCGTTACCCTGGCAGACCATTTCCTGGTTCGCCTGGGGGATGTGCTTTTCTTTGTAGCCATATTTTTACTGTTTACTAAAACCAGGAACAAAATCGTTCCAGAAAAACAGAGTAACTGAGATGACCTTGCCGCTGCTGCATTTCATCATCAATATGTAGCTTTCGTTATACAATACAGCTTTGAAAAGATCAGCCCGTTTTACTTTCATGCCCTGGCGCTAACAGGCATATTTTTTGGCCTTTTCCTGTTGTCATGAAAGTAACTACACCTGTTATACTAACTGTCAACTGTGGTTCGTCCAGCCTGAAGTATGGGCTGTTCAGCCAGTCAGACACACCGGAACAATTGCACAGCGGCCAGATCCGTGATATCGGCAAATTGCCTGTTAAAGACATGGAAGCAGCCGTGGATCAGCTGATCGCCGTGCTGAACGAGCGCTTCAGTGATTACGAGATCACTGCCGTGGGGCATAGAATGGTGCAGGGCGGCCTGCAGCATATGGAACCGGAGAAAGTAACTGATCAATTACTATCGTCGCTCAGCAAACTGACCTCGCTGGCGCCGGATCATCTGCCGGCTGAACTGGCCGCCATCCGGGCTTTTGCGCAGGTATTTCCGCGGGCCACACAGATCGTTTGTTTTGATACGGCCTTTCATCAGCACATGCCTTTTGTTGCGCGTCATTATGCACTGCCCCGGCGGCTCTGGGAGCAAGGCCTCCTGCGCTATGGATTTCATGGCCTGTCGTACGAGTACATTATGCAACAGCTGCAGCAAACAGCACCGGAAACGGCTAATGGCAGGATCATCATCGCCCACCTGGGAAACGGCGCCAGCATGGCGGCTGTGCATAAAGGCCACAGTATAGATACTACCATGGGCTTAACACCCGCGGGCGGACTGGTAATGAGCACCCGCCCCGGAGACCTGGACCCGGGCGTAATACTCTACCTGCTGAAAGAACAAAAGATGAGCACAGATGAATTGAATGAGCTGCTGAATAAACAGGCAGGATTAAAAGCAGTATCCGGTAAGGCGTCTGACATAGAAGATCTGCTGGAAACCGCGTCTGAGCATGATCATGCCGCAGAAGCAATCGATCTTTTCTGTTACCAGGCAAGAAAGTACACCGGCGCACTGGCAGCAGCCATGGGCGGGCTGGACACTTTCATCTTTACAGGCGGCATTGGAGAACATGCACCGGAGATCCGTCAACGCATATGTGAAGGACTGGAATTCCTGGGTATGCATATTGATACCATACAGAATGAACAAGCTGCAGCCGTTATATCTGCCCGCGGTAGCGCCGTTGTCATCCGGGTGATACCCACCAGCGAAGAACAGATGATCGCGCAACATACCCGGCAATGGCTACAGCGGCATTAAACTAACAATTATGGCTACACTGGAAGAAGAGCAACTGCAATTAATAGATAAATACTGGCGGGCCGCCAATTACCTGGCGGCCGCACAGCTGTATCTGCAGGATAATCCTTTGCTGAAAGCACCTTTACGGCCGGAGCATATCAAGCCGCGCCTGCTGGGGCACTGGGGCACCTGTCCGGGACTGAACCTGATCTACGCACATTTAAACCGCCTGATCACAGCAACAGACGCCAATATCCTGTTCATCTGCGGGCCTGGTCACGGCGCACCTGCCGTACTGGCCAATAGTTACCTGGAAGGTACTTTCTCAGAAACCTATCCTGCTATTACGCCTGATGAAAAAGGTATGCGCTTGTTCTTCCGGCAGTTCTCCTCTCCCGGTGGTATACCCAGTCACGTTAGTCCGCATACGCCAGGTTCCATGCATGAAGGCGGTGAGCTGGGCTATGCATTGGCACATGCCTTTGGCGCTGTATTCGATAATCCCGGGCTGATAGCCGCCTGCGTAGTAGGCGACGGCGAAGCGGAGACCGGACCGCTCTCAGGCAGCTGGAAATCCATTAAGTTCCTGAACCCCGCCAGAGACGGGGCCGTATTGCCCATCGTACACCTGAACGGTTATAAGATCTCCGGGCCTACCGTAATGGCGCGCATGACGGATGATGCGCTGGCCTCCCTGTTTCGCGGACATGGATACGAGCCGATATTTGTAACAGGTAATGAGCCCATGCTGGTGCATGCCCTGATGGCGCATGCTTTGGATAAAGCCTATACTGCTATCAGCGACATACAATCGCTTACCAGGAAGGAGGCCACCGCAGTGCATACCTGGCTGCCCTGGCCCGTGATCATCCTGCGCACCCCCAAAGGCTGGACCTGCCCCAAAGAGTGGGAAGGAAAACCCCTGGAAGGCAGTTTCCGCGCGCACCAGGTACCCATTATGCATGTAAAGGAAAACCCGGAAGCATTGGCATTGCTGGAGCAATGGCTGCACAGCTATCATGCAGAAGAACTGTTTGACAAACAGGGCCGACTGATTCCCGAACTGAGAGACCTTGCTCCTCATGGACGGCGGCGGATGAGCGCCAACCAGCATACCAATGGCGGCTTACTCTTGCGGGATCTAAAATTACCCGATTACAGGGAATATGCGGTACCCATTGAAACACCCGGTGTAACCGTAGCGGAGAGCACTTCTCAGCTGGGAAAATTTCTGCGGGATATATTTACGCTGAATGAGGCGGAACAGAACTTCCGCTTGTTTTGTCCGGATGAAACACATTCCAACCGCCTGCAGGCGGTGTTTGAAGTGACCAAGCGCTGTTTCATCGAACCCGTACTGGGTACGGATGAAGATCTGTCGCCCAACGGCCGCGTAATGGAAGTGCTCAGTGAGCACCTTTGCCAGGGCTGGCTGGAAGGCTACCTGCTCACGGGCAGGCATGGCATCTTTCCCTGCTATGAAGCCTTTATTACGATCATCGACTCCATGTTCAACCAGCACGCCAAATGGCTGAAGATGTGCCGGGAACTGCCCTGGCGAACGGAGCTCGCATCACTTAACTACCTGCTTACCTCGCATAGCTGGCGGCAGGACCATAACGGCTACAGTCACCAGGGACCTGGTTTTATTGATACAGTGGCCAATAAAAAAAGCTCCGTGGTGCGGATCTATCTGCCGCCGGATGCTAACTGCCTTTTATCCGTGATGGATCACTGTTTCCGTACCCGCAACTATGTGAACGTGATAGTAGCCGGTAAACAACCCGAACTGCAATGGCTGGATATTAAAAGCGCAGAAACCCATTGCGCACAGGGCGCATCCGTATGGGAGTGGGCGGGTAACGATCAAGGCCATACGACCGATGTAGTATTGGCTTGCGCGGGAGATGTGCCCACACTGGAAACGGTAGCTGCCGCCTGGCTCTTACGTAAACACCTACCACAATTGAAAGTAAGGGTAGTAAATATCGTCAGCCTCCTGGCATTATCTCCCAAAGCCTATCACCCGCATGGGTTAGAGGATGCACTCTTTACGCAGCTTTTTACAGATGAAGCGCCTGTTATCTTCGCCTTTCATGGCTATGTGCGCATTATTCACGATCTTGTACACGGACGGCCGAAGCCTACCCGTTTTCATGTGCGGGGCTTTATGGAAGAAGGCAGTACCACCACTCCGTTTGATATGGTGGTGCAGAACAACATCAGCCGTTATCAGCTGGCGCTGGAAGCCATCCGTCGAGTGGAGCGGATACAGGGACAAGCCGCACCTGCAGTACAATACTTTGAATCACAATTAAAAAAACATCCTGCCTATATCAGGGAGCACCTGGAAGACATGCCGGAAGTAAAACACTGGAAGTGGGAATAAAAACCACGAATTTCAGGGATGCCTCCTTTTAAGCGCAGGAAATACTTTTACGTATGCATCTCTGTAAAAAGATCAACAGGCCTTTATTACTTGTTTCCAGTCTTCTTTTATCCTGCACGCTGTTTGCCCAGGACAGCAAATATGCCGGCCGTTATAACGGTTCGCGCCATGAACTGGCGCAGGAAATAATACTGCTACCCGACCACCGTTTCATTTACAGCTCTTCCTACGGCGCGTCTGACGAGCTGTTAAGAGGCAAATGGAAGGTACGGAATGATACCCTGCTGATACAGGAAGAGCAGATTGACAGACCACCTTTTGCCGTATACGGCCGATATAATGATACCATCAGCCAGGGCCGCCAGTTCACTTTTAACGACTATTCACAGAACGTGGAGATCGTTTTCGGTTTTGACAGCGGAACGGCGGTAGACAGTTTCCGGAGGCTGTTCAGCCCCGGCCAGACCACCTTCTCGCACCGGGAAAAGCTGCGGGTGATCAGCAAACCGGTGCAGGTATTTTCACTGGCCATGCCATCTGTAAAAGTCCTGTCATCCTCTCTATATGACATCTACGATTTCACTCCCTCCAACATGAACGAGCTGCGCTTGTTCTATGTAGCGCCACGGATAAGGGATTCCGTTCCTATCCGGGCTATTGTGAAGAACGACTCGCTCTGGTTCGTTACCGCAGAAGAAGGTCTGAAGGCTTTCGGTATACGGGAGCCGTTAGCCCCTTCCCTCCGGGAGTATGATGAAGTGTTCAGTCAGCGCGACATAATGGTACCTGATTCCATCCGCATGAGCGGTGATATGTATTACCTGCTGAGACCCGCTGCCTCCAGGTCTGCGGAAGTACACATCAGCAATGCACGCCCGCATTTTGCCCGCGATGAAGAAGACGAAGCAGAAGTAGATGCTGCAACAGCGCCTACGGTTCCGGTGGTGGATGTAGTAGCCCCTCCTCCCCCGCCGGCGCTACCAAAGAAGAAGAAAAAACAATAGCACAATGGCTGAATACTGTCGCTTTCAGCCATTGTTTGAATTATACAATTATACGTTTGAAAGCTACAACAGCCGGACCACCTTGCTGCTCTAATTTTGTTGCTACAAAACACACAAATTATGAGCACCAAGAAAACATGGTTTATAACAGGCGCATCAAAAGGTTTAGGCCTTTCTCTCGTAAAACAGTTACTGAATCTCGGCCACCAGGTAGCCGCTACCTCCAGGAGCCTGGATGATCTCAATAATGCAGTAGGTGAAAACAACACCAATTTCCTCGCTTTAACTGCCGACCTGAAAACAGCAACCAGCGTAAACAAAGCAGTGAATGCTGCTATTGCCCGCTTCGGCAAATTAGATGTAGTAGTGAACAATGCAGGCTACGGACTGGCAGGCAGCCTGGAAGAGCTGAGTGACAAGGAATCCAGGGATAACTTTGACATCAATGTATTCGGCGCGTTGAATGTGATTCGCAGCGTGATGCCGCACTTAAGGAAACAAGGCTCCGGCCATATCCTCAACATCTCTTCCATTGCAGGTCTTACAGGCAGCTTCCCTGGCTTTGGTATTTACTGCGCAACCAAATTTGCACTAAACGGACTTTCTGAATCGCTGGCTGCAGAAGTAAAACCTTTCGGCGTTCATGTTACCCTGGTACAACCAGGTTACTTCAGAACATCGTTCCTTACAACGGATTCCCTGCGGGTACCCGCCAATGAGATAGCAGCATACAAAGAAGTAAGGGATGTACAGGCTTTCCATCAGAACGAGATGAACGGCAACCAGGCAGGCGATCCTGAAAAAGCAGCTGCTGTGATGATCAAAGTAGCGAATGAGCAAAACCCTCCGCTGCACTTGTTCCTCGGCGAAGATGCTTACAACATGGCATATGGAAAAATCGATGCATTAAAAAGCGATCTGGAAGCATGGAAAGCAGATACCATCTCCACGGCATTTGAAGGCAGCGTTGTGGCGCAGTAATACATTTTGATCCATATATATATCAGAACAGTTCATCTTACGGTGGGCTGTTCTTTTATTGTTAATCCCTGCCGATGCAGAAATTACCATCTTCATTCAACTGTACAAATTGTTGTGGAGTGACGCCCGTGTAGTGTTTAAAGTCCTTGATAAGGTGGCTTTGATCGTGATAGCCGAACTGTACGATGAGATCGAACCAGTTCACTTTCGTATCGGGATGATTCTGCAGATGAGCAAGCACCTGTTTGAACCGCAGGAAGCGGACCAGCTCCTTCGGAGAATAACCAACATATTTTTGAAAGCGCAGCTGTATAGCGCGCTCTGACACTCCATACTTACCGGCGATCACCTTTACCGGATTTACCAGGGGATTATGAATATCGTCTACATGATCCAGCACCTGCCTGGTAGGCGCTTCGCTTTGGACGATGTTTAACAAGAGGTAATCTGTGAGCGCGGCGATCCGTTTTTCCGGATCAGTGATGGCAGCCAGTAAATGCCAGAGTGCTTCCAGTTCCCGGGTGTGTTGGTTCTTCAAACGGTAAAAGCCGTCCAGTATAAATTGCAGCACCAGCAGATCGCTCCCTGCTTTGAGCTCGTAATTCATCATGCGGCGTAAAGGCCCCAGGATACCGATGTGGTCAATGGTATGCTCTCCCGGTGCTTCATCACCGAAAGAAAAGATTACCGGCGCGCCAAAATTAAAGACGACCATCATTTCCAGGTTGGGCGATAAATGGTGTAGTTGCAGCGGCATATCCGGCGGTGTGGTGAGCGCATAGAAATGGCTCAATACGCCTGCCAGGCGGGGATCAACCGGGTAACGTTTTCCAAAGTCCGCCATAGATGATTGTTTGTGGCGCTAACTTAGTGAAATTCAGCCAATGTTCCCGGAGGCAGGTAATTAAATTGCTCCAGCTGATCCAATGACTGGATGTGTTTGCAGACGCCATTGGTCAGCAGCATGAGTTGGGTGCTGGTACTGATAATATTGTGGTAGTCGTGATCGGTTATGATGAACCCTTTTGTGTGGCGGTATGCTTTGATCAGTTCTGCGATCCGTTCCCGGTAGAGGGGTTCCATACCTGAGAAAGGCTCATCTATCAGCACAAATTTCACGTCCAGGTTCAGCAGGAGCAATATTTCGAGGTACCTCAGCTCTCCGCCGGAAAGCTGGTTAACGTATTTGTCCAGGTGGGGCCCAATTCTTTCATTCTCCTTTATGTTTTGCTTTGCATCCTTAGCGTCAATAAAAATGTCAATGATCTTCCTGATACGTATATCTGCAGGCAGAAAACGGTGTTGTGGTAAATAGGCGATCTGATCTTTTTGTTTATAAGGGTAAGGACAGGGTCTGCCATTGATCCTGATGTTGCTGTTAGCGGCCCTCACCGTACCGAAGATGATCTTTAACAAGGTGGATTTGCCGCTGCCGTTCCTTCCAAGGAGGCCGGTAACATCACCTGTTTCGCATTTCAGGTATACGTCTGTGAGCAGTTCTTTCGTTCCGTAGCTCATTTGTACGCTATCGACTTCCAGCAGATGTTTCATAGGCCGATTATTTTTCTTGCGATCATATAAACGGCCAGGAGTGGCAGTAACATCAGGTAAGTCAGTATGATCAAACGAAACTTTGAGAATCCCTTATTGTAATAGAAATAGTACTGCTTCTTGTGCCTTAACTCGTAAAAAAATAAGGAGAGTAAGAACCCACCTGTAAAAAGCGAGCACCAGAAAGTATTTAGAAAAGCAAGTATAGACCTTTCGGCGCCAACGTATGCGAATAGCGCCGTTACGACGGAGAACAAGATATTGAACCGCTGTGTGGATCTGAAGTAATGAAGCAGCACCTGTTATTTTTGGGGAAATTAGTCTAAATATCTTTTAAGGTTTGTTAAAATTAATTGAGTACATTAATATACTCTATACCAGACTGTATGCATCTTTACATTCCCAAAGGCATCCTTAAAGACTTCGTGGAATCTATTGCTTTCCTGAGTGAAGGCGGCACCGGTGTTGCGTTTCAACGCATGTACCAGGCGATCATCATTAACATGGGCCCCAATTTTATGGTATCAGATATTTATTCTGCATCTCCTCAAAAAAAGGAACATACCGACACCATCTGGATCAATGGCAAGCAGGACAGGCCCTTCATGCTGGAGAGCGGCGGAACTACCGCAATGTACGCAATCGGGCTTAAGCCGGGCATGCTACCGTATCTGGCCAGTTTACCAGCCATCGCAACTAATGACCTGGCGGTAGGCGCCGAGCATTGGACATCCAAAGAAATATTTAACCTTCGGGAACGATTATTTGAATGCACTGATATTCATTCAGGATTCCTGTTGATAGAAGAATACCTCACGGGACTATTGGTAAAAAAAGACTTTCACCAACTGGAAAAAGTACAATGGCTGGGCAGGGCTATAAGGACCGGCACGGTGGAGGAGATCTGCCGCACGATGGGTATTACCCGCAAAAAGTTACGCAGTGAAATGCAGCACTACTTCGGAGGTGCTGCCAAAAACATACAGGGCATCATCCGCTTCAATAATACGCTGTCCGCTATCGCCAATAATCGTTTCCAGTCACTTTCCACCCTGCATATCTATTACGATCAGGCGCATTTCATCAATGATTTCAAAGCCCGGGCAGGCATTACCCCGCTACAGTACCAACGCTTGTGCAGGCAATATCCTGCTATTGTACATACTCCCAATTTTATTCCATTGGAAAGGGAAACATTTTTACAATTTATTTCTTCCCGTCTGGTATAACTTTGCTGCCATATCCATCATTAAATCCAACATCTATGACAGCATCTATTGGCAATCCGGTTGTCCATTTCGAAATCGGCTGCAGGGACCTGGAAAAAACAACGGCCTTTTATACGGGCTTATTTGGCTGGGCGCCGGTGAGCGTACCCATGGCTTCATTGCTGAACACTAATTCGCAGGAAGGTATACAGGGGCATATCACTGCGCTGGGACATGAGCCGCACAATTATGTCACATTTTACATCCAGGTAACGGATATCCATGAAAGCCTGCTGCAGATAGAAAAGGCAGGCGGGAAAAAGTTGATAGGGCCCGTTACGCTTCCGGACAATAAGCAGTTTGCCTGGTTCACGGATCCGGAAGGTAATATGGTGGGATTGGTAACTCCCTGATCAGGCGCCATTGGCGTGCTCATTTTTACTGTAGATCTGGTTACACTTATCTGCCATTTCATGCAGCATAGCGTCCATATCATTCACCAGCTTTTCGATATGCATTAAGAAGGGCAGGTTATCCGGGTTGGCCAGGTTGTCTTTGTCCAGCTGGGCAAATAATCCCAGCAAAGACGCCACAGGCATGCGCAGGCGGTGAGAGCTGATAAAGGCGACATCTGTCAGCAGGCGGCTCCTTTCTTCCAGTTGCTGCTCAAATTTTTTTCTTTCGGTGATATTGGTCTGGATGATAATATGCTTTTCTATTTCTCCGGCTGCATTTACGATGGGAGTGATATCCATCACCACCCAATAAGGTTCTCCGGTGCTGGTATAGTTTAATATTTCCACCACACAGGGCTGGCCGCCGGCCAGCTTCTCGCCGATCTCGTGCACAATTTTCTGATCGGTGCCTTCTCCGTGCAGGAAAGAATGGGGCTTCAGTCCTTTGACCTCTTCCAGGGTATAGCCGCTGATATCTTCGAAGCTTTTGTTCACCCATTCAATGCAGGCGTGTTCGTCTGTAATGATAACAGGGTTATGGGTCATACTGGCCACCAGGGAAAGGCGGCGGATCTCCAGTTCCTGTAATTTTCTGTCAGTGACATCCCGCGCCATACAGGCAACACCGGTGATCGTACCGTTATGGAAGATGGGGTCAAACGAGATCTCCATGTATTTCCAGCTTTCCTCTCCTGATTCCACTTCCAGGTCGATCAGCTGCTTTTCGCCGTGAAGGCTTTTCTCATAGTGTGTCTGCCATGGTAGAGATGGTTCCTCAATACCGATGAGCAACGCAGATCTGCCTTTGAAGATCCTGTTGGCGGCGATCACCTCCAGCTGGGTGTTCACCGCCCAGATCATGTTCTGTGAGCTGTTGATGATGGTTTTCAGCAGCTGTTCCTGTTTGTTCAGTGCTTCACCGGCCAGGTGCGCAGCGGTCACATCAAAGATGCTGATCACTTCTGCAGCTTCACCGCCATAGGTGATCACGAAGGATTCGATCCTTACATACATCAGGCTGCCATCCTTCTTACAATGGCGCCAGATACCGGAAGGGTTGTATCCTGGTAAAGCCGGGTATTCACGGTTCTCACGCAAGCGGGTAATGTCTTCCCTGGGACGTATTTCCAGGATGGTCATTTGCAGAAATTCTTCGCGGGTGTATCCATATAGTCCAACAGCAGCATCGTTTACTTCCAGGAAGCGGAAATCCTGCTTACTGTAGATCCACATCGGTTGCGGATTTTCCCGGAACATACGGATATAGGCTTTTTCAGAGGCATTCAGCTTGTTACGGTAGTTTTTGAAGAGGATGTATAGTACTACAGAAGATAACAGTGCAAATATGATCCCTTTGTAATGCAGGAGCCAGGTTAACAGTTTTGGATCAACGTGGCCGGTAAGCACCGTGATCAGAAAATCTACAAACAGGGCCCAGATTATAGCACAGATCGCATAGACAATAACGGTTGTCAGTGGTGATGTCGGTTTAGACATAAGCAAGCTTTCACGGATTCCTATATAAGATATAGAAATCCGGGCACTAAATAAAATAATGTTTATAGATGAGACGGGTATACGTTTTTTACATTACTGGTTGGTGGTATGATGGCGTTAAGCAACTGCCGTTTTTGCTGCCAGGCGTTCACATCTCCGTTCACTTCTATCCGTTTCCTTTTCTTTGTTGCTGTAATGAGCGTACCAATCACTGCGCCACCGGCAAGCCCCAATGCGAATCCTGCTCCTGCACCGAAACTTTCATCGAAATGGGGAGCATAAGTGCCGGAGCCACTGTCGCCGGTCGCGATCAGGCCCGCAAATAAACCTATAAACGCTCCCACTCCAGCCCCAATGGCAACAGGCTGGCCAACCGGGATTCCTGTTTTAATAAAACCGATCTTAGTAACAGCGATCTCCACCTGCTGTTTATGACGCTGAACAATTACAGATGTATCGGTGGTGGCTACCAGGTCTCCTTTGGCGATCTGATCGCCATTGAGGTTAAACACACGTACAAATGTAGACTTGGCCTGCAGCTGCAACGTAAAGCAACATAATAACAGGACCAATAATGTAATGGCTCTCGTGTTCATAAGTATACTTTTTAACGTGGCATTATAAAAACGATTTGCTGATTGGGGAGAGAAAAAGCCGCTTTTTGGGGAACATCCATGTATAAATTACGAAATTTCCATCACTTCGCCGCAATAAGTTGCTGTATTTTCAGGCTATATGTAATATTCCACCGCTTATGAAGTTAGCCTTACTATTTGCTGTACTGTTATCCGTGCAAACCGCCATTGCACAAACGGGATTATCTCCTTTTGTGCTGACTGCCGCTCCGTCAAATGTTCCCACTGCGAAAGTGCCCGATGCACCATTAGCCGGTAACGGGGATATAGGCCTCACCTTTGCGGGCACGCCGGATCATCTGAAACTCTATTTCGGAAAAAATGATTGCTGGCGCGCTTACCCCGTATATCCTGGTGGCGGCATAGCCCTGCCGGGCGGCCTGGATATTATGATCAACGAACTCCGGGGCGCGCAATATGAAGCACAGCAAGTGCCCCGCAGCGCAGAGATCAAAGCTGTCTTTACCCAACCAGATACCAGGGTGAACGTGAACGCCTGGGTAGCCGCTATGCACAATACCGTTGTGTTGGAACTGACCAGCACTAAAACCTGCGACATAAAGCTGCATCTCTGGGCGCCGGAAGGTAATACCGGCATCGTAACCCGGGGCAGCACCCGTGATGTAACATGGGTTACCCGTTCTTTCGAAAATACGCCGCTGCTGGAATGGCCCTGCCATGTAGCGATGGCGATGAAAGTATTCCCTGCAGCCACCACGCTGCAAGCCGGGCAAACCATGACCATAACGGTTACGCTTTATACCAACCACGATAAAGCCCGCTGGAAAGAAGCTGCCATCCGCGATGCTGAAACCATGAGTACAGCGAAGATCGCGTCTATGCGAAAAGCGCACCTGCAATGGTGGAGCGATCTGTGGAAACGTTCATCCATCCAGATCGGGGATAGCATGCTGGAAAAATACTATTACACTTCGCAATATTTTTTTGCCTGCTCTTCACGCCCCGGAAAATTTGCACCAGGGATCTGGGGGCCTTTCATCACCCGCGATTCGGCTGCCTGGGGCGGCGATTACCACCTGAACTACAATTACCAGGCGCCTTACTGGGCGGCTTATTCCTCTAACTATATTGACCTTACTGATAATTACGATCAGCCTTTACTGGACTACATGGAGAAAGGACGATGGCATGCAAAAACGCTGCTGAACATGCGCGGCATCTATTACCCGGTAGGCATCGGCCCCAAGGGGCTCTGCACCACCCGCTGGCCGCTCACCCCGGAAGAGATGCTGGAGCGCTATGGCACCCGTGAGAACACGATAGACAGCGGCTATAAATTCCTGGGACAAAAGATCAATGCCGTATTTGGTGCAGGCAACATGCTGATGCGTTTTTACAGCACCTATGATGAAGACTATGCCCGCCGTATTTATCCTTACCTCCTGGCCTGCGCAGATTTCTGGGAGGACTACCTGAAATGGGAAAACGGACGTTATGTTATTGAAATGGATCACTACGGCGAGGTGTACCCGAACCTCCGTAATAAAGGGCAGTGGCGGCAGTTATTAGGCGACTATAATTCTACCCTCTCCCTGGGGTTGGTAAAAATGCTTTTCAAAGGTATGTTAGAGGTGAGCAGCTATCTTAAGACCGACGACAGCCGCCGTCAACATTGGGAGCATATTTACAAGCATTTAAGCCAGTTCCCCACCGAAGAAGAAGATGGTCGGGTAAGATTGAAAAGCGTGGAAAAAAGTCCTTCTGCATGGCACCAGCGGGCCATGGGACTGGCCCGTGTGTCTATTCACGGACTGGTCCTTCCCGGTGGGGTATGCGGCCCGGTTACTGACTCCGCCTTTAATGCCATCCTGCTAAGCGATGTTGCCCACTGGAAAGACCGGATGCAGCATCCCGGCGAGTGGGGCAATACCCTGGGCAACGGCATTGAAACCTGCTTTCCCGGCGCGGTAAGAGTGGGTTACAATGCAGATGAGATCCTTAAACAGCTGAAAGACCGTATCCAGGCTTCCGTGCTCCCTAATGGCTGGATCACCCAATCAGGTGGCGGCACAGAAACACTGGCGGCCGTACCCCTCACCATTAATGAAATGCTGTTGCAGAGCTATGAAGGCCGGGTAAGGGTATTCCCGAACTGGAACCATCAGCGCGACGCCTCCTTTAACACACTACGCGCCTACGGCGCATTCCTGGTAAGCAGCCGGCTGAGTGGTGGTAAGGTACAGTACGTGACCATACACAGTGAAAAAGGCCGTGACCTGGAAATAGAAAATCCCTGGGGAGAAAAGCCTGTTGTGGTACAACGGAATGGCAAAGCCGCTGAAAGCCTGAAAGGAAAGATATTCAGGATCCAAACAAAACCCGGGGAAACATTGCATTTGGTAGCCGGGAATCTATTATATTAGCCATGCATTTAAAACCCTAATGAATTATATAAAATTTTCCTACACCTATAACGTAGAAAAGCTCTGCGCTGAACTGGACGCGGTACTGCGGGAAGAGTGGCCATTGCACTTTAATACGCGGGACTTTAATGGCGACTGGCGGAGTATTTCTCTTCGCTCTGTGAGCGGAGAGAGCAAAGATATCTATGCACATTCCAACGGCACTTACAGTGATACCCCGGTGCTTGCGCTGATGCCCTATGTAAAAGAGATTCTTGATTCCTGGCAATGTGAAAAGGAGGCCGTACGTTTGTTGTCGCTGGCGCCTGGAAGTGTGGTGAAACCGCACAGGGACCCGGGCTGCGCCTATCATGACGGCAACTTCAGGATACATATTCCTATCATCACGAATCCCCAGGTGCGGTTTATACTGGAAGATGAACAGCTGCCCCTGAAAGCAGGAGAGTGCTGGTACATGAATTTCAGCGCTACGCACAGCATTATTAACAGTGGCAGCACCGCAAGGATACACCTGGTGATAGACGGCATCCGCAACAGCTGGACCGATGAGCTGTTCACCGCACATGGCTATCGTCTTACTGATAAAAACTCCGTTGAAAGCCTCGATGCCGCTACCAGAGAAAGGATGATAGAAGAACTGGAAAAAATGGACACCGCGGCATCCAGAGACCTGGTTGCCCGTTTAAAAGCAGCACAATAATGCAGGAAGCTTTGATTGCTAACTGGATCCCCTACCGGCTCAGTTATTCCGATAATGAATGGAATCTTAAATGGCTGGACCTGGGAAAGGAACGGATGATCCATCCTTTTTTTGATGAGACGATATTTGTTTGCAGATGCAGGCAAAAAGAGCGGTCATCTTTGGAAAGCGTGAGCCATGCAGATTTTCTTGCTGTTGCCTGCGAAGGTTTGGAGGCCCTTGCACCTTCAGCATTTATCTTTCACGTTTCCCGTTGCGGCTCCACTTTGTTATCACAGGCCTTTTCAGCGCCTGAAGAGAATATCGTTGTGGCAGAAGCGCCCTTGCTGGATGAGATATTGAGGGCGGGAGAAAAAGATGCACAACTGAGCACCACTACCAGGGAACATTGGCTCAGGTATGCCATCCAGTTAATGGGGCAACGGCGTAATTTCAAAGAGACCAATTACATCATCAAGTTAGACAGCTGGCATATTCATTTCTATGAGCTGTTGCGGGAATGGTTTCCGCAAACGCCGTTCTTCTTTCTATACCGGAGACCGGATGAGGTGATCGCGTCTCATGAAAAAAAGCGGGGTATACACGCCGTACCGGGAATGGTGAATGCCAACTTGCTCAAAACAGCTGAACCGGCTACTTACCAGGGCGATTTTAATCGTTATACGGCTGAGGTGCTGACCCAATATTATATAAAGCTGCAGGCTATTCATGGGCTTAATCACCCCGGCAATGATTTCTTTGATTATGGCGATGGTGTAAGGGAAATGGCGGAGCGTTTTAGCAGCTTTAGCGGCATTCCGATCAGTGACAGTGATGAAATAGACGCCCGTTTAAAGCATTACAGCAAGGCGCCGAAAGAGGTGTTTCAGCCGGTGCAGGTGTCTGAGAATGAGCAATACTTTTTTGAAGACTGTCATAATGCTTATGAGCGGCTAAAGGCCCTTATTCTGATATCCCGATGATCACACCAAAATTCCCATCTGTCTGCAGCTGATCTTTTTCAGGCAAGTACATACGGGATACAAAGCCATCAAGATATAAGGCATTCTTACATCCCAGGTTTTTAAAAAATAATGCAAAGTCGTAGAAGTTGATTTCCTTTTTCGACATGGCGAATACTATCCGGTTATCAGGTAGGATGCCAACTCCATTTCGTATGTTGAGATTGGCTGAGCCCTTTTTAAAGGCAGGATGTATCTCTCCGTCTATCACCAGCATAGGTCCGGATTGTGTAGCATACTTTACTTTGTTATTAACGAAATCGCTGCTTGTACAAACAATCGCTTTGTTGGCATTGGTAATGTAAAATACCCCATTTGGTTTCAGGTAGAAATTACCCTCACCGGATGCAGTGTTCAACGATGAAACAACATGTTTTTGTTGGATAAATAAGCCTAAAGGAGCGTTATTAGTCATAAACATACCACCGTTCATCGCAAAGACCAGCTTTTTACCTTTACTGCCAAGGTAATCTTTCAGGTTTTGAATGCTCTGCAGGATCGTTCCATTATCATCCTTCCAATACAGTTGTATGTCTTGCTTTTGCGGATCGGCGATGTAGCTAACTATAACATCATCATCTGCAGACTTTCCAGTCGTAAAAGAAAGAATGGCCATCAGCAGCACGACGCTTACAGCAGCAATAAAGATCAGTTTATGTTTCATAGGAGCTCATTTAAAGTAATAATACCAGTTACTTTGATAGTTTGTGTCAAAATTCTCTTTACTGTCCAGGTATATGGAAAAATCTCTCCTGTTAATATAACCAAATTCGTCATACTGCTTTAACAAGGCGTAGAAAAGATCAGTCCAGCTATTAATAACTTCACCGTCTGTATACGCTTTCACCTGTTCATCTGTAAAAAGAAAGAAACCCGGCTTAACTCCCAGAGAAGTAGCCATGATCAACCACAGATTTTGATCATTCAACTCCTCTTGTAACTGTTTGATCTTCTCCTGCGGAATTTTACTGACAGCTTCTGCCTTTGCAATCGGCTCAAAGGCGCCATAGATCACCCAGATATTTTTTGTACGATATGGTAATCGGGCTTCATCTGCCATTCTTGCGAACTCCTGCGCAATAGCTTGCTGCTCGCGGATCTTCATGCTTTTATTTCCATTCAGGAATTTTATTTCCTCCCACTCAAATTCAAAGCAGATCTGCAAACGAGGTATTTCTCCATCGTTAACAGTATCATGTATGATGTTTATAGTTTTAACACCATACTTCCTGTCAATCCATTGAGCAAGTGGCCTAAAGTCAGGGTTCATCTTCGCTTTTCCCTGCTTAATACGTTTGGTCTGTTGATATGACTGATCTGAAAAGGATAACATAATACTGAAAATAGTTGTTTTGCAGCGAAAAACAATCTCCTCTTCATTTCTTACTCATTTAAGCAAGCATCTCTCACCCTAATTGATAATACAGGCATAACAATGCCTTAACGCTAAGACCATATACGTTTTACAGTTTTGCAGCTTTAAATCACTGGCCTAGTACCAACCATATCGTACGAAAAAACCACCTGATCACACACTGTGAATGCTTCGAAACATTGCTTAAATCTATAAATAATGGCTCGTCACAACCAACGTTTTATTTTCCTGTTGTTCTTATTGCTTGCAACAACGCAGGCGCTGATCGCGCAAACAAACCTTGCGGGGATCACCGGACAAGTGGTTACTGCTGATAGCAAACCGCTTTTCCATGCTATCATTACAGTCAGGAACGAATCAACCGGCTTTACTGCCAGAACCGTATCTAATGAAAAAGGAGAATTCCTTTTAAAGGAGATCCCTTTAGGAACCCCGTATTCCGTGGTGGTTGAATCAATGGGGATGGCGACGCAGAAACAAACGGGCTATTCACTGAGCCAGGGCGACCTGTTAAAAGTATTCTTCCAGATGCAGGAAAAAACAGAAAACCTGCAGGAAGTTGTTGTCAGCACTTCTTCCCGGCGTAACAAGATCGAAAATATCGGTACTGCTACTGCCGTAACAGCAAAAGACATTAGCCGGCTGCCTGTGAACGGCCGCAACTTCACCACGCTGGCTGACCTGTCGCCTTTAAGCTCGGGCGCCAGCCTTGGCGGCCAGCTCGCATCTGCCACCAACTTTACGATTGACGGCATGGCCGCCAGGGGCACCATTTCCGGCGGTCAACCTACCGGCGCTTATGCCATTACCATGGAAGCCGTTCGCGAATTCCAGGTGGTAACTAACCAATATGATGTTACCTACGGCAATGCCGGGGGCGGTACTATCAGTACGGTAACCAAATCCGGAACGAATACGCTTAGCGGCAGCGCATTTACCTTCCTCCGTACCGACTGGCTTTCCAGCCCATACGGCTTGAATGCACAAAAGAGGAACCAGCCCTTCCACACTACCCAATATGGTTTTTCACTGGGCGGCCCGATCATCAAAGACAAAGCGCATTTCTTCGTGGCATGGGACCATCAGGCTAATACACAGCCGCTGCTGATCGCCCCTATTCAATCTGACGCTGACGCACTGCGTTACAATATTACGCAGACAACAGAAGAGAAGTTCCTCAGCATTGCACGCAGCAAATATGGTGTTGGCCCCACGCCGCAGTTTGGTCAGTTCAGCCGCTTTAAAAATACCCATGCACTGTTTGCACGTATTGATTGGCAGATCGGGAAAAAGAGCCTGCTGACCATCCGCGATAACTTTATCTACGACATGGACAACCAATCTGATGGCGACAATACCACCATCAACATTTTCGAAGTATACAGCACTCGTAAAAGCATCAACAACAGTGTCATGGCGGCGCTGCGTACCACTCTGAGCCCTAAGCTTACCAATGAGCTGAAGCTGCAGCATTACTGGGAGTACAATAAAATGTACGCCAATCCCCTGTTGCCTGCAGACAATATTCCCAGGGCCACAGTAGGCAACATCGAATCGGTAAATCCTACCGATACTTCAAAGCGCCTGTATACAAACGTGCAGCTGGGTGGACAACGTTATGGCGGAGACTATTTCAACAACCACCTTATTCAGCTGGTGGACAACGTATATTACAACACCGATAAATTCAACTTTACCTTCGGTGGCGGCGTTACGTTCACCAACCAGAACTCCATTTATGGCAGTGAAACCAATGGCCGCTTCTGGTTCACCGGTCTGAATGCATTCGATAACCTGCAGCCTTACCGCTTTACCAGAGATGTATATCTTTCCGACAACCACAATATTAAATTCAATATACTCGCGCCCAACGTTTACGCACAGGCCCAAACAACCGTCGCTCCGGGCTTAAGCCTTACCGCAGGCGTTCGTGTGGATTATACCACTTATTTAGACCGCGCCAACTTTAACCAGACAGTGTTCAATACACTCGGATTAAATACGGCCAACAAACTATCTACCTTACAGGTGCAGCCGCGCGTACAGCTTACCTGGGATGTTCATCAGAATGGAAAGGACATCCTGCGTTTGGGTGGCGGTATCTTAGGTTCTGCATTGAACCCTTATTCCATGATCAACAATATGCTGTTTGATGGTAGCCATATTGCCAGCATCGATGTTACCGGCAGCCTGGTACCCATTCCCAATTTCCCGGCATACCGCAAGGACCCGGCTTCCGCACCCGGAGTGGATCTCGTGAACAAATCTGAAGTTCCTAAACTGTATACCATTAATATGAATGGAAAAGATGCCAAGGTGCCTACCGTTTATAAGGTCAATGGCTCTTTCAGTCACTTCTTCAGCGCTAATTTCAGGGTGAGCGTAGCGGGTTATCTGTCTTTTGCACGTAACAACTATACCTATATCGACCGGAACATGGTAGACCAGCCTTATTTCACACTGTCGCAGGAAGCGAACCGCCCGGTGTATGTGCCTGCTGCTACCATTAACACCTCCAACGGCTCACAAGACTGGACCAAGGGACGGAAAACAACCGAAGCAGGCCGCGTGCTCGAACTGCAAAGCACCGGTAAAGTAAACCAGGCAGCGGTTGTGTTTGACGCAGATTACCGTTATTATAAAGATGGCGAGATCTCCTTCTCTTATACCTGGAATCAAACAAAAGATAACACCTCCTACAACGGTAACGTTGCAAATACCGCTACCCTGGTACAATATACCAGCGGAGATCCCAGGAACCTGCAGCAAACATCGTATTCAGACAACCAGTTCAGGACCAAAATCGTGGTGTATGGCACCTCTCCCACTTTCCACGGCTTTAACCTGGGTGTACGCTTTTCAGGCATGGGCGGAACACGCTACTCTATGTTTGTAAACGGTAATATCAACGGCGACTTCGTAGAAACCAATGACCTCGCTTTTGTTTACGACCCGAATGACGCTAAAACTCCGCAGTATTTAAGAGATGGCATCAATGCCATTCTGAATAACCCGAAAGTGGATGAGAGCATGAAAGACTACATCCGCAAGAGCTTTGGAAAAGTGGCTGAACGTAATGGCGGTGTCAATCCATTCTACGGAACAGTTGACCTGAGACTGGCTTATAAACTCAAGACCTTCGGGAAGCAGTACATAGAATTTTCAGGCGATCTGTTCAATGTGGCCAACCTGCTGAACAAAGAATGGGGTGTAAACCACTCACTGGGCGCCACCTCTTTATTATCAAGATCAGGATTTGATCCGACTACCAATAACTTTAAGTATGTGGTCAATACAAATGCCGGTGTGTCTGGCTTGAGCGGTAACCCCTATCAATTCCAGCTTGGCGTGAGATACGGATTTTAAATAAAGCTTTTTCATCTGAACCAACCGGTTGACACTTGTCAACCGGTTTTTTATTTGTACCCCCTTTCCGCTGTCTAACCTCCAAAAAAAATTTACGACATTTGCCGTTCTTTTCAAGAGACTATGAAGGTTTGCATTGCAGAAAAGCCAAGTGTGGCCAGGGATATTGCTCATATCATCGGCGCCGCTCAGCGTCGGGACGGCTTCTATGAAGGTAACGGTTACCAGGTAACCTGGACCTTCGGGCATTTCTGTACCCTGAAGGAACCGCACGATTACTTTGATCGCTGGAAGTACTGGCAACTGGAAGATCTGCCTATCCTGCCCCAGAGCTTTGGCATCAAGCTGATCGACAATGCCGGGGTACAGAAACAGTTCTCCGTGATAGAACAGCTGGTGCAGCAATGCGAGGAAGTGATCAACTGCGGTGACGCCGGCCAGGAAGGCGAACTGATACAGCGCTGGGTACTGCTCAAAGCACGCTGTACCGCTCCCGTGAAAAGATTATGGATCTCTTCCCTCACCGATGAAGCCATCCGTAATGGTTTCGCCGCCCTGCGTGAAAGCACCCAGTTTGACAACCTGTATGCCGCGGGCAGCGCCCGTGCTATCGGCGACTGGCTGCTGGGCATGAATGCCACGCGGCTCTTTACCAAGAAATTCGCCATCGGCAAAACCGTATTGTCTATCGGCCGTGTGCAAACACCCACCCTGGCCATGATCGTACAACGGCAGAAAGAGATCAATGCTTTTGTGCAGGAAGATTACTGGGAGCTCAAGACCATCTACCGCGAAACCGAGTTCACGGCTTCTATAGACCGCCTGAAGGACCTGGAAAAAGCCAACCGCGGACTGGCCTACCTGCAGCAGCATCCCTTTGAAGTGGTGTCTTTTGAACGGAAAGAAGGTAAAGAAGGCAATCCCCGCCTGTTTGACCTGACCGCCCTGCAGGTAGAAGCCAACAAACGATACGCCTACAGCGCCGATGACACGCTGAAATATATCCAGAGCCTGTACGAGAAAAAGATGGTGACCTACCCCCGTGTAGATACTACCTACCTGTCTGAAGACCTGCATCCTAAAATTGCCGGGATCCTGCAGGAAATGACGCCTTATAAGGCCCTGATCGCTCCGCTGCTGGAAAAACCTATTCCCAAGCTGAAAACGGTGTTCGATGACAAGAAGGTAACCGATCACCATGCGATCATTCCTACGGGTGTATACCCCTCGGGGCTATCGCCGGAAGAAAAGCGGATCTACGACCTGGTAGCCCGGCGCTTTATTACCGCCTTCTATCCCGAATGCCGTATTGCCAATACCACCGTACTCGGAAAGGTAGGACAGGTGCCTTTTAAAGCCACCGGCAAGCAGATCATTGAGCCAGGCTGGAAGGACGTATATGCTAATGACGCCAGCCAGAAAAAAGAAGACGAGGAAGAGGAAAAGATACTCCCGGTGTTTGAGGTAGGCGAAAGCGGTCCGCATACCCCCAGGGTACACCAGGGCAGAACATCGCCGCCCAAACCTTTTACGGAGGCGACCCTGCTGCGCGCTATGGAAACCGCAGGCAAGCAGGTAGACGACGAGGAAATGCGTGAATTACTAAAGGACAACGGCATTGGAAGGCCCTCCACCCGTGCGAATATCATCGAAACATTGTTTCGCCGTAAATACATCGAGAAACGGAAGAAGAATATCTATGCCACTCAAACAGGCATTGACCTGATAGATACCATACAATCGGAACTGCTGAAAAGCCCCGAATTGACGGGCCAGTGGGAACGCAAGCTGCGGCTGATCGAAAAGGGCGAATACGCCATGGATACTTTCAAGGAAGAACTGGTATTGATGGTGACGGAGCTGGTGAGTGAAGTAAAGACAGCCGGTTACAAGGTGATCTCCGTAGCGAAGGAAGCACCGCCGGAGCCGGAGAAACCGGCTAAGCCTTCGAAGCCCAAAGCGCCCAAAGCGCCCCCTACAGACATTACAGCGCTCTCCTGCCCCAAATGCAAAACGCATACACTTAAAAAGGGGAATACCGCCTACGGCTGCGCCAATTATCAGGTATGCGGGTTTAAGTTGCCATTCGAAGCTTTTGGTAAGAAATTGACAGATAAACAGGTAGCAGACCTGGTAACGAAGGGCAAAACGCCGAAGATCAAGGGGCTCCAGGTTCCAGGCAGCGCAGAACCCGTGCAGGCTAAGTTGGTGCTTAATGCACAGTTTGAAATAGCGGTGGAGTTGTAATCTTATTCCTCAAAAGTCTTATAGTAACATATGGATGTTGTAAATAATCCGTAACGATATCGTATCTCTATTAAGCGTTACGATATCGATACTATATCGTTACGTTATCGTTACGTTATCGTTACGTTATCCTGGAATGCGAGAGCAAGTTTAATGCAGTTGTCTAGCCCTAAATGCCTGGAGACCACCATTTAACAGATACCAGCTAAACAAAAGTTTGATTTCCTTAATTTTATGGAATGACTGGCGATTTTAAATTGAAAGGTTTTAAGGTCTACCCTATCTCGGGAACCCCTCCTCCCTCTCTTCCGCACGGCAGGCGGGATTACTATAAAATAGTGCTGGTAAGCGGCGATATGATCGTTCATTATGGTGATAAGACCATTGAAATAAATGAAACCTGCTTATTTTTTGCCAATCCCAGTGTTCCCCATTCCGTTGTTATGCGATCCGGTGAAAGACAAGGTTATGCCTGTGTTTTTACTGAAGCTTTTATTACGGGCAGGGAACGCAGGGAAATTTTGCAGCATTCTTCATTATTCCACATCGAAGCTTCGCCTATCATCCCTGTTAACAGGGAACAAACCCTCTTTTTGACTGGCCTTTATCAAAGGATGCTGGATGTATACAGCGGCGACTATGATCACAAGGACGAGCTGCTCAAAAGCTGCATAGAGCTCCTTCTTCATGAAGGACTAAGGATCCAGCCCCCGCAAAATACGCTAAAAGAAAGAAATGCAGCCACCCGGATCACCGCTTTGTTCATGGAATTACTGGAACGGCAATTCCCTATAGAAAGCAGCGGAGACCCGCTCAGGTTAAGAACTGCCCAGGACTTCGCCGAAGCGCTTTCTGTACACATTAACTACCTGAACCGCTCGGTGAAGGAAGTCACCGGTAAGCCTACCTCTGTACATATTGCGGAACGGATCGCCGCAGAAGCAAAAGCTCTTTTACAGCATAGCAACTGGAGCGTGGCCGATATTGCCTATGGCCTGGGCTTTGAATACCCTACCTATTTTAACAATTACTTCAAAAGGGTAACCGGCGCCACTCCCCAATCCCTCCGAAAAGGAAAAGTTTGAAAATCATACTTTTTGGTTTGATTCTCTTTTAAAATGGCCCGCATTTAATGGGAGCTTTGTATCCATAAATACAAGCTTCATGAAAAAGAGAAAATTGAACAAACTGGAAGTATCTGCCATCGGTTTCGGTGCTATGGGACTTAGCCAGGGATATATTCCTACTCCAGATAAGGAGGAGGCCATCCGTATTATTCAACAAACTTATGAACTGGGCTGTACCTTCTTTGATACCGCCGAAAGATATGCCATGGGCGCCAACGAGGAATTGGTGGGAGCGGCCTTAAAGAATGTTCGTGATAAGGTGGTGATTGCCACAAAATTCCTCATTGACGAGAACAGCGGGCTTCATACCCGGGAGGCTTTGATGCAGGAGCTCAGACGCCGCCTGGAAGGCTCTTTAAAGCGGCTCGGTACCGACCATGTTGAGCTGTATTATCAGCATAGGGTGAATAAGGATATCCCGGTGGAAGATATTGCCTACTGCATGGGAGAATTTATTAAGGAAGGCAAGATCCTTGGTTGGGGACAGTCGCAGGCCAGTGCAGCAGAAATAAGACGTGCACATGCCGTAACACCATTGACGGCTATACAGAATGAATATTCCATCATGGCGCGCAGCGCTGAAAGGGAGGTGATCCCGGTGTGTAAAGAACTAGGCATCGGTTTCGTGCCCTTTTCTCCCCTGGCAAACGGGTTTCTATCTGGTAAAGTGACTGCCGATACTGAATTTACCGGGCTGGATGCAAGAAGGGTGATCAGCCGCTTTGATAAAGATAATATAATCGCCAATCAACCGCTGCTGGAGCTGATCCATCAATTTGCAACGGCTAAACATGCTACACCTGCGCAGGTCTCACTCGCATGGATGCTGCATAAAGAAGCCTTCATAGTGCCGATCCCTGGTTCACGGAACCTGGGAAGGATTGAAGAGAACCTGGGAGCAGCAGCGGTAGTACTGACTGATGAGGAATATGCGGAGATTGAGGCGGCACTTGGGAAGATAGCCATTCATGGCGACCGGAAGGATGAGGATATTGCAAAATTGCGGTTCCTTAAATAATTTACGAGGGGAGCATCCTGGGTTACGGATGCTCCCTTCAGTCTATAAAATTCAGATCAATGGGCAGATTAACACAGTAGTGACCATATCCTTTAAGGCAGTCTGCTATATCTTCTGCCGTGAAGGAGCGCCCTTCCACCCGCAGGATCTTATCTTCATCTACCAGGTCAAAGTTGATCCTGCAATCCGGATACGCTTGCAGGAGATCCCTGATAATGTCCTCCGCCATTTCTGCACATTGCACATCTGTTTTGAAAACTTTTACCATGATCATCATTTAATTGAACGTAGCTTATTTCTTCTTTCCGATAACAGTAAAGGGATTGAAGGATACGCCGATGTTAAAATAAAACGTGGGGTCAGGGCTGGTTTTAATTAGCGGGGAGTTAAATGAATCCTCTTTTCTGAACAGGCGACCGGTAGTGGTAAGCCTCATTCCTGTTTTTGCGGTGAGCACAAAATACTTCCCAAGGAGGTGCTCGTAGACCAGTCCGGAGTTGATATCTAACTGCCTGTACTCATATCGCTGAGCCGTGCTGTCAAAATTATACACATAGAAAGAGGTTCTGTCTATTTCTGACCCTAATGATATCCTTCCATTGCCAAAGACATATTTTCTGAGATAGAGGTTCCTGGGGAATACGATATCTGCCACCAGACCATTATCAAATTTGTGTTCATAGGAGAAGGTGGGCAGGACAGGTAGTTGCGCACTGGGATCAATACTAACGAAGAGGCCAACACCCAGTTTGGTACGTTGATTCGCTTTCAGTATCATTGTTCCTGTCAACAATCCTCTGACCCTTTCTACATGCTTATCACTGCCATCCAGTTGTAAGCTGGAAGTATAGACCATACGCTTACCGAACAAGGTGGAGAAATAAGTAAAATTCAATGATGAGAAAAAGTAATGATAATCTCCCTCAACGGTCCTGATACTTCCCCCGGCAGGTTCTGTTATATCCGTTTGTACCGACGTAAAGCGGTAGCCTAGGGTGGCGCCCAGCAGCCATTGCTTCCTTTTTATAAAGTTGAAATTGGAGCTTATTTTCAGCTGTGAGAAAGCGGTCACCTTGCTTTCAGGCAAGGGCTTTCCTTCCCGCTCTGAAGTATAGTTGTATGGCGCCGCATAGATAAATTCAATATTCAGGGGACGGGTAACGGCAAATTTGTCGGCTGCATAGGTTACTACACGTTTGGGCGTACCCACGGTATCCCTGTTTTGCGAAAAAGCTCCTATCGATAAAGCCATTATTCCGAACGACAGCCCTGCTGCTTTTTTTGTGATGTCCATATCCAATGATTCTTTATGGTACAAA